>JAEIGA010017370.1_pt1 | contig 10957 bp, 11 predicted proteins | sample 9270691 | NCBI WGS metagenome assembly JAEIGA01 (sample SAMN17057246, study PRJNA624740) | gut metagenome | biome: biome; isolation source: fecal sample | host: Bos grunniens | place: China: Xizang | collected 2019 | reverse complement strand
CTCAAGAAGAAGGGATTATTGAGGTTAATACGATCAATCCAAGAGATTATTCACTGAATAAGCACAAAAGAGTCGATGATACGCCTTACGGAGGTGGTGCTGGCATGGTATTAGCACCTCAACCGTATGTGGATGCGTACGAGAGAGTAAATAAAGAAATAAGCTCAATTACAATAATGATGACGCCGCAAGGTAAGCCTTTTACACATGAAATCTCAAAAGAATTAGCACAATATGATCAAATTATTATTCTTTGTGGACATTATGAAGGCTTTGACGAACGCATACGAGAAATTATAAAACCTAGAGAAATTTCTATTGGAGATTTTGTTCTAACTGGTGGTGAATTACCAGCGCTCTGTTTAATTGATAGCGTTTCTAGAAATATTGAAGGAACTTTAGGCAAGATTGAATCTGCCCATGATGATTCTTTCTCTGATGGTTTATTAGAATACCCGCAATATACAAAGCCTCGCGAATATAGGGGGCTTAGAGTTCCTGATGTACTTTTAAATGGAAACCATAAGCTTATTGATGATTACCGATTAGAACAAAAAATTCTACGTACTCAAGCTAAGCGCCCAGATTTATATGAGCGCTGGTTGCAAAATAAAAAAGACTTTTAAACATTTTGCTTATTTTTTAATCTGCTAATTAAGCTTTCAACAGAGCTTTTTTCTTCTTCTGGAATATCAAAGTTAGAATATTCCTCAAAATACTCAATTGCGTCCTCAAAGTCGTTTCTAGCCATGAATAAAATTGCCACCTTTTTATAAGCTAATACAAATTTATCATTCACAGCAATCGATTTTAAATAGTTAGAAATCGCTTTATTAATTTCGTTATTCGCCTCATAAGCTTGCGCTAAAGAATAGAATAAAAGTTCGCTATCTTGTCGGTATTCCGTAACAGTCTCAAAATTTGAAATAGCTGCTTCGTAATCTCCAAGTTCAAAATATACATGACCTAAATCATAATACGCATCATAGTTTTCAGGTTCACCCTCTAAAACTCGATCAAGCTCATCTATTGCATCATCCCATCTCTGGTCATCAATATAGACTCTCGCAAGTAAGTGCGCGATTGTTAAATTATCCTGTAATTCGTAACTTCCTCGCTGTAGCGTTCCGATTGCAGATGGTAGGTTACCTGATTTATAATATAAATCTGATAAATTAATATAAGCCTGAGCTAATTGTGGATCAAGCTCTAAAGCCTTTGTTAAATAAAGTTCGGCATGCTCAAAATCTGCAACACAAGAATATGCAACGCCTAAATTATTATATACATCAGCATTATCAGGTTCTGTCTCAAGAACAGAATGAAATGCATCAATAGATTCTTTGTACTTCTTTTCTCTAAAAAGGTTCATCGCCTTATCAATTTTTTCTGACATATTTTATCTACCTTATATCTTAACTACAAATTTTCGTTATCTTTTGTATCAATATTCCTAATTATGGTTCTTACATTACCTTCAGCCTGAAAATCTTTAGGATCAAGTGTAATTTTGATTTTATCAGCAATAATATCTTTATCTTCTTGAATTATTTTTGAACGTCCCACAAAATAGACTTCATTAAGCTTTCCAGTCTCTACGTCTGGAAAAACAGAAACCTTCGGGCCTTGTGCATAATATTCATCAAACCAAATTTTTACATGGCCATTACCTATATAAGAATTTTGAGGCTTATTATATTGTTGATAATCTGAATGAATAACCAACTTTTTTCCATCATCAGTAATTGCTGTTGTTTTTGTATTCCCTGTTACCTGCATTTCCTCCGTTACAGGATTGTATACGAAATGATGACCTTCTGAAATGTTCTGATCTCTTTTTACTTTTGCATTTCCAATTAAATCCAACTTCTTTAGCCCACCTTTTGGATCTGCAATAATAACAGCCTTATCTGACCAACTCTCAATATCCTTATATCTCATAGTTACTTTGCCATTTGCAACCATTACATTACTCTTTGTATCATATTCTTGTTCATCAGCATTTATAACAACAATTGGAGTGTTTCCCTCAGTAATAATAGATTGTGTTTCACCTTCAGCTCTTACAACCTTATTAATCAAAGATACTTGCAAAATATTAGCTTTTACTTCGCGCTTCTTATTTGTATTGATTTCAAAAGCATAAGGCTTATCATAAAAAGTTGCTGTATCAAGTTTATTACCACGTCTTACTGAAACCTCAGCGCGAGGACTTTCGACTGTTAAATTATCAATCTTAACCTTAACACCTCCATCTAGTTTAATCTTTTTTTCCTTATCAGAAAAAGTCTGAGTCTTTGATTCTATTATCATATCTGAAGCAAAAACTGTAAAACTTGTAATTATTAAAGTTAAAATTGTTAATATTTTTTTCATATTTTCTCCTTTGATAAAAAAAAATTATCAGTTATTCTCGCTATAAATTTTAGTCTGAGAATTTCCTATAATCTTAAATCTTTCATACTGAGGGTCGATTACACATTTATCCGCAATTGCAAACATTTCTGAATCTTTCTTAATCCTAACATTTCCCTCCGCGATTATATCTTCATCAGAGCCTTGCCAAGTAAGTTTATTTGCCTCTAAGGAAGTCCCATTTTTTAATACAATAAATGTATTTTCATATAGTGTTATAGTACCATTCTTCTCATCATAAGCACCTTTGGATGATTGGAAGCTCATTGAAACTTCTCCATCTTTATATAAGTTTCCAATTACATTGTTTAATATTGCAACACTTCTATCATTATTATAATTCCCTGTCTCACCAAAAATTTCAAAATGCTTATTGCCTTGCTTAGTTTCAGTAATAATTATACCTATCGCATCTACATTCTGACTATTAACCCCTGTTTTTATCTGTGCGCGACTGAAATTCGTAGTTAAAATTTCCGCTGAGATAAAAGCCCAAATCATAACTAAAAAGCAAAGAAGAACAAGACCTAAATAAAACCACTTTTTCTTGTCCATATTAAAAGTCTTTTTAAATAATTTTCTCAATATACTCATAAGACTATTTTATCACATAAACAACATTTTCAACAAAAAAAGGCTGGATAGTTTCATCCAGCCTCTATATATTGAATATTTTATTATTTGCTAGGTGTATATGGTCTAACTACAGTTACCGAGCCATCCACGTTTTTACGAACTCCTGTATCAATTTCATCATCTAAATCCGCAGCAAATGCAACTGGTGTCATTACCTGTTGAGCATCGATAGCTGTTGCAACTTGGTCTTTTGAAAGATTTCTCAAGATTTTTTCAGCATCATCCATTGTTGGATCTTCTGGATTTATAATTGGATTTGCAGGAGCACCAGGTACAACTAAATAAGTGTTCTTGTCTGTTTGAACGCCTTTATTCCAGCCATTATCACCATTAGCCATATCAAAAGTAATTTCAGTATCTTTATCAACTGTAATTATATTTGAATCTTTAATATTTGTATATTGCAATTTATAATCGCGGTTCGGTAGTTTTACTGTTAAGTTTCTTGTTGCACCACCAACTTTAATCAAATCCGCTGTTGCATTATCTTTAATTACAATATCTTTATTTGAAGTTAAATAAACTTTTCCAGCGTTAACATTATCTACATTTAAATCACCATTAGATTTGATAAAAGTAAAGCAATCTCTGTTTTGCTCAAGCTTATTAATATTACCGCCAGAAATATTTAACAAACCACCGTCACCTTGAATATATTGTCCAATTGGAGTGTAGTTTTCCATTACTGTTTTTATTAAATAATTTGAATCTTGTAATCCACCAATATAGTGTTTTGCTGCAAATTCATAATCATTAGCTGAAATTGTAGCTTTGCCATCAGTAAGAATATTTAATGTTTCAGAGGTTAGACTAACCTTATCTGCGTTAGTATCAATTGTTACTGCAACGCTACCATCGCGAGCAACTGCATTTAAATTACCTCCAACATTTAAGGATCCCGGTAATAGAGCCTTTAATCCATCATCGTAGCCACCAATGTGAATGTTATGAGCAGAATCAATATTTAAATCACCACCAACTTTTGAATCTCCAATAACGTGAATGAAATGTTTAAGATCATTATTTGATACCGTTGTAGTTTTTAGATTTGCATTACCAGCAACTTCTGTGTCTAAGATTTCTACATAACCTCCAGAGTTAGACATATCAAGATTGCCACCAACTTTAGCTTTTCTTACAATGTTTACTCTATCATCAGCTACAGTCTTTAAATCTCCTGTGATATTTAATGTATTGCCATTATTTGTATAATTTAAACCAATGTTTCCTTTAGAATCTACTTTTAAGTCACCATTAATTGTTCCACCATTAACTGTAGTCACAAAACCTTCACCTGAAACAATATATACATTGCCATCAACCATAACAGATTCTAATCTAACTGCTTTATTATTAACATTATTACTTGCTGCTGGAGCTAATAAATAATTTTGTCCATCCTTAGTAACTAAATTAACACCTTTGCTTGCGCCAACATAGCCACCAACCATTTCAACTAAAGGTGCAATGATATTAAATTCTCCACCAATATTAAAGTTAGAAGCAAAAGAACTTCCGTCTTTTATCACAATTCCATTTACAGCTTCTTGATTAAGTCCTTCAACATTGATATTGCCATTAGCCCCATAATTAACACCCAAAGCTTGAGTTGTCAAATCTAAATCACCAGCTGTTGTAAATTTAGCTCCATCAAATAACATGCCGTTTGGATTTGAAATAATTAATTTACCAATTCCTTGATTTGAATTTATTTCACCATAGACATTTGTCATGCCAGTATTAACAGTGTTAACAACTGTCAAATTATTAGCCCCATTAACAGCATTGAAATTTAATGTTTCACCTCTATTTACGTTTAAAGAATCCCAATTTACATGAGAATCACCATTAAAGTTTAATGAAGCAGAACCAGCTGATAAATCTGTCCCTAAATAGCCTCCTGTTGCATTGTTAATGACAGCTCCGCCATTACCTATGCCTAAACCAGTATCTCCTGTCATGATTGTAGTTGCAGAAACTTGCATCATGGCAAATACTGTACATAAACCAAATGCTGATAATTTTTTAGCTAAATTTTTCATGATATTGAATCCTTTATTTTATGTACTCAAATAATTAGGGCGATCAATGGCCATTACCAGTTATGATTGGAGATATCAACCATTCTACACATCTAATCATACTATTAAAAAATCGTAAATAAAATAAATTGCGCAATATTAACTAAATTTTTAACAAAAATTTACAAAAATAGAGCATGGCGAGTTTGACAAGAACAAGCAAAAAACTGTTGGTTTGTCTTACTCTATCGTATATAGCAACAATTCTTTTTTTTGTAACATAAAGAATTGTAAACGAGAGTTTTTCTTAATATTATTAATTTAGAGTGTTGTTCTTACTTTTTCAGCAGCCTAATTTAAGCAATTATTGTGCCTAAAAGAACTTTATATTAATAGTAGAAAGGTTTTTTATGGCAATTGTTAATGAAAATAAATCGCAACATACTGTTACAGCTGGTAAAATATTAGCAACAACAGCTTTGTGTTGTACACCAATAATATCAGAACCAGGTGATTTACTAATGAGCACAATTAAAAATCGTCGAATAGATAAAACTCCCATAAAAGATTGTTTTATAAAATCTCTTATACAATCAGGCGAAGGAGCTCAAGCATTGTTTTCATCCTTAAAGAAATTTTCACCATTAAAATTAGGTATTACCACTGCTGTATTATGGACAATATTAGATGTATCACTAACTTACTGGTTTGTAGATAAAATAGCTGAAAAGCTTAAAAAGAAATAAACGTATAAAAAAGGATTAAATGAGGTATTCTCAAATTGTATTAGTTAATAGTATGCAATTTTTGTAGCAAAAAACTTTAAAACATAATTTGCACCGAAATTTAAAAGTGCACGAATAAAAAAACCTTTCGTACACTTTTAAATATAAGACAATATTTTATACTTCTTCAAATAAATCCTTGCCTACAGAGCATAATGGACATACCCAATCTGCTGGAAGATCAGCAAATGATGTTCCTGGATTAACTCCATTATCTGGGTCTCCAATCGCTGGATCATATTCATAGTGACAGACAGTACATACATATTTTTGCATAATTTTCTCCTTTTTTAACTGCATTTATATATTATTACATATTTAAAGATTTTTCTATTGTAATTACAACATTATCTAACTCGGTAAGCTGTTCTTTTTTTAGAGTTGATTTTATGCAAAAAGCATCCGTTAGAATTTCCGTACCCTTTAATTTCTCTAACTCTGCTTTAATTTGATTACCACAAGTTACAGCCCAAGAGCCGTTCTCTATAATAGCAAATTTACGATTTTGTAAATTATGTGAAACAAGTGAATGTATAAACGATTGCATTGATTCAAAGACACCTGCGTTATATGTTGTAGAAGCTAAAACAATATGAGAAGCCTTAAATGCTTCTGAAAGCACTATAGATTGATGACTATATGATAAATCATACATTTTAATATTTCTAATACCTCTATCAGCAAGCTTTGCTGCTATTAGTTCAACAGTAGCTTCTGTACCACCATAAACTGATGTATATGCTATTAAAACCGATTTTTCTTCAGGTAGATATAATGACCATTTATTATATTTATCAATATATAAATCAATATTCTCTCTTATTAAAAGCCCATGAAGAGGATAAATCGTTTTTATATCAAGTTCAAACACTTTTTTAAGTAGCATTTGCACTTGGAGCCCATATTTTCCAACAATATTTGTATAGTAACGACGAGCTTCATCTAAATAATCTTTTTCCCAATTAACCTCATTGTCAAATAGATTTCCATTAATTGCCCCAAAAGAGCCAAATGCATCAGCAGAAAATAATGATTGAGTTGTCTTATCATAAGTTACCATGACTTCAGGCCAGTGCACCATCGGAGCCATTATAAATTGCAATTCATGATTACCCGTATTCAGCACATCATTTTCCTTAACAGATATAATGCAAGAATCAATATCAAAATCAAAAAATTGTTTTATCATCGCTTGAGCTTTTACTGTACAAACAATCTTAAGCTCTGGAAATAATCGCTTTACTTCGTAAATCAAAGCAGCATGGTCAGGCTCCATGTGCTGTACTATTAAATAATCGAGTTTTCTTCCATCTAATGCTCCTAAAAGATTTTTAAAAAATTGAGAAGAACAAACCTTATCTACAGTATCAAAAAGCACAGTTTTTTCATCTTTTAATAAAAATGAGTTATATGAAATACCATTGGGAATAGGATATGCGCTTTCAAACAATTGTAATCTTCTATCAGAGCAGCCAATATAAAATAAATCATTTGTAATTTTTCTAATATTAAACATTTAAACTCCTTCAACAAAACCTATATAAGGTAGATTACGATAATATCCGTCATAATCTAGGCCATAGCCAACAAGAAATTTATTATCAATTTCAAAACAATAATAATCTGCCTCGATTTCAACTTCTCGTTTACATTTTTTATCTAATAAAGAACAAAACCTTAGTGTACGTGGCTTAAAATTATGGTTTATAAAATTCATTAAAAATTGCGCAGTGTGACCAGTATCAATAATATCTTCTATAATTAAAACATTTTTCCCATTTAAATCTGGTAAAGCTATATCAACAGCGCTTACCCTTCCTGTTGAAGTAAAGCCTGAACCATAACTTGAAAGTTTTATAAATTCCATTTTTAATGGCATTTTAAGATGCTTTGCAAGATCAGCCATAAACATAACAGAACCTTTTAGAACACATATTAAGCATAATTCTTCATCCTTATACTCTTCGTTTAATTTGGCTCCCAATTTACCAACTTCAAGTTGAATTTTTTCTTCAGTAAATAAAATTTTTAAATCCGATTCTTTTATCATTATATAACCTCTAATACATGTGTAGGTTTATCGACTACACCAATTTTATTACTTAGCCCAACACCTACGACCCAAAGAACTTCATTCTTATCAGCTAAAACTAAAATTTCATCCCTCATATATCTATTTATACCCTTAGCATTTAAATATTTTTTTAATTTCATTGTTCCTGACATTCCAAAAGGGCTAATTAAATCACCTTCGCGACGAGTTCTTAATACCAAAGGTATATTAACCTTAGATAAATCAACATAAGCAAAATTTGCAGTTGATTCAGGGAATTTAAACACTTCTTTTTCTTTATATGATTTTATAATTAGCTTTTTATCTCCGATTAAATATTCACCTTCAGAATCAATTAGTATTTCAATAGACAATAAAATATTTTCACGTTCAGTTTCTCTCGGTATAACTTCTATAACTTTTTCATCAACATATATCCACTTTGCGGCTGCTATTGATAAAGTTGAACCATTTCGCTTATCTAAATTTTCTTCTATAAAATTATATAGATCATTTACCTTTTTATAGTCATAATCAAGACAAAAATTTTGTATAAACTCATACAAGAAGCGCATTTTTACTGGCTTTGTAAGCTTTTTATAATTACTGGAAATGATAGTTTTCTTACTAAATATATTACCTCTCAAAGATTGAAGATATTCTTCAATAATTGAATCATCATTTATCGCAACCTCAGCTAAAGTGTTAAGAGTATCTTTCAAAGACGGGTTTATTTTTTCCAACGCAGGAATGACATTTAATCTAATGTAATTACGTTTATAAGCTATATCGGAATTGGAAGAATCGTTATTTGGCGCTAAATTGTTTTTTTCACAATAATCCATTATCTCAGCTCTAGAAATTTTAAGTAATGGCCTATAATAGAAATCTCGTTTTTCGGCAATACCTTTTAATCCAATAATTCCAGTACCCTTTACTATTCTATATAGTAAAGTCTCAGCATTGTCATCTTTATTATGAGCTGTAAATACGGCATCAGCATCGTAATTTTCAAGAGTTTCTTCAAAAAAATCATAACGTGCAATTCTTGCATCATTTTCAGTTTTCTTTATATTTCCTGAAGCTGTTTTTGTATAAAACTCAAAACCTTTGCTTGCAGCAAATAATCTACATACTTCTTGCTCTTTAAGAGATTCTTCTCCTCGCCAATTATGATTAAAGTGTGCTGCAATAATTTTTAAGTCAAAGAAATTTTCTTCTTGGCGAACCTTAGATAAAATATCTAATAAACACATTGAATCATAGCCACCAGAGAAGCCAACAATAATAGTTTTATTGGTTAATCCATGCTTTAAAAGAAATTTTTTAACTCTTTCTAACATTCTAGCCTTTGAATCCCATGTTTAATTTCTGATGAATCAACACCTAAGCTATCTAAAACTTTCATCGCTAAAGAATCAGGTTCTTCCAATATAGCTAATAGTAAATCTACAGCTTCAATTCGCTGTTTGTGATTTTTCTTAGCTGATACCCAAGCTTTTTCAAGAACTCTTTTTGCTCGTCTTGTGAATACTATTTCTTTATCAAAATACTCATTTCCGTATCCGACAAGGCTTTCAACTACAAAGCGAGCATCCTTCATTGTAACTTCTAAATCACTTAGAACCTCAGAGGCAACACTTGCACCTTCACCAATTATGCCTAATAAAAACATTTCTGTACCAACGATATTTCTACCAAGTCTCCTTGCCTCTTCTTTAGCAAGTTTCATTATTAAAAGGGTTTCAGGCATCTGCTTTTCAATAGGCTTGACGATGTCTTCTACAAGTTTTTCTTTATTAATTTCTAATAAATCAAAAATTTCATAGGCAATTCCCTTTTTAGTTTTAAGAACACTTAATACAATGTGCTCAGGGGTTATCACAGAAGAGCCAAGCTCTTTTGCAATTTGTAAAGCATGATTCATAATTAAAAAAGCATTTGGTGTAAATATAATTTTTTTATCTTCATATTCTGATTTTCTTGAGCTTATACTTGAAAGGCGCTGATCAAAGCTATTAAAAGTGATTCCATATTTGCCTAAAGTATCTAAAAGATTTGAGTTTTCAGATTCTAATATAGAAGAGATAATTTGCTCAGTACCGAGTATTTCATATCCTTTAGTTGAAAGCTTCGCTACTGCTCTATCAAATACATCAGCAAGAGCTTCGCCTTCATATACTGATTCAAATGAAATCTTTTCATCTTCTTCTAACTCCTCTGGGTGTTCTAAGCGTTTGATTTTCTTCTGAACAAGTTTAGTCAGAATTTCTCTAGCATTAGCGACACCAAAATCAAATTTTTCTAGAATAGACTGAATATTTGAATTTTTATCAGTTATAACCGAAAGAAATAAGTGTTCAAACAAAATGTTTTGATTTCCTGATTTTGAAGCTAAGTCAAGAGTTCGTTTTAAAATTTCCTTGACATTATGACTAAAGGGTATATTTTCAGATTGTTTGAATGTAGGATTTAAATAATTAAGAACTTCATCTTTTAAAACATCAAAAGTTATATTGTACATCCTAAAAAGTTTAAGAGATACACCCTTAGCCTCGCTCACCAAAGCTAACAATAAATGCTCTGGCGCTACTTCAGAACTTTTTAGCTCTTTAGCAATTCGTTGGGATTCACTTACTGCGTTAATTGCCTTTTCGGTAAAGCGTTCAAACATAGCTTAAAAACATCCTTATTCTTCAATTTCATCAACTAATGATTCAATATAATCACAAACTCTATTGAATTCATCTTCGTCTTCAATACTTACAAAAGTACCTTCTTCGTTTTCTTCTCTATATTCTAGCACGATTAGTTCAGGTTCTTCTTCTGAGGTTTCATCTGTTGGCAACAATAATGCATAAGTTTTACCCTCAAATTCTACGATATCATAGATTTCGCAATTTGTAACATTACCTTCTTCATCACTAAGTTCTACTAAATTCAATTCTTCATTTGTCATAATGGGTTACTCCTATTTATTTTCTACTTAAATATTGTTCTAGTATAACACACGCGCTTTCCATATCTACTAATCCTTTGTTTTTACG
>JAEIGA010017369.1_pt1 | contig 10958 bp, 9 predicted proteins | sample 9270691 | NCBI WGS metagenome assembly JAEIGA01 (sample SAMN17057246, study PRJNA624740) | gut metagenome | biome: biome; isolation source: fecal sample | host: Bos grunniens | place: China: Xizang | collected 2019 | reverse complement strand
GAGCCTATGGCTGCGGCACTTGGTGCGGGTTTGGATGTTGAGGCTCCTGAGGGAAATATGATTATCGATATCGGTGGCGGTACTTCTGAAATCGCATGTATTTCGTTGGGCGGTATTGTCTGCTCGGAGTCAATTAATGTTGCTGGAGATGTCTTTACTGCCGATATCCTTAACTATGTACGTCAGCAGCATAATATCCGTATCGGTGAGCGTACTGCGGAGGCTATCAAGTGCTCGATTGGAGCCGCTGTTCCGCAGCTTGATGAGGAGCCTGAGGATTATATCGTGACAGGTCCCAATGTGCTGACTGCTCTGCCACAGACTGTGTCGCTGTCGTCAAATGAGATTGCTTACGCTCTGGAGAAGTCATTGGTAAAGCTTGATGCAGCACTTATGTCTGTACTCGAAAAGATGCCGCCTGAGCTCTATGCCGATATCGTGAAGAACGGAGTCTATCTCGCAGGTGGTGGTGCGCTCATTAAGGGTCTTGACAAGCGTTTGTCAGAGAAGACAGGTCTGCCGTTCCATATTGCAGAGGATCCGTTGCGAGCTATTGCTCGCGGTACGGGTATCGCATTGAAGAATATCGACCGATTCTCATTCCTGATGAGAGGATAGTTTTTAATTGACAATTGATAATTGACAATTGATAGATTGTTGCCTGTGGCGCATAGTTAATTGATTTGGCTCAAAATATATGTCTAAAATTACAGCATCAAAGCAATAAACTAAATCTTTTTAATTCTCAATTTTCAGTTTTCAATTCGAATTATGTATCGTTTATTGGAGTTTATACGTCGCAGTTATGTGACATTGTTGTTCATAGTGCTTGAGGCTATTGCTATCGGGCTCTATGCTCGTTCGACGTACTATACTCAAGCAACGATTTTGGCTGGAGCTAATGCTTTGACAGGAGGATTGGCTGGTGCTATAACCGATATTGGAGGATACTTTTCGCTGGCAAGTGAGAATAAAGCTTTGGCGAAGCGTGTTGCAGACCTGGAGCAGCAGTTGGCATACTATGGAGGATTGGTAGATACGACTGCAACTATCGATATCGCGGAGTTGCAGTATGAGTTTATGCCGGCGCGAGTGGTGTCAAGCAGTATCAATCGAACACATAACTTCATAACCCTCAATAAGGGATTGCGTGATGGAGTGATGAACGATATGGCTGTGTTGTCACCATCGGGGGAGGCTGTGGGTTATATTCTTGACTGCTCGGAGCGCTATTCGGTGGCTATCTCGATTCTAAATACCTCGTTTCGCACGGGATGTAAAATAAAGGGCGACGGCTATTCCGGCTCAATAGAGTGGAATGGAGGCTCGACCTATTCGGTTACGATGTGTGAGTTGTCGAAGTATGCCAAAATCGAAATAGGTGCAGAGGTTGTGACTACGGGAGTGTCACACTACTTCCCTTCAGATATGCTTATCGGATGGGTTGAGAGTTATGAATTGGACGAGTCGAAGACCTACTATAATGCTACGGTGCGTTTGGCTGCGGATTTCTCGAATCTCCATAATGTGATTTTGGTGAAGTATATAGATAGAGAAGAGGTTGTGGGGCTTGAGCAGAGTGCCAAAAGTACGGTTTATTAAGTGATAGATTATGCATCGTGCAGGATATTACATACTACTATTTGCCACAGTGGCTTTGTTGCAGACCTTCTTCTTCAACCATTTGACGTTGTGGTCGTGCTTTGCGCCAATGGTCTATATCACCTTCGTAATGATGTTGCCGCTCAATACACCATCAATTCTGACTCTATTGTCTGGGTTGGCAATGGGAGTGACTATGGATTTGACAATGGGAACGGCAGGACTAAATACAATTTCAACATTGGCTGTGGCTTATTTCCGCCGCCCGATTCTTGACTTGATTCTCGGATCCGAGATAGTTCGTGATGGCGGTATTCCCACTCTTTTGAGAATGGGACAGCGCCAGTTTGTCCAGTATTTGATTATTGTGGTTGTGCTTCATAGTGTGATTTTCTTTGGAATGGAGGCATTCACCACTGCATATCTTTGGTATCAGCTTCTGCGGTTGGTCGTCAGTGCCTCTGCATCGATTCTGTTTGTATGGCTGATAATGATGCTGTTCACACCTAAACATGCTTCGCGATGAGCAGTCGTGGTGAGGGTTTTGTGAGGTTGCGTCATCTGCAATTTGTGGTATTGTTCATATTTGGAATGATACTGCTGCGGTTGGCGTGGATTCAACTATTCGATTCCAAATACAAGGATATGGCTCGCAATAACGTGTTGCGCCACGTTGTGATGTATCCGGCAAGAGGAGAGATCTATGATCGCAATGGTGAGTTTTTGGCGCAGAGCCGAGAGTGTTACGACCTGATGGTGGTATATCGAGAGTTGCCAAAGAGTGGATTTGATACTACCAGGTTGTGTAGAATGCTCGATATCTCACGCGATAAACTCGAACGTGAACTCAATTCGGCTCGATATGCTCCTCGTGCTGCAAGGCGAATTGTAAGTTATGTGCCGAAGGAGACAAAACTTTTGCTTGACGAGTATAAGATTCCCGGATTTTATACGGTATATCGCACCGTGCGTCAATATCCACGCAAGGTTGGAGGTAATCTGCTGGGATATGTAGGTGAGGTTAGCGAATCGATGCTGCGCCGCTATGAGGATTATGAAGTGGGTGACTACATTGGATTGACGGGCGTTGAGGCTGCTTATGAGGAGGTTCTAAAGGGTAAAAAGGGATTGCGTGTTGAGGAGATTGATGCTTACGGAGCGGTTAAAGGCTCTTATATGGATGGTGCTTTTGATACAATTCCCGAACACGGTAAATCCATAGTTTGTACGATAGATGCCCGTTTGCAACTCTTTGCCGAGGAGCTGATGGCAGGTAAGGTGGGTGCAGCGGTGGCTATCGAACCATCTACGGGAGAGATTCTGATGATGGTCTCATCGCCGACCTATGACCCTGATGAGCTGGTGGGTCGTGAGCGCGGTAATAACTATATGCGGATGCTTCAAAACAAGCGTCGCCCTCTCTACAATCGAGCTGTGAAAGCAAAGTATCCTCCAGGATCGACTTTTAAGTTGGTACAGGGTCTTATTGGAATGCAGGAGGGAGTTCTGCGACCGAGCCAAACCTATCCCTGTCATTTGGGGTATAAGGCGGGACGAGTGTCGATGAAGTGCCACGAGCACCGCTCTCCGGCCGATTTGTCGTATGCTGTGGCAACATCGTGTAATGCCTATTTCTGCTATGTCTTTCGCAATATTCTTGAAAATCCGAAATATGGAGGTGTGAAGAATGGTTATGATGTGTGGAAGGAGTATGTAGAGAGTTTTGGCTTTGGACGTGATCTTGCGACAGACTTTTTAGGCGAAGGCTCTGGTTATGTTCCCGATAAGGAGTTTTATAACAAGCGTTATCGTGGTTCGTGGAATGCTCTCACCGTGCTTTCTCTCTCGATTGGTCAGGGTGAGCTGGGATGTACTCCGTTGCAGATGGCTAATCTCGCGGCAATCATAGCCAATAGGGGTTATTACTATCTTCCTCACATCGTTCGCAGTGTAGAGGGACAGGACTCGCTCGACAGAAGATTCTACGAGCGACACTATACAAAAGTCGATGCCAAACATTTTGAACCTATTGTTCAAGGAATGTGGCGCAGTGTGCATGTTGACGGCACTTCAACTTGGGCAAGGTTGGAGGGTCTGGACGTGTGCGGAAAGACCGGAACAGCACAAAATCCTCATGGTAAGGACCACTCTACGTTTCTATCCTTTGCACCGAAGGATAATCCTCGCATAGCAATCTCGGTATATGTCGAGAATGCAGGTTTTGGTGCGTCGATGGCTCTGCCCATCGCATCGTTGCTTGAGGAGTTTTACCTGACAGGTGAGGTGAAGCGTCAAAATGTTGTCGATTACGTCAAGAGTCATAATGTTTACTACCCTCGATATGATAAATAACGGACGCTCAAATCGCATAAATATATTCGACGGAGTCGATTTTAAGACGGTGTTTCTATATATTGCCTTGACCATTGTCGGCGTCCTGTGCATTACCTCGGCTTCGTATGATGCAAGTGAAGATGCCTTCTTCTCGTTCGCACACAACCATACCAAGCAGATGATGTGGGTTGGTGTAGCGTGGGTGATGGCATTCGTGGTGATGATGCTCGATAGCCGTTATTTCCATATGTTGGCATATCCGGCTTATTTGGGTGGTATTTTACTCTTGGTGGCGGTGTTGCTTTTCGGACGAGAAGTCAATGGCGCAAAAGCGTGGTTCCAATTTGGTTCGATAAGGGTACAGCCGGTGGAGTTTGCCAAGATTGCCATTGCGCTGGCGGTGGCACGAATGATGAGTGGGTACTCCTTTGCCATAAACAGACCAAGTAATCTGTTTAGGCTTGGTGCGATGCTGTTATTACCGTTGGCAATTATCGTGCTGCAGAACGATACGGGTTCAGGTATCGTGCTTGGTTCGTTTATCTTTGTCTTCTACCGTGAGGGACTCAATAAGTGGCTCTGCATACCGATTCTGCTTGTGGCGTTACTTTTTATAGTCTCATTTTTGGTTGCGCCTACCGCATTGCTGGTGTCACTGATAGTTGTATTTACATTGTCGGAGATGATGATGAATAGAGTCTGGCGTAGTCGCGTTGTGGCGTTGGCGGCGGTCTTTCTTGGCTCGATGGTGTTGTACTACCTGTTGAGATTATGCGGAGTTGAGTGGGAGTACTACATATCGCTTATGATTTCGTCGTTTGTTGGCGTGGTGGTGGCAGCTGTGTATGCCTTCCGTGCCAATCTACGAAATATATTTGTACTGCTGGCTCTCTATATGGCATCAATGATATTCCTGCCTACAACCGAACATATCTTTAACAATATTCTTAAACCCCACCAACAGAATCGTATTCTTGTCTTTTTGGGAGCTATCGAGGATTTGCGTGGTCAGGGATATAATGTCCACCAATCAAAAATCGCAATCGGCTCAGGTGGATTGATAGGAAAAGGTTTTATGCAGGGTACGCAGATTAAGTATAATTTCGTTCCAGAAAAACATACCGACTTTATCTTTTGTACAGTAGGCGAAGAGTGGGGCTTTGTAGGTGCTGTAGTGGTACTTGCCTTGATATGTGCATTGATTCTGCGTCTGATGAAAATGGGCGAACGTAGTGGTGAGCCCTTCACGCGCGTATATTGCTATTGTGTAGCTGCAATACTGCTTTTCCATACGCTGGTTAATGTCGGTATGACTATCGGTCTAATGCCTGTGATGGGTATTCCGCTGCCATTCATTAGCTATGGCGGTTCATCGCTTATTGCCTTTACGATAATGCTCTTTATCGCTATCAATCTCGATGCTTCAACCCGTACCGAAATAGGTCGTGGAATATAGAGTGTTGTAATATAGATGAATAACCCAAAATCGCTCTTTGGTTTGAGGGTCGTATATGGTCTGTATCACGATGTTGATATTTTTTACGTAAAATTTTGATTTCCCGCGTGTTTGTCGTATCTTTGCCGCCGAAATCAGGCATTTATGGGATGCGAACTATGGATTCGTGTTGAGTGATGCCGTAGGTAACACATTAAAAAACAAAAAATTACAATGAAAACTATCCAGATTAGTGCCGTAAATCGCGGCGACTTCGGAAAGAAGGCAACAAAGGCTGTACGCCGTGAGGGTCTTATCCCCTGCGTACTCTATGGTGGTGGCGAGAACGTAGCTTTCGCTATCGATGTAAAGGCTGTTAAGCCCCTTATCTACACTCCTGCATCGTACATCGTTGAGCTTAACATCGATGGCAAGGTAGAGAAGGCTGTAATGCGTGAGGTACAGTTCCACCCTGTTCGTGAGGAGATTCTCCACATCGATTTCTACCGTGTACAGGATGGTAAGCCCGTAGCTATCGCTATTCCCGTACGTTTGACTGGTAACGCTGAGGGTGTTAAGGTCGGTGGTAAGTTGGCTCTGTCAGCTCGTAAGTTGATGGTTAGCGGCTTGGAGGCAAATCTCCCCGACGAGCTCGTAGTAGACGTTACTCCGTTGAAGGTTGGTCAGACTATCTTCGTTGGCGACTTGCAGTATGAGGGCTTGAAGTTCATCACCCCTGCAACAACTGCAGTTTGTGCCGTTCGTGTAACCCGTGCTTCGCGCGGTGCAGCAGCACAGCAGTAGTAGCCGAAAACCGATAATCTCGGTATGAAATATCTGATTGTTGGATTGGGAAATATAGGCGCTGAGTACGCCAATACCCGACACAACATTGGTTTTAGAGTGTTGGATGCCTTAGCTGAGGCATCCAACGCTACGTTTACGGCAGGACGTTACGGCTCGACTGCGACTATCAAGCATAAGGGACGTACGTTGATTCTGCTGAAGCCTTCGACATATATGAATTTGTCGGGCAAGGCGGTGCGTTATTGGCTTGATGCCGAAAAAATTGAGATGCAGAACCTGCTGATTATTGTCGATGATATTGCGTTGCCTTTCGGAACGCTCCGAATGAGAGCAAAGGGTAGTGATGGCGGACATAATGGTCTAAAGAATATCAACGAACTACTTGGTCGCAATGACTATTCACGCATCCGTTTCGGTATTGGTGGCGATTTTGCTCGTGGGCATCAGGTCGATTATGTGTTGGGAGAGTGGAGTGATGAGGAGACGAAGGCTATGCCTGAGCGTTTGAAGGTGTTCGGTGATGCCGTGTTGTCATTTGCAACAATCGGAGGCGAACGCACTCAAAATCTCTTCAATAATAAGTAGAGAGGTAAAATCGGATACGGCAATCCTTTGAGTCTATATGTATAAAAATCCCCGAAAGTTCATAACGACTTTCGGGGATTTTTTGTTGTATAATATATACAATAGGTATTAGCGAACCTTGAAGTCGGGATCAGCCTTATCAGGGATAGGCATCGAACTATAGTAGCCCGCCTCGAACTTATCACGTACAGACTTGAAGGCGTTGATAGTGTACTCAACATCCTCCATAGTGTGTGCTGCAGTGGGGATGATGCGTAAGATAATCTCTCCCTTTGGAATCACCGGGTAGATTACAATCGAACAGAATACGCCATAGTTCTCTCGAAGATCAACGATAAGGTTGGTACCCTCCTCGTTACCACCCTTCATATAGACAGGTGTAACGGGTGATTGTGTAACACCGATATCAAATCCGTTTTCGGTAAAGCCCTTCTGTAATGCGCGAGTAATCTCCCACAACTTCTCCTGATATTCGGGATGGTTGCGGATAAGTTCCAGACGTTTGAGTGCACCGATAACCATCGGCATTGGTAGTGACTTTGCGTAGAGCTGTGAACGCATATTGTAACGCAAGAGGTTGATGAGCCAACGAGGACCGCTGACAAATGCACCGATACCAGCCATCGATTTAGCAAAAGTATTGAACAGCACGTCTACATCATCAACAACGCCAAAGTGAGCAGCGGTACCTCTACCACCCGGACCCATAGTACCGAAACCGTGAGCATCATCTACGAGCAGGCGGAAGTTAAACTCCTTCTTAAGGCGTGAGATGACATCGAGGAAACCGAGGTCACCCTTCATTCCGAAGACTCCCTCTGTAATTACCAATACCCCACCATTCTGCTCGTTGGCAAGATCTGTGGCGTGACGTAACTGCAGACGTAACGACTCCTCGTTGTTGTGTCCATAAACGAAACGCTTGCCTTTGTGCAGGCGCAGACCATCGATGATGCAGGCGTGAGCCTCAGCATCATATACCACCACATCACGAGGCGTGAGCAGGCAATCTATAATCGAAATCATACCCTGATAACCGAAGTTAAGCAGGAAAGCATCTTCTTTGCCCACGAACTCGGCAAGCTCGCGTTCGAGTTGCTCGTGATACTTGGTCTGACCACTCATCATACGAGCACCCATCGGGGCTGCCATACCAAACTCTGCAGCACCTTTGGCATCGGCCTCACGAACCTCTGGGTGGTTTGCCAATCCGAGGTAGTTGTTCAGACTCCAATTGAGCATCATCTTACCTCTGAATTTCATATGAGGACCAATATCTCCTTCGAGTTTCGGGAATGCAAAATATCCGTGTACACTCTTCATATACTGACCAATAGGTCCGCCGGCATTGCGCTCAAGGCGTTCGAAAATATCTACCATAACATTATGTGTTTAGTTGAATTTTATAGCTTTGTATTTAATCTAAAAGTTCGAAATTGTTGTTAAATAATTTCATCAGTAGGGATTAAGCAACCGAACACTCTATGCCGAGAGATTTAACCCGTGCAGCTATTGTTTGCAACTCCTCCCGTGTGACCTTTTCCAGCGTTTTGCAGGGTGTGTCGCGGTCAATTGAATAGACCATAACCTGACGAGGTCTTAACTCTGCAACAATCTGCAACCAAGCCTCTATCTCCTGCTTGGTTGTGTTGTCAACTTTGACTCCATTGTACTCTCCTCGCAGGAACATTGTTTGCAGGATGAAGTTTTCATCAAAAAGGCGCATATTTGCTACCGTTCTTGCTACGCTGTATGCTCCGCAGGGATTGTTTATGAGTCGCACGGTGTTATCAAATGCAGAATCGAGTTTAAGAATGTTGTTGTCAACTTTTGCGAGTGCTCGTCGCACGCTATCCCTGCCAATCATTGTAGCATTGCTTAATACCGACACTTTTGCCGAAGGGCAAAGCTTGTCGCGCAAGGCTATCGTGTCGTCGATTATCGCCTCAAAGTCGGGGTGCATCGTAGGCTCTCCGTTACCTGCAAAGGTAATAACATCGGGCGGTGTCGATGTGGCAACCATTTCGCTTAGAACCTCTTCCAGGCGTGATGAAACCTCTTCACGAGTGTTGAATCGACGAGATGTTGCATTCTCTGCATTCCAGCCACATTCGCAGTATATACAGTCGAAATTGCATAGTTTGGAGTTGGTTGGGAGCAGATTTATTCCCAAACTCAAACCCAAGCGTCGCGAACGTATCGGACCGAAGATGATGTTTTCAAATAATGCAGTCATAGTGATACAAAGATAGGGATTATTTCGACTCTTTATACCCGTTTATATACCTAATTTTTTACCTTTCACAAAAAAAAGAGTGACTCTCATTCGAACAACTCTTCGAGAATTTGTGCAAAAATATTAAGGACGAGATTAGGGATGCCCTTTGCAGATAGCTGTGTGGGCGATTGTAAAAAAATGTAAATAACTTGTGAATAAAATCCTATAATTTGGCAGGAATTGAGCAGAATAAAGCGCCATCTTTGTAATGTCGAAGAGCGCGCCATTATCGGTTATTGCAACTCGACAAATACGCTTTATACAATACATTTACACCGCCGCAGCTGTTGTTGCGACGGCTTATTATCCCCCGTAGCGAAAAGTCGGAGGTAAAAGATTAGAGAGACAAAACAATATAAAACACTGATAATTATGACTAAAACAAACCCCGAAACACCAAAAGCTGTTGCGTATGCAGATGCTGTGGAGGCTACGAAAGAGTATTTCGGTGGCGATGAACTTGCTGCGACTGTTTGGGTCAGCAAATACGCCTTGAAAGACTCCTTCGGAAACATCTATGAGCTCTCTCCCGTGCAGATGCACGAACGTCTTGCGGCAGAACTTGAGCGCATCGAGAACAAGTACAAAAATCCGCTTGATCGTAAAGAGATTTTTAACCTGCTCGATCACTTCCGTTACATTATCCCGCAGGGTGGCCCTATGACCGGTATCGGTAACAATTTCCAGGTTGCGTCGCTCTCGAACTGTTTTGTTATTGGACACAAGAATCCTGCTGACTCTTATGGCGGAATCTTCCGTATTGATGAGGAGCAAGTGCAGTTGATGAAGCGTCGTGGTGGCGTTGGTCACGACCTTTCGCATATCCGTCCTTCGGGTAGTCCGGTACTCAACTCGGCTCTTACCTCGACAGGTATCGTTCCATTTATGGAGCGTTACTCGAACTCTACTCGTGAGGTGGCGCAGGATGGCCGTCGTGGCGCGCTGATGATTTCACTCTCGATTAAGCATCCCGATGCAGAGAAGTTTATCGATGCAAAGGTAGATACAGGCAAGGTTACGGGAGCAAATGTGTCGATTAAGATTGACGATGATTTTATGCGTGCAGCCATTGCAGGCGAGACATACCACCAGCAGTTCCCCATCAAGAGTGAGAATCCTACATATGAGCAGGATATCGATGCCAAGAAGTTGTGGGAGAAGATTATTCATAATGCGTGGAAGTCGGCAGAGCCGGGAGTTCTCTTCTGGGATACCATAATCCGTGAGAGTGTACCCGACTGCTATGCAGATAAGGGCTTCACGACTGTTTCGACTAATCCCTGCGGTGAGATTCCGTTGTGCCCATATGATTCGTGCCGTCTGTTGGCTATCAATCTGTTCGGATATGTGGAGAACCCTTTTACAAAGGAGGCTTCGTTCAACTTTGATAAATTCAAGGATCACGTCCACAAGGCAATGCACCTGATGGATGATATTATCGACCTTGAGTTGGAGAAGGTTGAACTTATCATCAATAAGATTGAGAGCGATCCTGAGGACGAGGAGATTCGTCGCGTGGAGTGTAATCTCTGGAAGAAGATTCGTGAGATGGCTCTCAAAGGTCGTCGTACAGGTATTGGTATTACTGCCGAGGGAGATATGTTGGCAGCTCTTGGTCTGCGTTACGGCTCTGAGGAGGCTATTGATTTTACAGTACAAGTTCATAAGACTCTGGCAGTCGAGGCTTATCGTGCTTCGGTTGATATGGCAGAGGAGCGTGGTGCTTTCGAGGTTTACGAGACAGCTCGCGAGGTAGGCAATCCAATGATTGAGCGAATCAAGGAGGCTGACCCTGCACTCTATGAGAAGATGGTGAAGGTTGGTCGTCGTAATATCGCAATGCTAACTATTGCCCCCACAGGAACTACATCGCTTATGTCACAGACTACTTCGGGTATCGAGCCGGTGTTCCGACCT
>JAEIGA010017368.1_pt1 | contig 10958 bp, 15 predicted proteins | sample 9270691 | NCBI WGS metagenome assembly JAEIGA01 (sample SAMN17057246, study PRJNA624740) | gut metagenome | biome: biome; isolation source: fecal sample | host: Bos grunniens | place: China: Xizang | collected 2019 | reverse complement strand
TACTAACACCGTCAGCAAGAAGTTGGTTCGACTTATCTTCACGCATAAAAGAAGGACATAGCTTTATTAAATCAATGTCTTTAAGATTCATTATTAATTAACCTCATCTGTTATTTTTTCGTGACTAACTGTAGCTTTTCCGCTCCATTGTGCGATTTGAGTTGAAGTCAAAGCTTTATAAGTTGGTGAAACAATTTCAACACGTTCTGCCCCTACCGGATTAACATCTGATTTAAGGATTTCAGCTCTTAATCTATCAGGGTTAATAGCACGTCCGATTTTTTCACATTGCCAAGCTACGAACTTATCAATAGCTCCACCTTCAGTTTCAACGTGTTCAACTACCGAGGATTCCTCGGCAACTGGCATATAGTAAACAAGCTCAATATCATAAGTTACAGGTTCAACACCTGAAACCGTTACCCTATCGCCCAAAGGTCGGACTTCTTTTGCTGTTACTGCTGTTTCGACTTTTGCAATAAGTTCTTCATCAGGGATTTTGCCGTCCTTACAAAGAACAAGGATATTAATCTCACAAGGATTAGGACTTGTAACTTTCACATCTTCGATACTTGCATCAGCTGATTTTGCATAATATTCATAAGTTGATTCAGCGCCTGCTGTTGATTTTGAGCTTTGTACAAGTCTGATTCTTTCTTTGTAGTTCTCATCACCAGCGCCCCCATCCTCTTCAGGATAAGGTTCTCCATTGTCGCCCCCATAAGTTGCTTCTAAGTTTAAAACACTTGAAACATAAGGAACTAGGTCAACCAAAAGGTTTAATTGATTAATTGCATATCCGTTATAATCAGCTCCACCCTCAACAGCTTCAACGATTGTGTCAACATATAGCTTGCCGGCTTCGATAACAGCAACCTCAATCGTTTGGAAATACTTCTCTCTATCTGCTGTTACCTTTGTTCCAACCGGAATAACTACGTTCATATTTTGAGCTGCTGCAACACTAAATCTTTGAATAGCTCTTGCTTTTTGTTTCTCTAATCTATAACAGCCTTCACTTTCTCCGTGAGCATCTAATATTTCACCACTTGAAAGTTGCATAAAACGTTGTTTGAACTGTTCATTTGCTGTATTTTGATAAGATGTTATAAAAGCGTTTTGAGCTTCTGCAAACAATCTTCTTTCATCACCAGGATAAAGAGGTTCGTTTAGTTCTCTTTCCAAGCTCCCGATAGTGTTGTTATATATCGTTCTTGAATCGGTTGTTATAATATCTAAATCAGCCATCTATTACCCCCTAATATGAAATATCCGGATTGATTTTAACAATGCCGGATTCATCAATATTTACCTTTATGTCGTTTACTACTGCTCGTTCCTCATAGTTCTCAATTAACCAAGTCGCATGGTTTTTTATTTTAGGCTCGGATGTTATCAAATTTTCATCAATAACATCTGTTGCCATACCTTTGAGTCTTTGATAAGGAACTTCACCTTGATAAGTCGCAATTAAATTAGCAACGCATTGAGCTACGTTGCCGTTTCCTGAAGATTTCATTAGTGTTCTCCTATTTGTTTTTTCTAGCTTTCATTGCATCAATTTCAGCTTGAGTAATGCTTAATCCACCTTTTTTAGCTGAACTACCTTTAGAGCTAGAGCTTTTAGTTTTTGATTTAGAACCTTTAGAGCTTACGTTACTATCACCAGTAAAACTCAATGATATTTTCCCTGAATGAATCCGTCCGGTGTTATCCATTTGAGTATCTGATAATTGAATCTCATCTAGTTCAAATTGTGTTCTACCGACATCAACATTACCTAGATAAAAATTGTCTTGCATACCGGCAATTTTTTTAAAATCCTCGAACTCTTGACGTGGGTCTGTACCGACTGCAAAACCAGTATTGAAAGAGATTTTTAAATCTTCTGCTGCATACCCCTTAACAACGGTTTTTTTAACTCCGTTTGTGCTTTCGTTTTCTTCTGTAACAATTCCACAAGAAATTTCAAAGCTCTCAAGGGTTCTTAAAGAGTTAGGTAATCTGCCGAATATTTCTTTATTCCATTGTGCCTGTACCATTTAATCACCCCTTTGGAGCTGTTGTATCTGCCCCATCGTTACCATTACCGTGGACGTGTGAATTTTGACTTGCTACTGCTGAAGTTGCAACATCAGCGCAAGTTACATTGTTTGTTACGGTCAATCCTTTTTCTGTTGTTAGTTCATAAGGAATAACCCCATTCCATTCACCGTCAAACCGTCCTACAATATAGCCTGTAAGGTCTGCAAAGGTTTCAAAAACAACCTCTGTATTGACTTCCAAGTTACCCATTGAACCCCTCAAATACCAAGGAATCGTTAGAAACCTTGTAGGCATTTGAGATTCAGTATTAGATAGAACTTTTGCTTCTTTGTATAATCCGTTTTCATCTGTTGCCCCAAAGGATGAAATTTTCCCTTTTTGCATTAAACAACCGCCTTTCTGAAGAAAACTTTTGATGTAGAGTTAATATAATCTTGCCTTATGTGTGAAACAAAGCCGTTACCGTTCCAAGTATTCGCACCATCAGTCGCTATTTTCATAACTGAACCAGCACTATATTCCCTCATCAAAGGAACTTTAAAAACTCCGTTTGTAAGGTTTTTATTTGCTTGCCTTAATAGCCCTTGTGCGAATCTGTCGGCTTCAGCTTGCCCACTAATAGCTGTCGCTATTGTTTGAGTTAAAGCGTTTGTCAATCCACTTTTACTGGTATAATTACCGGTTAAGTTACCGTTACTAACAATAACTTTTCCGTAACCTTTTTGTGAACTGTCGGTATAACTAAAATCGTTATCAGAATTTATCTTTACTTCTTTAACTGGCTCTGCTGTTTCAAGTTTTTCTTCATCGTATAAAACAAGTTTCTTGTCATACACAACAAAAGCCAAACTTTCTAAATTGCAACGCTGTTGTAAGAACTCAAAATCAGGGATGTTAGGTTGTCTAACGTAGCTATAAACTTTGTCAGAAACACCGTGATTTTCAAAACTTAAACCGTGCCTTGATGCAATTTCTTTCGCAAGCTGTAAAAGGTGAACATTTTCCCAAGACTTATCGGTCTTATCCATAGCCGTTGGTGGAATAGATGAAGCCCTAAGAGTCATTAAACCGTTTTCAGGAACAACTGAATTAATATACATTGCTCCGGTTTTTGCTATACCGTAAGAAACTGATATAACATCCTCTTTTGAGGGTTTCCAACCATCCCAAAGTTTTTTGGCATCATTAAACTTAATTAATAAAGTATCAGCTTGTGAGCAAGCAAACATATCGTGAATACAGCTAGAAACTGAAATATCGTCTGTGATATCTTTGTCGTTATACAAAATTTTCAAACCAATGTCGGCAAGGCCGCTTTTAATAGTTTCTTTCTTTGAATTTTTTATTGGACTTCGATATTTTGCGCCTTTAGCTGCAACCTTTGCCCCTTCAACCTCATACTCTTTTAAATCAAGCGTGATTGTTCCTGATAGAATAACCCCTGTAGGAGATATTAAATCAGCATTTAAAGCCACATTAACAAGCATTAAATAATCAGGGCCAAATAAAGCATTTTCAAGTAGTAAAGGAGCTGTTTTCCCCAAGTATGAACGCATTGTCAAATATTCGTTTAAAGGGTTAACTCCAGCTTGTGGGCTTACCGGATATGATAAGCTGAAACTTTGCAGTTCGTGTCCTTCTATTTTTGTTGTGCCTGTTGTTCCGTCTGTTTTTTTCTTGATTTTATAGCTTGCACCGAAACTTTCAAGCATTTTTAATTGGTTTGATGTTATTTTAAATTGTCTATCGCTCCATTGTGCTTGAACTGTCATTTCTTTCTACCTCCGCCAAGGCGCTAATGTTTCTGTGCTTTCTATATCGTCATAGACTGGAATTGTGAGTTTTTCTCCACCTACAAAAACAACTTTGCTTATATGTGGCTTATTGTCTTTGTATTTCATAAGCTTATCAGCCATAAACTCATCACCGTAATATTCAAAAGCGAGGGAGTCGAAACTCTCCCCCGCTGCTGCTATATGTGTTTTATAACCTACTATTTGCATAGTTTATTACTCCTTAACCAGTATAGGCATTGACGTTATAATTGAATGAAGTTCTTCGTTCCATCTCATCCACAAGCTCATCCACAACATCGTGGATATTGTTTTTAATAGCTCTTACGACATCTTCAGGGTTCGAACTTCCACTAACATCAAAGTTTATAGTCAATCCACCGATATTAACGCTTGAACCACTTGTAGATACTCCAAGCATTTGACCGGCTTTCTCCCATATACCAATGTTTTTGTTTCTGTAAGCCTGGTCAAAAGATATAACTGCTTCTGTGCCTGCTTCACCGGCAAGAGATAAGCCGTCAGTAAATCCACCTGTTGCGAACTTCGGCAAGGTTATCATAGGAATTAAAGGAATATTAATTCCCTTGCCACCAATACCAGGAACCCAATCAGGAAGTTTTATCTTGTTGAAGCCTTCAATAGCTACGTTAATTAATCCGATAAGCGTATTTAAAGGGTAGAACGCATAGTTAACAATCGCACCGAATATATTTTTAAATACTGCGACAATGCTTTTCCAAGCTGCGCCCCATTGACCTGAAAATATATTAGTTATAAAGTCAACTAAGTTTGTAAATACCCCAATTACACTTTGAACAATCGGCATAACTATATTAATAGCTTGTGTCAATGCAACACCTATCATTTGAGCTAAGAACCCAATAACAGGTGATAACGCTGTTACAATATCAACAAGTGCTGGTAATAACGCTTCAACAACTTGCATCAATGGAGGTAATAAAGCCGTTATTATCGCCATCAAAGGTGGTAATAAACCTCCTACCAATTCAGCAAGACCTGGACCAATTATCTCTAAAATTTCACCAAACTTAGCAAAAACTTCAGAAATAAATGGTGTTAATTGCGTTACTAAATCAGCAATTATCGGGGCCATTTGTTGCATTACATTTGATACAATAGGCATTAAATCAGCCAAGCCGTCAAAGACTGCTAAAGCTACCGGTTCAAAACCGACTTTCATCTGATTTTGTAGCAACTGCCACTTTTCAGCAAAGTCTGCTGTATCCCAATAGGCTTTATCAATGCTTTCAGAATTACCCTCAAGGCTTTTTGTTAAATCCTCTACAGCCATTGAACCGTCACGAATTGCTGCAGCCATAGTTGAACCGGCTCTAGCACCGAATACTTCGTTTGCTATCGCTGTAGCTTCTGCAGCCGTTCCAGCATTTTGTATCTTTTCAAAATATAATTGCATTCCGTCACTTGCGTTGATTCCTTCTTTTGCAAGCGTACCGACTGCCTTTTTCATAGCCCCAAGAACTTCAGAAGTATTAACACCGGCTTTTTCCATTTGCCCCATTAAGGCACTAGCTTCTTCGAATGAATAACCCAATTCTTGAAGTTGTGGCCCATATTGTTGCATATTGGTCATAAGCTCATCAAAGCCCATACCGGTAGATTGAGAAACCTTAAAGATGTAATCCATCTTATCGCCCATATCTTTTGAATCAATGCCCCATTGTTGCATTGCTTTTGATGAACTTTCAATAGTGGTGTCTAAATCCGTATCAAGCATTGAACTTACTTGAAGCGCTTTCTTCGACATATCAGCTAACTCATCACCGGTCAAACCTAAACGAGTATTATAATCAGCAATAGCCTTAGCTGAATCTTCCATTGATGCTGGGATGCTTGTATAAACATCTTTCATAGTATTTTGTAAGGATTCTAAATCCTCACCGGTTGCACCTGTGCCTATTCTGATAGCATCATAAGCGCTGTCAAACTCTGCTCCTAGATTATATAAGGCTTTGCCCATGTCATAGGCTGCTTTTATTGCAAGACCAGTTCCAGCCACAAAAGCCGTTCCTATTGCTACCGCTTTAAGGTTAAGCCCTTTTAAAGACTTTTGAGCGCTATTAATAGTTTTTTGTAAACTCGGGTCGATTGCACCAGCTAACTCGACCGTTGCCTTTAATACTTTACCATCTGCCATGTTTTGACCTCATTTGCTTCATCTGATTTTGCATTTGTTCATGCGCTTTGTTTTCTTCTTCAACTTCTTGATTCATTGCTTTGATTTCTATTAGGAAATCTGCCATCGACATTTTTTCTACTTCGATTTTTGAGCAGTTGTATCTTCTTGAATAGGCGCTGACTGCTCTTCTGAGGTTGTCGATTCGTCCGCAGAAGAGTCCTCTCTGAAAAAACTTCTACCAATTTTCATTACTTTATAAGTATCTTTACCGCCTAAATTGTTTAAGTCTGATATATCAACACTTGGATTTAATTTAATAATTGCTTGTAAACCAACGTATAAATGTAATGAAGGGTCTAATTCTGCTACAGTTTGAGAAACTAATCCATTGGTTACTCTCATTCTATTTTTATCTGCTTGCATAATATCGCCAGGACCAAGCGCATCAATGTCATAAGCTAATTCTTTAATCTCTACACCGTTAACTTTTATCGGTGAACTCAATTTCAAAACTTCTTTTCCCATTTTTTTCTCCTTTATTTAAAAAGGGCAAGGAAAAACCCTTGCCCCCAAATCTACACTATAATAAGTTTTGGATTCCTTTAGCGTAATCTTTGCCGTTGATTTTTAATTGACCTTTTAATTTGTCAACTAAAATATATTCGTTGCCATCAACGTATTGTTGGAAACGAGTTACAGCAATAGAAATTGCGCCTTCATAATTTTCACCCGGTGCAATATCGCCACCAGGGAAAACAGTTTTAGGAATACCTGTGATAAACGCTTTGCAGCCTTCAAATTCTTGTGTTCCGTCATTTTTAACTTTAGTCTGAACCCATCTGAACTCAAACTTGCGTTTTTCAGGAACTAAAAGTTTAATAAAGCCTTTATCAATACCAACTTTATTGATAGTTGCTTCCATTGCTTCTAACAAAGGTAATGGAAGTTCTATATCACCCATAGCGCTGAAAGTTTGTGTTTTTGGTGTAATCTCCGGTAAAGAAATAGTTACATCTTCAGCCACAAGTACACCGTCAGCGTAAGCTGTTACACCTACAATCGTGCCTTTTTTAACTAAGCTACCCATGTTCTATTCCTCCTCTACCAAACTAGCCAAACCTTCATCAGTATAGTAAACTGTACCGGTCAAAGACTTAGCTCTAGGTGTTACTGTAATTGGTAAATCAAATTTGAAATCACCGTTAATCATATCGCTTGTGCTGTTTTCACTAGGCAAGAATAAGATTTTTGAACCAGGCAACAAAGCACCTATTGCAATAAATCCGTCAAGGATTTCTTGTTCTTCGTTCAAAATGCTATCTTTTAATTGAAGATTAAACGGTTTATCAATATTGCTTGCTTGTCTGCGTTGGAAGCCGTTCATACAATGAAAAAGCATTCTCATATAATGAGCATCGGTAGCTCTTACATCAATATCTTTACCATATTTGTATTTAGCAGTATGACCTCCCCAAAGAACCCAATTACCGCCCCAATATACAATAGTTGAAATACCGTAAGCGTTAAGCTCTGATGAAGCTGTTACTTGGTCGAAACCTTGATTTTTAGAACCTTCCCCAAAGTATTGTCTTGTTACAGGGATTTCTTTGTTTGAGCAAGATTCAAAAGGAATAGAATCATTCTCTTGGTCTGTTCTCATATACTCAACAAGCGCTAGAGTTGAATTGTGATAGATTCTGTCTGTTGCATCATCGTAAGCCATAGGCCAATAGATTTCAGAACGCTCTGAATCGTAACCGTTTGTATCTCTCCAAGCTCTTGCTTTAACAAAAGTATCAACAGCGTTTTCTCCGTCTTTAACAGGGATATCAGCTACAAAGAAGCATTGCCAATGACCATTGATTCCATTACAGAATGTAGCCATAGCATTGTAAACTTTTTTATTTGTGTTGAACTTCAAACAAGACATCAAGTTTGTAACTTGGTTTTCTCTTGTATAAAGCAAGTTAACAGCTTTCATACCTGAATAAATACCGTCAACTTCTGCGCCAATGATATCATCTTCTGTAACTGCTGTTGTATCAACTTCAAAATATGAACCTGAAATTTGACCGTCAATAGGAGTTGCTCCAATAGAAGTCAAGATAACTTTACCACTTGTGAAGTTATAAGATACTGTGAAATCTGTATCTTGAACTTTTTCTTCAAGAGCGATTGTGTCAAGAATAACAGTATCACTAACAAATTCTGCAACACCGTTAGTAAACGAAACTTCAAATTGAGTTGCTTCAGCTTTTCTATGCTTGTCAGGGTCTAACACGTTGATAACATAAATAGGACCAATGTTGCCTAGTTTGTTATCAAAATGCGCTCCGATAGCTTCGCATAAAGTGAAATTATCCCAATCCTTTGAATAACCTACTGTTTTTTGAGCATTCAAAAAGTTAGAAAGTTTAACAGGAAGGTTCACAATTTCATTTTCTGCATAGTTTTTAATTAAGTTTACAGGCGCTAAACCAATATAAACTGGGACCGTTCCTGCTTGGATTGCACTTTGCGCAACGGAATCTCCCAGCAAGGCAAAAGCACCGTGCTGATAACTATTAGCCATTTTGTTTATTTCCTCCGTTATAATAATTCTCTGATTTGTGCTTTAGATGATGGGATTCCGTATTCAACCGAAAAGGTCATCCAAGCAAAATAGTATGGATAAAAATTTGGAATTTGCCCTTGGTCTGAAATAGGACCGAATTTGATACCGTTCTCTTTGACAATCCTTAAATCCTCAATAAGTTCAGTATCTCTAAGTTTCCTCATTATGTAATCAACAAAGTTCCATACATCTCGCCAACCGTCAACGTTGGTGTCGAATACTCGGTCTATACCATAATCATAATGATTGCCAGGGTTAAAGGTGGCAAACTGCAAGCGGAGATTTAAAACTCCGCTCGCTTCTGCCATACTCTCACTGCCGTCCTCAAATTGGATACAAATTGAGGGAACTCTGTTTGCTTCACTGATAAGTTCTTTAGGTGGCACATACAAAATGAACACGTTAGGATTAACCAGTTCATAAGGATATGTAACATCCACGTTCTCATCATCTGCTTGCTTGAACTTAAACTGAGGGCAAATTTCAGTTTCTAGCCAAGTTTTTAGTTTATCTAATTGTCTGACTACTGCCATATATACCCCCTAGTAAGAAACATTTTGGTGAAGCACTATTTCAGCCATTCCGAAATTAACTTTCCAATCGTCAATCATGTATATTTTATGGTCAACTTTGAGCAACCCACCTTTTTTCTTTTTAGGCAAGTCCTCTGCCTTTGCAAAAAGTAAGAGAGTGCCTTCATCAATTCCGATTTCAGCACTTCCTTGCCTTGTTTTTAAGGATTCATCATCAAGTACACACAAGATTTCTTTACCCTCTACAAGGTGAATTTCTGCAAAGTCACCAAGATTTAAAAATACATCATCTATATCGATAGTTATTTCGTCTTTTAAGGTCATTACTCTACCACTCCGTCCACTTCATCAAAAGAAGGTGCATCTTCTTCGGTTTCTGCTTCTGCTTCAGCAATTTTCTTAGCGATTGTTTCAGCTTTCCAGTTAGCTGGATTACCAGCCAAACCAAGCTCTTTATATCTTGCAATAAGAGCTTCTTTGTCTAGTTCTTTTGGTGCATCTTCTTCGGTTTCTGCTTCTGCCTTTGCTTCAGCTTTTACATATTCAGCTACACCTAGTTTAACTAGCCTTGCTTCTTCTTCTTTGTCACAAGAAAAAGGTTCATCTTTTGAACATTTAGGAATGATTGAATTTCCTTGTTTATATCCATAATATCCTTTGATTATTTTAATCATTGTTTTTACTCCTTTTATTTTCCACTATTAAAGAACAGTCGCTTTAATGAATGCATTCTTGTGTTTTGGTTGAACAAGAGGAGCTGTTCTTAAAGCGATTTCTCTAACTTGGTCTTTTACTCCATACAAAGGAACACGTTTTTCTGTGTAAGTTGTGAAGTCAAGTTCACCATAGTTAATTTGTGAAATTGAACCATAGTTAGTTACACCACAATCAGGAGCTGTAACGATAATGTCTTTAGGATTGATGTATGGTGTATCTGTACCGTCTTCTGCTTCAAAAGTTGCATCGTATTGGATGAAGTTCATCTTACGACCTTTGCAGTTAATAACACCTAAGAAAGTTGCTTCAGGGAAGTTTTCTGTTGGATCAACTGTACCGATATTGTAGTTTCTGTTATCAAGAAGTTTTTGGATTTTTTCGTTGTTTAAGAAAGCATCTGCTGCTTCTGAACCAAGAATAACATCAGTAGCTGGTAAACCTCTCTTAGTTAATATTTTTGCAATAGCTGCAACTTCACCAACGATATCTGCATCAGCTGTATTCCATTTAGCTGAAGAAGTATAAACAGCTTCGTTTACACCGTTGAAGTATTCAATCTTTTTAGTTTCAACCAATTTGTTATCATCACCATAATGGTTCATTGTTAAAGCGTTTTCTTGAAGAACTTGAGCGCACATTTGCTCATGACGTCTAACAATCATTTCGTCCATTTCTGTTAAGTCGTCAGCTGTGATTTTAACTGCTCTTTCAGTTGGTGTTAATTCACCATAAAGTGCTTCACCGAAACCTTTTTGAGTTAGGTTATCAATAGTTAAAGCTCTTTTTGGAGCAATGAAAGCTGGTTTATAAGCGTTAGCTTCGTAACCGTTACGTCTTACAACTTTACCACCGATTTCAGGAGAAACAAAAGGAGCAAGTTTTTGATTGCCGTCTTTGTATTCAACTAAAACTTGTGCTGTTTTAAATACTGTTCCATCAGGGAAGTATCTTGATTGTAAGAAAGTGTTAGGTGCTTTTTGTTCTTTGTATGCAGCTAACAATACTGCTGTATCTGTATAATTTAATGCCATTTGTAATCCTCCTTATAGTGATTCAGATAAAATGATGTTACGGGTTCTAAAATCGTCTTTGTC
>JAEIGA010017367.1_pt1 | contig 10959 bp, 9 predicted proteins | sample 9270691 | NCBI WGS metagenome assembly JAEIGA01 (sample SAMN17057246, study PRJNA624740) | gut metagenome | biome: biome; isolation source: fecal sample | host: Bos grunniens | place: China: Xizang | collected 2019 | reverse complement strand
CACCATCGGCAGCAGCCAGATAGAGCGCACCGCCAAAAGCCTGTATGGTTTTCATATCGGCACCGGCAAACAAGCTGTCGATTGATTCCTCACTCCAGTATGGCTCACCCTGCAAGGCTGTCTTTGCCAGCATCATCTGGCCATTCTTCTCGCCAAAGAGACACAGTTCGCCATTGAATTCCAATGCACGAAGCGGCACAAAAGCCTTGTCTACAGACAGGAACTTATCCCACACCATCTTTTCGGGCTGGACCTGATGCACATTGACAGAAACGGTATACTCTCTTGAATACTCGGAATCGGTTGATGTTATACGGAACTTTCGTGGAGTGGTAAAATCCAAAGAATCGGTTGTATAGAAATTTTCGTACACACCGGTGCTGTCGTCATATATCTGTGCATAGCCCGACAACCCCATACTGATTACCACTTTGTCAACATTGGTTGCAAAGGGCAGAGAGTCGGCATTGTACACCTCGCCGGTAACCTGATTGATTGAGAATGGATAAGAACTACCGAGTATTGTCTTTGTCTCGACAGTATCCAAGCCAGTCGAAGTATATGCCGGATATTCTGATTTGATGTTACCGATGCTGAATGAGTTCAGAATTGCATAGGGTGACAACTCTACCTCATCGCCATCTTCAAAGCAAGATGTCGTTACCAGCATCAACATTGACAAACATATCGCTAAACTTTTTTTCATACAAATGTGCACTTTACGTTCAATTTGCAAAAATAGCAACATTTTTTGGTTTATGCGATATTTAAAGCCTTATTTATAATATTTTAAATTTATTAAGGAGTTTTTTTGTTGTAAAAAAGCAAGATTTCATTCCCCGCGAGCATTTCGCGCCAGTCCGGAGAACCCAAAGAAAAAAATGGAGCGACTACGCCATTGCCCAGTTCCAGAGATGGATTTATTTCAACGCGGACCTCATCCCACAAAGAGGCATTGATAAAGGATTGCAGCACTGTAGCCCCACCCTCGACAAGCAGGCTGTTAATCTTGACAGAGTGCAGATGCCGCAGAATCTGCGGAATGACAGGAGTCTCAAAATCAAGCACAATCTGTTCAACATTTTTACCAAACTTATCATCTTTTCTACATGCCGTATACACAACTGTCGGCAACACACCGTCAAAAACCCTCAAAGCTGCAGGCAAAGAGCCGTTCTTGTCTATCACAAGACGCAGCGGCGCACGCCCCGCCCAATGGCGTATGTCGAGCGAAGGATTATCAAGCAGCGCTGTGTGTCGCCCTACCAGTATGGCATCATGTTGCGCGCGCAGCTTATGCACGGCAACCTGAGATACCGAGGAAGAGATCCTCACGGCCTGCCCGGAATCCCGCAACAGGTCGATATAACCATCGGTGCTTTGCGCCCATTTCAACGTAACATATGGCCGCCTGCACACCTGCGATGTAAAAAAAGCACGATTTAACCGAAGACACTCCTCCTCAAGCACACCAACCGTGACATCAATGCCGGCTGCACGCATACGCTCAATTCCGGCACCGTTGACCTGAGTATTCGGGTCGGCAGAACCTATGACCACTCTCGCAATGCTACGTGCTATTATCATATCGCAACAAGGCGGTGTTTTGCCATAATGGGAACAGGGTTCAAGAGTCACATACATGGTAGAGCGCGAAAGCAAAGGCAAGTCCTCACCAAGCACTGAATTGACAGCATTGACCTCAGCATGCGGCTCCCCGGCACGGATATGATATCCCTCGCCAATGATGCGGCCGTCGCAGACTATAACAGCGCCCACCATAGGATTAGGCGAAGTACTACCGGCCCCACACTTTGCAAGTTGCAGACACCGCCGCATATAAAGTTCGTCAACGTTTCTCATTTGTAATACATTTTTACCCATGCAAGACTACTTTCATATCTTAATCTTTTCACCCAGAAACTTAGGTTTCTTGCCGACAACCATGTCCATAAACATCTTTACGCGTGCCAGCGCTTCACGCCCCACGCCAAAGAAAAGATATGTCCTTGAATGCTTTATATCTTTGGCATCAAAACCAATGGCATCAATGCCATACCATGATGCAAGACACACCGCCCTTGCATTATGAAATCCTTGCGATACGATGGTTACACTCTCTTGCCCGAAAATATCCTTGCACCTTACGACTGAATCCAATGTTCTGAAACCTGCATAATCCAGCACAATATCCGAGGAGGGAACACCATGCTTCATCAGCGCATTCTTCATAGACTGGGGTTCATCGTATTCTTTAGTCGAATTATCGCCGCTCAACAGAAACTTCGACACTTTTCCGGCCTTGTAGAGTTCAACACATGCATCTATCCTGTATTTGAAGTAGTAATTCGTACGTCCGCTTTTTGTAAAAGGATTGGTTCCAAGAACCAGGGCTACGCGGTTGTATGGAATTTCGGTTACGTTGCTATAGCGTTTAGGACGGCTCTTCAACTCTACACTCCAATAGGATATTGCAACAGCCATAACCGCCAGCAAAAACAAGACAACAAGGAGAAGCACTACAATCATTATCTTCTTAAGAATTTTATTTTTCATTGCAAAAATAACCATTATACAATCCTAATCAACAAGGCTATGCTATTATTTCGTACTTTTTTCTACACCTTTCAACGTCACCAGAACAATTTCGCTTGGCACACAGAAACGCAACTTGCGCCTTGATGTGCCCACGCCATTGGTGGTTATTATTGTAGTGCCATTGGAAGTTCTGTTCTTACCACGCAGAAAACGTTTTCCATAACGGGTGTTCTTAACGGGAGTATAAACGCCGAATAGCGAGACCTGACCGCCATGTGTGTGCCCGGCAAAAGCCAAATCGGCTGTTATTGAATTCCTCTCTACAAAATCAGGGTTATGACTTAGCAATATAACAAACTCCGAATTGCCTACACTTTCCATATACTGTGCAAAAAGCGTATCTTCGGTAAAACTGTCATAAACTCCAGCAATACTCATTTCACCACCGTCGTCAAATAACATGTATCGAGCAGTTCCATCGAGCAGTTCAATACCATTTTCACTCATCGCACTCCTTATTAGCGACTCGTTGCGCTTATCATGATTGCCAAGCACGGCATACGTTCCCCATGAGGTTTTCACAGCCGATAGCGACTTGAACAGTGCATTGATAGAGTCGCTATCAGTGACATAGTCACCACCCAGGAGCAACACATCTGGTTCCTCCTTCTGCAGTTTTCGCACAAGTTTTCCCAAACGTTTATTAGTGAAAAGACTGGGATAATGCAAATCGGATATGAAGGCGATTTTCCGGCCATCGAACTCTACAGGGACACTCTCCCCGGCAAAAGTATAGCGTCTAACGCGCCCCACACCGCTTGGCGACAAGGTGGCACAAGACGAAAGAAGCAGCATTGCTGCTGCCAATACCACTATATACAGGGAACCATTCCTTTTTCTCATTTGCATATAAGCACTGTTGCATAGGCGGTTATACCCTCTTTGCGCCCTTCAAAACCAAGTTTCTCGGTTGTTGTTGCCTTCACCGACACACAATCCACATCAAGACCAAGCACATCGGCCATAGTCTGCTGCATTGCAGGGATATATGGATTCAGTTTTGGTGCCTGTGCTGCAACAGTCGAGTCAATATTGCCTATAGTGTAACCCTTCTCCTTCAACAGTTCGCCGGTACGGCGCAGCAAAATCTTGCTGTCAATGTTTAGAAACTCGTCTGAGTTATCGGGGAACTGATACCCGATGTCGCGCAGATTGGCTGCACCCAACAACGCATCGCAAATAGCGTGAATGAGCACATCGGCATCAGAATGTCCGGCCAAACCAAACTCATAAGGAATCTTCACGCCACCAATCCACAGGTCGCGATTCTCCACGAACTTATGTACGTCAATACCAAAACCAACTCTTATCATATAAAAATCCTTTATCTGCGGAAAAGTTCTTTCAAACCATCCATGTCAAATGAGAGCGAGAAACGCAATGTCTGGTCAAGAGGGTTACTCTGCGCTGTAGAGATAAGATATGCAGCATCAAGCGAGAACACACTCATGCGGAAACCAGCACCCAAAGTGAAATACTTTCTGTTACCCTTGTAGGCATCCTCATAATGATAACCGGCACGCAACGAGAACTGCTGGTTATAACAGTACTCAAGACCAATACCGCCATATATCTCTCTCAACTCCTCTACAGCGCCACCCGGAGCATCGGCAAACGATTTGAAAATACCAGAGATAGAAGACACATCATTATAACCCGTGGCATCAAGCCAGCCCTGATACTCGGAGTATCGGCTGTCATCATCTACGCCAGGAGCAGGGTTCTCCTCAAGAAACTGGTCATACGAAGGTTTGGTTGGCACCAGCAGTTTATTAATATCAAGACTGATTGACAAGGTGTTATACTCATCAAACGGCAAGAGCAAAGATGCACCCAGGCGCAGGTTCGTAGGAATGAATTCATTGGTTGCACCACCGTCATACGATATCTTTGTACCTATATTTGAGATATTCATACCAAGACCCAACAGACACTCTCGATTACCCATAAACAGGTACTTGTTGTAGTATAGGGCAATGTCGGCAGCAAAGGCATGCCCGGGCGACATATCATCCTGATAATCATACTGCAGGTCGCTGAATATATATCGCAGTGCAATGGCCGCCGAGAAGGTCTCGGAAAGCATTCTTGAATAAGCGACATCAAAGGCCAACTCATATGGTTTTATAGTCCACTGCATATCACCCTCTCCGGCGAAGACCTCGCCAAGCGAGAAGTATGTCAACGACGAACTCACAGCCGAATAGTTACCTATGCGATAGAAACCGGCAAGGTTTACAAGGTCAATATCACTCACCAATTGACGGAGCCAGGGGGTATAAGACATTGACACGCCTGCACGAGCTATGTTGAACGGATACTTCGCTGGATTCCAATATTGCGAGTTTGCATCGGGTTCGGTAGCCACGCCAACATCACCAAGTGCACCGGCACGTGCGTCGGGAGCAATGGAAAGCGATGTAACACCCGTATATACAGGATTGAACTGAGTCTTTGAATCCTGAGCAAAAACCGGCACTGCCATCATGACCAGCAGAAACCAAACTATTATATTATTCTTTGTCATATCAAACTTGTTTTTCACCAACTAAAAAATCATTGGCAGCAATTGCACATTATATAACTATTTTTTTGTTCATTTATTGTTCAATACCACGAATTTCGCAGCCTTTACTGCCGTTTCAACCCCATCTTCGGTTATATAAACCCTCACAACATACACCCCGGTAGAGAGCGGTTGCCCGCCCTGTGCAGTCCCATTCCAACGGAGTGTGTACACATTACCATCGCACACCACCCGTTCGCTATTGCTCCACACATGCTGCCCCTGTACACTGAACACATCAAAGCGAACGTCAATCTTTTTCTGCGGACGGTCGTGCGTCAGCACAAACGTTGCCGAAGAACCGGCTATTACAGGAGCTGGAGTCACCTTCAGTTCGACAGAAGCGGAGGCGAGCGAAGGGTCGACATTGAAAGTAAGCCTTGCCGATGAAGAGTTATTGTACAAGTCCCATGCGCGCAATGTCAATGTATGTTCACCAGCGACAAGACTATTCAACGGCATGCTTATCGTCCCACGCCTATAATCGCCCACCTCTGGTACAAAAGCACTGTTCAGGTTATATGTGTGATGCGGATCATTGTCCACAATTGCTGTAATATCATGTCCCACACCGGTAGCCATAGTATTTATGCCGTTTTCATCGTAAAGTTCTACTACAAGGACAGGTGTTGCACTCACATTATCCCCATCAACAAAGGATGGCGAATTCAAAAACATCTTTATCTCGGGCCCAATGCTGTCATTCTCAAACCCTGCAGCCGTCCCGCCCACCTTAAAGTTTACGAAATGCCCCTGCGCCGATGACACGAAAGCAGTGTCAACAGCATAAAGATTAAGCATACCAAAATCATTGCTGTAACTTATATCCAACGGAATAGGCATACTTATCGAGAAACGGCCGTTGCAAACCGAGTCATTACCCGTGAAAAGAGTCTTGTTATATACAGTGTAACAATGACTGCCCAGACCTGTATTGTCGCGTGTCTCAACATCCACCGCGCTGTCGTACAACGTTGAATAGAGCACGCCTGTAAAATCTGCAGCCAATTCACCCGAAGCATCCACCACACGTCCTTCAACATTCAAGAGCGAACCGGCACTCACCTGTGCGGTATTCTGCACTGCATCAAGACCGTTCATCTTGTCGACAACGACACGATACCCGGGATACTTGAGCCTCAAGGCCGGGTCGCCAAGCAGCACATATTGCAGTTTGTTGACAGTCCTGTCGCTTCCCGCACCGATGACATTGCACTTTGCCATCCTCACGGCATCACCAACAGCAATCACATTGCCAGTATTCACTGGCTCCATAAGCAACTTCGAGAACTCCTTGTTAATTACCGAATTGTAACTCTGCATCACTGTGCGTGTTGTTGTGAAAAGGCCTATAGCACCACCGGCAGCATTCAAGATTGCCGATTCTGCAACCGAGTTGTCACCAATGTCAAAGGGACCGATGTCGCACGATGCAGTCACCCAAAATGGCACACGCGGCGATTTTAGAGCAGCCATATCCGAAGCCTTCCACACCATCTCGTGCGACAGCAGGTTACTGCTTCCATGTCCCGAATAGTTAACAATCAAAGCTCCCTTGTCAAGCGAGTTGTAAATCTCTTTTGTAACAGCGGGATAACGCTTTCCTGTAGCTGAAACCTCAATAGGATAGTCATCCCAATATATACGGTTTACAATATATGAAGGATAAATATCTTCATAGATAGAGGCTATAGCATCGGCATCCTTCATATGCTGGTTAGGCATACTTTCATCACCATCATCACCCAAAAGCAGGATTCTGTTCTGCCAGCCACCTGCACTTTTGTTCTGCATGTAAGCAATTATCTTGTCAACGGCAGCATCGGCATCGGCAACCGACTGCACCGGGAGACGTCCGATACCCAGGTCGACCTTGTCGCGTATATGGTCGCTGCCCTCGTTGTCATCAAGATATCCCATATAATCTTCAAGGACATATGACTGTATGGCATTGACGGAGTTCAGCGATTCGTAGCAGAGAAGATAATCGTCCTGCTTGCGGCCCGGAAAGGTAAGCATGCGGTTATCGAACCAGCCGTCGCCGAACAGGAGCAGATATTTTGGTGCATCATCCATCAAGTCGGCACGGTCGTACAGCATCTTCATAAAGCGGCGGTAGGCGGTGACATCGGGTGTTCCCGATGAGAACTCGTTATACACCTGCTGTGCAGTAACAACCTCAACCGTTAGACTATCCATCGAGCGGTGCGCATCGGCAAGACGCTCTGCCGACTGCAGAAATTTTCCGTTTGAAGGAACTATAATGACCATATCGGCCTGTGCAATGGCATGCAGATTCTGGTTGGGAACCTCGCCCATTACCTTTACCGACGGAAACGAACCTTTTATGTTGACAGCAACAAGATTGGAATTGACATCGGCAGGAGCAACAACCGAAAAGGTCGTTCCTTTTAGTTCACCGGCAAGTTCCTTAATTGCAGACGGCGAGGAGACATCCCACACCCTTGTATCGGCATTACAGCCCCCAATCTCGAACCTTGCATTGCCTCCATCCTGCAAATCACCTCGGAAAAGCGTATTTGCTCCACGCAAGGCAAGCGAGCGGCGATAGTTCAGGCGCAGATAATCGAGATAACCCACAAGTGAATTGTCATCTGTTATATGCACAAGGTGGAATATTGATTTACCGGCTACGCCACCGGGGATCGTAAATTTCCCCTCGACAATCTTGCCGACCTCACCCGACACCGTACGTCCCACGGAAAGCGAGCCCACCTCGGCTGTCGTATTGAAATCGCCATAGAGCACTACAACCCTGCTTGCAATTTCTCCTCCTGTGGCAAAGGAGAGGTCAACCACAGCCGTCTCATCAGTTGCTCCGTCAATGGCAAAGCTATAGTTTTTGGCACGACTTGACGTACTAGAAAAAGCATCATTATCCACAAGAACGCGGCCATAGGAGCACAAGCTCTTTTTCTCCTTCTCATACAGCGCATAATCAGTGTATGATGTATATACAGCATCAGTTGTCTGTTGCAAGGTCTCTTTCGGGAACTCCATCGGATTCTCTACACCCTCGGTAAGGAAATAGCATCCGTAATTAGAATATACATTCTGCGAGTGTATATAACGGTCTTTATTGTACGTCCACTTTATTGTTCCGTTAGCATAGAAGAGCATATAACCGTTTTCGCGCCATAGCGGCACTTCAACAAGGTCATCGGGCAGGGAAGCCAAATCCGTTTCTGGCAGAATGTGACCGCCATAGCCATACAGACGCACTTTTGATGGGTTTGCAAAACCCATCTTCTTAAGTTCACCGTCGGTTATCCTGTGTACGCCGTTCTCCTCTACCGCTATACGCACCCATTTGCCAGATGACAGCTGCGATGCTGTTGTATAACGCTCGGTCACCGACATTGCAGCACGCTGCGCGCGCAGCATAGGCTGTTTGTCAACCACCAGTTTATATGAGTTTATGCGATAATACTTGCCGTCGCGCATTACCACAGGCAAGAACACCACATCAAGTTGCGCCTGCTTGGCCTGAACTCCCACATAGCACTCCATTACAGGCATATCGGGTAACACAGCATACTTGTCTTCAATAGAATAACGAGCCACCTCGGCATCTGTCATCCTTTGGAATTCGGGATATTCAATGCGAGCCGAGTAGTTGTAAGCAGAGTAATCGGACGGCAAATCCAAGACGTGCGTGCACATAGGCAACAAGGAGTCACTACGCACGGTGCCCCAATCAACAGAGTGGAACTGCGCATTGACAGCTGTTGCAAACAGCAGCAGTTGAGTGAGTATCAGTTGCCTTATCTTCATTTGTGTTTATCTTACATGGAAATCGAGTACCTTGTCATCGCCGATATAGCCTTTGAGGTGCGTGCCGATGGTTGCAGGCCCTGAGCCGGCCGGCGTGCCTGTAAATATCAGGTCACCGGTCTTCAAAGTACAAAAACGGCTCACGTATGCAATTATTTCATCAACAGCAAAAAACATCTGCGAGGTATTGCCTTTTTGTGCCAATTCATCATTGATTGTCAGCGAGAAATCGATATTGTTTATATCATAACGCTCAACAGGGCGGAAATCACCAAGCACAGCCGAACCATCGAAGCCCTTGCTCATATCCCAGGGTTCACCGGCCGCAATGAGACTGCGTTGCCAATCGCGTGCTGTGAAGTCGATGCCCACTGTTATGGCATCGTAGTAACGGTAGGCAAAACGTGCAGGGATACTCTTGCCCAGTTTGTTTATGCGCACAACAATCTCGGCCTCATAGTCTATGCGACCAAGAAAATCGGGTACATAGAAGTGCTTCCCGTTCTTTATGATTGCCGAGTCGGGTTTCATGAAAATTATCGGCACTGCAGGTTTTTCACTGCTGCCATCGAACTCAACCGCATGGTCCCTATAATTTTTTCCAACAGCTATTATCTTCATCTTCAATCAAATTTCTTCTGTTACACTAAGCCCCTCAAGGCGATTGAACATAAGCGATAGATGGGCATAGAGCGAGGTGTTCTGCACCACGATATTCTCGGGAACACGTATGCGCAAAGGTGTGAAATTCCAGATAGCCTTTATTCCCCACACAATCATCTTGTCGGCTACCTCTTGAGCGCGGTCAATGGGCACGGTGAGCACACCAATCTGCACATTGTACTTTTTCATCTTGGCCTCGAGTTCGTTAATATGAAAGACTGGTATGCCTGCAACACTGTGACCTACAACCTTGGGGCTTGTATCGAATGCAGCCACCACCTCAAGACCGAACTGTTTAAGACCGGTATCGTTGAGCAGCGCACTGCCCAACTTGCCTGCGCCGAAAAGAAAGGCCTTGTGCATGCGTGTAAAACCCAGAAAATCCTCGAGAACCTCGAGCAAATTGTCAATATCATATCCCACACGGGTGCGCCCCACAATGTTCACGCAAGAGAGGTCCTTCGCAATCTGCGAAGCCACAATACTTGTCTCCTTTGACAAACGTGTTGATGAGACATACTGCTCGCCGCGCTGCTTTAGCAGGCGACACACCGACAGATACCAGGGCAAGCGTCTGAGCGTGGGTTCGGGAACTTTGTCTATTTTTGTTAGTTGAACCATTCTTTTCGCGCGTGTTTTTATCTTATAACGGAACAAAAGTAATGTTATTTTACGAAGCTTTGAAATTTGTCATAAAAATATTGTACCTTAGCAAGCGATAATTTTGTAAAGGAGATTGTAGAATATGAAAAAGAACGACTGGAAAGACCGCTTGAACATTGTATATTCCACCAACCCTGATTTTGCATATTCCACCGATGAAAAGGATGAAAATGAGACCCTGCCAAAGCAGCAGCAGAAACTCAGGGTAAGCATTGAGAAGAACCACCGTGGCGGAAAGACAGTGACCATAGTGAAGAATTTCATCGGCACAGAGGATGATATGAAAGAACTTGGCCGCCTACTCAAGACTAGGTGCGGTGTTGGAGGCAGCACTAAGGATGGAGAGATTCTGGTGCAGGGCGATTTCAAGGAGAAAATCATTGAATTACTCAAAAAAGAGGGATACGCCCAAACAAAATAGGAATAATTAAATGCCATAAAGGAGTTTATTCGTATATTCGCGAAGCATAACATAATAACTCATTAAAAAGAAAAGAATATGTCAAACAAATCAAAGCTTTCATTGGCAGCCGAACTGTTGAAAATCAAGGCTGTAAAGTTGCAGCCTGAGCAGCCATTCACTTGGGCATCGGGTTGGAAATCACCATTCTACTGCGACAACCGCAAGACATTGTCATTCCCCGCATTGCGCACACGCGTGAAGTTGGGACTTG
>JAEIGA010017366.1_pt1 | contig 10959 bp, 9 predicted proteins | sample 9270691 | NCBI WGS metagenome assembly JAEIGA01 (sample SAMN17057246, study PRJNA624740) | gut metagenome | biome: biome; isolation source: fecal sample | host: Bos grunniens | place: China: Xizang | collected 2019 | reverse complement strand
TCGTTCTCGATGACGGATGGTTCGGAAAAGGGAAGTATGCCCGCGATGAAAAAAACTGCGATCGTGCCGGGCTTGGTGATTGGGTGGTAAACACAGTAAAGCTGCCTCGCGGCCTTAATTGGATTGCCAAAGAAGCAAATCGGCGCGGATTAAAATTTGGGCTTTGGGTCGAACCTGAGATGTGTAATGTTACAAGCTGGTTTGCTGAAGAGCATCCAGATTGGATACTTCGCGAACAGAACCGTTCGCTTTTGCTCGGTCGTGGCGGTACGCAGGTCGTTTTGGACTTGACCAATCCAGCTGTAAGAGACAATATTTTCAACCAATTGGATGCCGTATATTCACAGATTCCTACTCTTTCATACATAAAATGGGACAGTAATCAAAATCTTGTCAACCCAGGCTCTACATATTTGAAGCCCGACCATCAAGCAAATTTGTGGTACGATTATACTGTAGGTATGTATGAAATGCTTGCAAAATTTCAAGCAAAGCGTCCTCATATAATGGTTCAAGCTTGTGCATCGGGCGGCGGTCATATGGATTTTGGTTTCCTCCGCTATGCTGATGAATTCTGGGCCAGTGACAATACTGATCCGTTCAGGCTTGTATTCATACAGTGGGGGGCTACACATTTTTACCCTGCAAGCGCCATGGCGTGTCACGTGACAAAATCGGGATATCCTCTCAAATACCGTTTTGATGTGGCTATGACCGGGCGAATGGGATTTGAACTGCATCCGAAAAATCTCAGTCGAGAGGATGTCGCATTCTCTAAGGCCGCTGTAACAGACTACAAGCGCATCCGTCCAATCGTCCAACGAGGTGATTTGTATCGTTTGGTTTCACCGTATGACGGTGAAATGTCAGCTATGATGTATGTCAGTGAAAATAAGAATAGCGCGGCGGTATTTGCCCTCGGATTGGACAAGGATGTAGCAGTAGAGAAGACTTTGCACCTACGCGGACTTAATCCCAATCTGAAATACATAGTTAGAGAAATCAATGTCGGGAAACATCGCCATGCGATTTTATCGGCAAAGGCTGTGAGCGGGAAAGAGCTTATCGAACGTGGTATTGTTGTAAAACTTTCCGGAAAGTTCGATTCTGCGTCATTCGAAGTGCGTCAGGCACAATGATTTTCTGAATAGAAGTAGGGCGACTCTTTGCGATATTAAGAAAAATAGTGTATAATTGATAACAATTTAATTTTTAACGAAAAGGTGTATAGACGATGAATGAAGTAAAACCGACATTGGTTGTTTTAGCTGCGGGAATGGGTTCACGTTACGGTGGGCTTAAACAGGTTGATCCCGTTGGTCCTTCTGGCGAGGCAATCTTGGATTATTCTGTTTTTGATGCTTCCCGAGCGGGGTTTGGCAAGGTCGTGTTCATCATTCGCAAGGATTTTGAAGACGTATTTCGCGAAAAGGTCGGTAAAAAATATGAAGGGATAATGGAAGTAGCTTATGCCTTCCAAGATTTGAACGATCTTCCCGAGCCTTTTACCGTTCCTGAAGGCCGCTCCAAACCTTGGGGTACAGCCCATGCCATTCGCTCGGCACGTAATGTCGTTAAGGAGCCTTTTGCTGCAATTAATGCCGACGATTTTTATGGTCGCGATGCATTTAAGCAACTTGCCGAATTTTTAAAATCTTCAGCGACAGCTGACGGTAAACATCATTTTGCTATGGTTGGCTACAATCTCTCGCTTACTCTTTCCGACCATGGTTCAGTAGCCCGCGGAGTTTGCAAGATTGACGAGAATGGATATCTCGCAGATGTATGCGAAATGACTAAACTTGTTCGCGCTGGAGATGTTGCAGAGAATCTTGAAAATCCTGATTCCCCGGTTAAGGTTCCTCTTAATGCTCGTGTGTCAATGAATCTCTGGGGTTTTACTCCGGCGCTTTTTGATGAGCTTGAAAAGCGTTTTCCGATTTGGCTTGCGGAGAATGGCGCTAAAGAGAAAAGCGAGTGGTATATTCCTTTCGTTGTTGACGAGTTGATCAAAGATGGTTCAGCCGATGCAAAGGTTATTCCGACCGAGTCGTCATGGTTTGGCGTTACATACCGCGAAGACAAGCCTCTTGTTGTTGATGCGATTGCCAAGCTTGTAGCCGCAGGTGAATACCCTGAAAAACTTTTCTGATATTAAGGAAGGAGTCTTATAATGTCCAATCGTACTTACAGTGAAGAAGAGTTGCTTGCGATACTTGCCGATTTTGGCGTCAACGACATTGTCAAAGTTGCAAGGTATGGTTCTGGCCATATCAACGACACTTTCAAGGCAGATGATATTCGCGGGGTTTCATATATACTTCAACGTATCAACACAGAGATTTTCCCTGATGCTGACGGCATGATGGAGAATATCAGCCGTGTTACTGGTCACATCCGCTCAAAGGGCGGCCGTTCGCTTGAGGTTCTTGGCTACAAGCGTCCGTGGCGTCTTTATGCCTTTATCACCGGCGCGCGCACTATCGATCTTATCGAGAACGCCGATCAAGCATTTCTTGCCGCAAATGCTTTTGCTCAATTCCAGAATATTTTGGCCGATCTTCCCGAGCCTCGTCTCAATGAGATCCTGCCTAAGTTCCATAATACGGTTTCTAGGTTTGAACTTCTTGATGCAGCGGCAAAGGCCGATGTCAAAGATCGTCTTAAACTTGTTCAACGCGAGATGGATTTTATAATGGCGCGTCGTGAAGAAGCTGGACGCATTGTTAACGGAATGTTGAGCGGTGAGATTCCCGAGCGTATTACCCATAACGACACCAAAATCAATAATGTTATGCTTGACGATGTCACGCAGCAGGGTGTTGTTGTTATCGATCTTGATACAGTTATGCCCGGTTCTGCGCTTTACGACTTTGGAGACATGGTTCGTACATCTACCGCTGCTGCAGCCGAAGATGAAAAAGATTTGGACAAGGTTTTCTCGCGCAAGGAATATTTCGAGGCACTCGTAAAGGGTTACCTCAAGGATGCCAAGTTCCTTAATGCGGCTGAATTGGATGCGCTCGCATTCTCTGGTCGTCTTATTACTCTTACGATTGGAATCAGATTCCTCACCGATTACCTTGCCGGTGATACATATTTCAGGACGGCATATGATGATCACAATCTTGATAGGTGCCGCACACAGCTCAAGATGGTTCAGTCCATGGAAGACCAGCGCGATGCTTATGAGGCGATCGTTGCTGAAACTGCAAAAGCTAACGGATTTAAAATATAAGAAAGGTCAGAACAATGGAAATTGTAATTTGCAAAGATAAGAGCGAAGCAAGCCGCAAGGCAGCCGATATGATTGCCGCTCTTGTTAAAGAAAACCCAAAGTGCGTTCTTGGTTTGGCTACCGGGTCAACACCTGTAGAAATGTACAATTGTTTGGCTGACGATGTTAAGGCTGGCAAAATTTCGTTCAAGGATGTTAAGAGTTGGAACCTTGACGAATATTACGGTCTTGCTCCGACACATGATCAGAGCTACCGTTATTTTATGAATGAAAATCTTTTTAACAAGATTGACATTGACAAGTCCAATACTCATGTTCTTAACGGCTTGGCAGAGGATTGGCGTAAAGAGTGTGCAGCTTACGAAGCACAGATTAAGGACGCTGGCGGTATTGATTTGCAAGTTCTCGGTATTGGTTCCGATGGACACATCGCATTCAATGAGCCGGGCAGTTCCCTCGCTTCGCGTACGCGTATCGTTTATTTGACGCCTCAGACTATCAAGGACAATGCTCGTTTCTTTAAAGACGAGTCCGAAGTTCCTGTTAGTGCTCTTTCAATGGGTGTCGGTACTATTTGCGAAGCTAAGAAAGTTGTTTTGCTCGCTTTTGGTGAAAACAAAGCAGATGCAGTCAAGGGTATGGTTGAAGGCGGTATGAGCCAGTTCTGTACGGCATCAGCATTACAGGCCCACAACGATGCTTGGATTTTCTGTGATGAAGCCGCTGCCTCTAAGCTTGAGTTAAAAGATTTTTATGCTTGGCGTAGCGAAATTGAATTAAAAGGCTAAGGAGAAATGTTATGAAGTATGTTTGCAAAGTTTGCGGTTATGTTTACGATCCTGCCGACAACAACGGGGTGGAGTTTGCAGATCTTCCTGATGATTGGACTTGTCCTCTTTGCGGAGTTGGCAAGGATCAGTTTGAGGTGATGTAATCAATTTTATGGTTAACATGCCAGTTATTGCCGCATGGCTTGCAGGAGCGTATTTGCTCGGTGGTATTCCATTTGGTTTTATCATTGGCAAGATGCGCGGCGTTGATGTTCGTACTGTTGGTTCGAAAAATATCGGTGCTACAAATGTTTTTCGGACCGTCGGTAAAAAATGGGGGCTTCTCGCGTTTTTTTGCGATGTTATGAAGGGTGTGCTACCTGTAGTGCTCGCTAAAAATTTCGCTACCGAGCCTTATATGCCGCTTGTTGTTGGTGTAGCTAGCGTATTGGGGCATATGCTTACTCCGTTTATGAAGTTCAAGGGCGGCAAGGGCGTTGCAACGGCCTTTGGAATGCTTATTGCATTAGTGCCTGGGCTAGTAGGAGTTGCGTTTGCGCTTTTTGCATTAGTATTTGCTCTCAGCAACTATATATCATTGGGTAGCTGTTCAGCTGCGGCATTTTTGGCTGTTGCTGTATGGTTTCCAATTCTTGGCACCAATGGGATTGGTGATTTGCCTCAGTGTATTCTTGTAACAGCGATAGCATTGTTCGTGATATTTAAACATCGCGCCAATATTGTACGGCTTGTTAACGGCACTGAGAATAAAATTTATCTTTTCAAATCCAAAAAGAATTGAGTAAGTCTGTTAAAAAAGATCCCCGCCCTAGTTGGGATGATTATTTTATGGAGACCGCCCATGTGGTGGCCAAGCGTTCTAATTGTCTGCGTAGGCATGTTGGCGCTGTCATAATGAAAGATAATCATATTCTTTCTGCGGGGTATAACGGTACGCCAAGGGGAGTTAAAAACTGTTTTGACGGCGGCTGTCCCCGTTGTGCTGGCAAGGTTGAAAGCGGAACACATTTAGACGAGTGCCTTTGTACACATGCCGAGCAGAATGCCATATGTCAGGCGGCTTATTATGGTGTGGCAATTGCCGATTCAACTATATATATTACAATTTCCCCGTGTCTTACTTGTGCCAAGTTGATTATTAACGCAGGCATTAAAGAGGTTGTATACGGGGGTGATTACGCATTTCTTGATACTGTCAGCAAGATGTTTAAGTCTGCTGGTGTAAAATATAGAAAATTTGAAACTAAAAAATGAAAGGGTTAGATAAAACCATGCGCAAAAAAATCATCGCAGGAAACTGGAAAATGAATGTAAAGCCTTCCGAGACGGCTGCTCTTATTAAGGCGGTAGCCGAGGCGACAAAGGCTTATTCTAATGTTGAAGTTGTATGCTGCACGCCGGCAATCGATATTCCCGCAGCAGTTGCGGCAGCAGAGGGTACCCATGTCGGTATTGGTGCTGAGAATGCACATTGGGAAGCAAAGGGTGCGTTTACAGGTGAGATTTCAACGGATATGCTTGTTGATGCCGGTGCAAAGTATGTTATCATCGGTCACTCCGAGCGTCGTCAGTATTTTGGTGAGACAGACGAGACTGTTAACAAGCGTACGCGCGCAGTTATCGCCGCAGGACTTACTGCCATTGTCTGCGTAGGCGAGACACTTGAAGAGCGCGAAGCTGGCAAGCTCAACGAAGTTATTGAGCGTCAGATGAATGTTGGTCTTAAGGATGTTACCGCTGCTGACTGCGCAAAGCTTGTTATTGCTTATGAGCCTGTTTGGGCCATTGGTACTGGCAAGACGGCAACACCCGATCAAGCACAGGAAGTTCATGCTCTTATTCGTGAGATTCTTGCCAAGCTCGTCGGCGCGGAAACGGCAGAAACCGTACGCATTCAGTATGGCGGTTCAATGAAGCCTTCCAATGCTGCTGAGCTTCTCGCTAAGAAGGATATTGACGGCGGCCTTATCGGCGGCGCTGCACTTAAGGCTGAAGACTTCGCCGGCATTATTGCCGCGGGTAACTAATCGTGTGATGGGAGCGGAAGATAATGTCCTGGAATAATCTTGTTAAAGTTGCGTTTTCAGCAGTAGCGCTTTGCCATATTGTTGGGTGCTATGAAGAGCCTGTGAGCGCAGAGAAGACTGTTCCGGCCGAGCAACGCGTATATCTTAAAAAGTTGAAACTATCGGAAATTACCTCTAAGATAGTTTACGAAAAGGGGCGCGTCTTTGATTCGGCATGGACAAATCTTTCCTCCCGCATAACTGCCTTTGATCCGAAGTCACTTGATTATTTGAATGCTGATTATAATCAGATTACAAATATTGATGAAGTTGCATCATTTACTTCTCTCAAGTGGCTTCGCCTCAATTATAATCGCCTTACAGATTTGCCAGATCTTTCAGCGCTTAAAAATTTGCGCCGTATTTATTTAAAGGGGAATCTTTTCGAAAAAGTTCCTGAAACACTTAAATCGCTTCCGGCATTAACTGATATCGATTTATCCGATAATCCCAAACTTTCCGAAGTCCCTATATGGCTTGCTCGAAAAGAAGGGCTGGAGCATTTGTCGTTTTCGCGTACGAAAATAAAGTCGCTTCCTGAAAATCTTTCGGCATGGCGATCGCTTAAAACACTTCAGCTCGGCGATCTTTCTGGAATGACGTTGAGCGAGCTTGATCGTATACGTTCAGCTTTGCCTAAAACTGCGGTGGTATATTGATGGCTTTTACAGGCCCACTGTCAGACAAAATCAAGGAGCTTGCCACTGAAAAACCGGCGAAGCTCCTTTTGAAATATTCTTGGCCTGCACTCATCGCAATGACGTTGAGTTCGCTCTACACAGTCGTTGATAGAGCATTTATAGGGCATGGATGTGGTGTTGATGCTACAGCCGGATTAACATTAGCCATGCCTCTTATGATGTTATTTGGCGCATTCGGCGTGCTTGTCGGAGCAGGTCATGCAGCAGTTCTTTCAATTAAACTCGGAGAAGGTGATAGAGTTAGTTGCGAAAAGCTTGCGGGCGAACTAATCTTTCTTAAACTTCTTTTTCTACTTATTCTTCCTCCGCTCGTTTTTTTTAATGTTGATACGGTCATACAATTAAGCGGCGGCGATAATATTAATGCCGCAGCAAGAGAAGCGGCGAGAGAATATATTAGGTTAGTTGTTTTTTCACATATTTTTTCCCATTTGGCATTTGGGCTTTCAGCGCTCCAGCGAGCCGAGGGCGGGGCGCTTCGATCAATGAATTGCATGATTGTGGGATTTGGTCTCAATCTTCTTCTTGATCCAATATTTATTTTTGGCTTTAACATGGGTATTGCTGGCGCTGCATGGGCAACAAATATTTCAATGTTTGCCAGTTGTGTTTGGGCTTTTAGTTATTATTGGCGCGGTGTTAGTGTTGTTCGTTTAAGGCTTAGACGTGTTTGGTTTTATCCAAAACTTGCAATGCGCTCGTTGGCGATAGGGCTTTCACCGTTTCTTCAGCATTTCATGAGTTCTCTTATTGCATTTTCGCTTCAATTTGCCTTTGTTAAGTGGATGCCTGATGAAATGTCACGTACCGCTCGGCTTGCATCGCTTGGTGTTTTTCAGGGCTCGCTTATTCTTGTGTTTATGCCTATGCTTGGAGCTCAGCAGGGGCTTCAGCCAATTTTTGGATACAATTGGGGCGCGCGCAATTATGGCCGCGTTTTTGCGACTCTAAGAACTGGCTTATTGATTACTGGGACTATGTCGCTTATTGCTTTTGTGCTTTTGGCAGTTCCACCTTTTAATCGTTGGATGGCTTCAATGTTTATTGATTCATCGCTGCCAGATATCGTTGATATGGCGGCGAAGGACATTCAATTGGCAAACTGCATGGTATGGTGTATCTTTCTCAATGTAGTTGCTACAACATTCTTCCAATCAATCGGCCGCCCCGCGGTTGCGATTTTTCTCTCTATGCTCAGGCAAGGTTTGTGTCTTTTGCCAATTATATGGATTTTGCCGTATTTTATGGAAGATAAGGCTAAGGCAATCTGGCTTTCGATGCCTATTTCCGATGTTATTTGCAATGCGGTTACAGTCATCCCGCTAATAACTCACGCTCGGTTTATGCGCAAAGTCCGTGCGCGTTCCAATTTTAATAATTGATTTTAAATACCATGAGGCAGACTCCACATCCTGGCGATTTTATTCTCAAATGGCGTGGTGATAAAATTACAGTCACCCTTGAACTTGATTCACCAATTGACGGCCGAGCTGTATTTAGAACAAATATCGGAAACGCATCAATCTATCGCAGAGAAATTATCGAGGAGTGCGAGTGTTCTCGAGTGCCAATGGAACGTGGTTGGACTGATATACCTCTCTCTAAAACAGCCCCAGGTTTATACTCGGCTGAAATTACACTTAATGAAGTTGGCGTTTTTTCTGGTAAGGCTTGCTTCTTCCCGGAATCATCTACTACTCCTCTCTGGCCAGAGGGTGAGAATATACAAATCAAAGTTGAGCCCTCTGAAATTAGAAAGAGCAACTCAATATATACTGTCTTCCCGCGCCAATTTGGATCGTTTCGCGAAATAATCCGCCGCCTGCCGACTATTATGGATAAGATGGGCTTTAGGATTATCCAGACACTCCCCCCCTTTACTGTGCCTACGACATATGCAGTGATGGGAGAGTATGGCTGTCCGTTTGCAGCGCTTGATTTTTTTAACGTCGATCCGTCAATGGCGGAATTTGATGAATACACGACTCCACTCGACCAGTTTCGTGAATTAATAGACGCTGTCCATTCGCGCGAGGGATTGTTTTTTGTTGATTTGCCGGCAAATCATACTGGCTGGGCTTCATCATTGCAGACTCACCACCCGGAATGGTTTAAGCGTGAATGTACGGGACAGTTTGTTTCACCTGGAGCATGGGGCGTAAAATGGGCCGATTTAGTTGAGCTTGATTACTCCAATCATGCTCTAAGATCATATATGGCAGACGTCTTTCTGTTTTGGTGCAGAAATGGCGTAAATGGTTTTCGCTGCGACGCTGGATATATGATTCCATCTGAAACATGGAGATATATTGTTAGCCGCGTAAGAGAAGAGTTCCCAGATACCGTTTTTATGTTAGAAGGTCTTGGCGGTGATATTGCTCTTACGGATGAACTTTTGTGTCATTCAAATCTTAACTGGGCATATTCTGAAATTTTTCAGACATACGACAGAAATCAATTTGAATATTATCTTCCAAATGCAATAACCAGAAGCGAAAAATTCGGAACACTCGTACATTTCGCCGAAACACATGACAATGATAGGCTTGCAAAGAAGGGTGAGGTCTATGCAAAATTACGTGTGCAACTTGCCGCTTTGTTGAGTTGGCAAGGGGCATGGGGCATAGCTAACGGTGTTGAATGGTTCTGCAAAGAAAAAATAGATGTTCATGGCAAGAACGACCTCAATTGGGGTGCTGACAAGAACATGGTAGAGCTTATCTCAAAATTGAATGGGATTTTAGACTGCGAACCCGCATTTACTGGCGAGTGCCATCTTGAAGTAATCACCGTAGGGGCGGGCAATGCTTTGGCGGTTTTACGAAGTTCAGGCGACAAGGCAAATCAAAATAAAATGCTTATAGCAGCAAATCTTGATTGCGAATATCCTTCACATATTCAATGGGATAGAATTAAGTTTCCGTCTAACGACCTACTTGATCTTTTAACTGGCAGGCATATTGCTGCATCCGGGGAGACGGATTTAGCACCAGGAGAGGTTGTTTGCCTTATTGCAAAGACTGTACAAAATAAGTCTTTGCCTGTTTCTCGCAGTGAAGCTTTTTTAAACGAGAGTTTTGCAATCAAATGGAATTTCCCTGTTGATTCAAGGCGAGATGTAATTGTTAGCGATAAGTGCAGAATGACATTGCTATCGCCTTGGCATTTTAGATTTTATCTCGTAGACCCTGCAGATGGTAAAATATTGCGCACAGGTAAGTCAGAGCGTTGTTTATCAGGTTATTCAGTTTCATTGATGCCTCCAGATTACTTTGGTGACGGAACGAGGTGTCGTGTGCTTGAATTGAAAATGGTTGTCTATTCGCCAGATAAGGTTATCAAGACTAACTCTCGCATTCTCGTTCCGCCACCAGCCCATAATGCTAAAGTTCAACTTTGTGTAAATGGTGATAAGATAAGGTCTAATAGTTCTGATAGAACCATACTTTCCAACGGAGCTGGGGCCGTTTCTCAGTTGCGGGTTGGGTGGGCAGAAATTGCAAGTCAATACGATGCGATTCTTTCTGCGAATCCGAATCCTTCATGTCCCTCCGATAGGCTAAATTTATGGTCGCGAATGCGCTGCTGGGTTCAAAATGAAGGTTATGCGAGGGAAATAGATCGCCGTGCCACAAAAGCTTTTTTTGCTGATCCTTCCGGTAAGAGAGCTAAGTGGGAGTTTAATGTTCCGTGCGGAATGGGCAAGACTACGGCGTTTGTGTTTGAAATATCATTAGCTCAAGGGCGAAATGCCGCAAGGCTTAAGGTGACTCGATGTGACGCCGGTGTTGATGATGCCCGCTGTTCTGTTCGACTCGTTTTTCGTCCCGATATTGAATGGCGGAGTTTTCATTCAACGACCAAGGCCTACAATGGCCTGGAAGATCTTTATCCTTGTAGTGTTGTTCATACGTTAGATGGTTTTACTTTCCGTCCATATGAGGATAAATTTTCAATGTGCGTTCATGGTGGCGAATTTCACTATGAACCCGAGTGGGTATATAATGTTCGGCATATAGAAGAAGAACGCCGTGGGCAGGAGCCGTATGGAGACCTATTTAGCCCAGGATGGATTTCTGCCGATATGTTAATTGGCGATACGGTAACTGTAACTGGTGAATATTCTTCTGAGGTAAATTATAGACCTAATGATGAAAGCCTTG
>JAEIGA010017365.1_pt1 | contig 10959 bp, 10 predicted proteins | sample 9270691 | NCBI WGS metagenome assembly JAEIGA01 (sample SAMN17057246, study PRJNA624740) | gut metagenome | biome: biome; isolation source: fecal sample | host: Bos grunniens | place: China: Xizang | collected 2019 | reverse complement strand
TCATGCCTTCTTTTTCCTCGGGGAGGAAAAGGCGAAGGAAATTGTTGTGGATAACACGCATAAAGTAGCGGACATGATTGAGGAAATCAAGCCAATTAAGGATGACCTTTATACGCCGAAGATTGAAGGGGCCGATGAAGAAATCCGGTCCATGAGCTACGGAAGGGCAAGGATGATTTACGGAGAGAATTTGCCTGAGATCGTGGAAGCGAGACTTGAGAAGGAACTGAAGAGTATTATCGGGCACGGATTTGCCGTTATTTACTTGATCTCTCATAAGCTCGTTAAGAAGTCGCTCGATGATGGATATCTCGTTGGCTCGCGTGGTTCCGTCGGTTCCTCATTCGTTGCAACGATGACGGAAATCACGGAGGTTAACCCGCTTCCTCCGCATTATGTATGCCCGAAATGCAAGCAGTCGGAATTCTTTAATGATGGTTCCGTCGGTTCTGGATTTGACCTTCCTGATAAGGAGTGTCCGGATTGCCATGTTCCGTTCATTAAGGATGGGCATGATATCCCGTTTGAGACCTTCCTTGGGTTCAAGGGGGACAAGGTCCCGGATATCGATTTGAACTTCTCTGGAGAATACCAGCCGCATGCCCATAACTATACGAAAGTATTATTCGGGGAGGACTATGTTTATCGTGCAGGAACAATTGGCACGGTCGCGGAGAAGACTGCTTATGGATATGTTCGCGGCTACGCTAATGACAATAACCTGCATCTCCGTTCAGCTGAGGCCGACCGTTTGGTCAGCGGCTGTACTGGGGTTAAACGAACTACTGGCCAGCACCCGGGCGGGATTATCGTTGTGCCTGATTATATGGATATTTATGATTTCACACCTATCCAATATCCTGCAGATGATAGCGGCTCCGAGTGGAGAACGACACACTTTGATTTCCACTCCATTCACGATAATATTTTGAAGCTGGATATTCTCGGGCACGATGACCCGACAGTTATCCGCATGCTCCAGGATTTAAGCGGGATTGATCCAAAGACTATCCCGACTGATGATCCGGAGGTCATGAAAATTTTCAGCTCACCGGAAGTGCTCGGTGTCACAGAAGAACAAATCAACTGTAAGACAGGAACGCTCGGCGTACCGGAATTTGGAACAAGGTTTGTTCGTCAGATGCTTGAGGATACGAAACCGACAACATTTGCTGAGCTCGTGCAAATTTCAGGACTTTCCCATGGAACAGACGTATGGCTTGGGAATGCACAGGAATTGATCCAGGAGAATATTTGTAATCTGAGCGAAGTAATCGGCTGTCGTGATGACATCATGGTCTACCTGATCTATCAAGGTCTCGAGCCGTCACTTGCCTTCAAAATCATGGAGTCTGTCCGTAAGGGTAAGGGATTGACCGAGGATATGGAAGAAGAGATGCTGAAGAATAAAGTGCCGTCCTGGTATATCGGGTCTTGTAAGAAAATCAAGTACATGTTCCCGAAAGCCCATGCCGCGGCTTACGTTCTTATGGCCGTTCGGATTGCCTATTTCAAAGTCCATCATCCGCTTCTTTATTATGCGGCATACTTTACCGTAAGGGCAGAGGATTTTGATATCGATGCCATGGTGAAGGGGTCGCAAATGATCCGCTCCCGCATTGATGAAATCAATCAAAAGGGCCTTGATGCAAGCACAAAGGAGAAAAACCTTATGACGGTGCTTGAGCTGGCCTTGGAAATGTGTGAACGCGGATTTAGCTTCCAGAAGGTAGACCTGTACCGCTCCAGTGCAACCGAATTTATTATTGATGGCAACACATTGATTCCGCCATTTAATTCAATACCAGGACTTGGAACGAATGCTGCCTATAATATTGTGAAAGCTAGAGAAAAGGGCGAATTCTTATCCAAGGAAGATTTACAGCAAAGAGGCAAGATATCCAAAACTATCTTGGAATACTTGGATAACCATGGATGCCTTGAAAATATGCCGGATCAAAACCAGCTATCCTTGTTCTAGGAAAGGCACGGTTATTTGCAAATTCGATAACTTTATGTTATATTCAAGTAAGAATTACTGCTGATACGTATGTGCTAAAGAGTGGGGAAACCCACTCTTTCGTTTGTATTAGGATGATATTAGAGTCGCATACATAGCCGTAAAGGAGTGAAGGTATGAGCAAGAAAGTAACTGAGATCGTCGAGGAAATGGCTGCCCCAATCCTTGAAGAATTAGACCTCGAGCTCGTGGAAGTGGAATATGTGAAAGAGGGCAGAAACTGGTTCCTTAGAGTATATATCGATAAGGACGGAGGCGTGGATATTGAGGAATGCGGCCTTGTTTCTGAGAAGCTGAGTGAACAGCTTGATGAAAAGGACCCTATTTCCAATAATTATTTCCTGGAGGTTTCTTCCCCAGGCGCTGAGCGCCCGCTAAAGAAAGACCGGGATTATATAAAAGCAATCGGCAAAAATGTCCATGTTAAAACATATGAGCCGATTGACAATGAGAAAGAGTTTGAAGGCATCCTGAAGGATTTTGACGGTTCTCATGTCACGCTTGAAATCAAAATTAAAACACGTAAAAAAGAACTTGTGATTCCCTATGATAAGATTGCGAAGGCAAGGCTTGCTGTCAGCTTTTCATAAGGTGTAGATTTTAGGAGGGGATTAGTAAAATGAGTAATGAATTACTCGATGCACTGACCATTTTAGAAAAGGAAAAAGGCATCTCAAGAGATGTACTCGTAGAAGCGATTGAAGCTGCTCTTGTATCAGCTTATAAAAGAAACTTTAATCAAGCGCAAAACGTGCGCGTGGATTTCAATCTGATGAATGGATCCATGAGAGTGTTTGCTCGAAAGGAAATTGTGGATGAAGTCTTTGATTCCCGTCTTGAAATTTCCCTTGATGAAGCTAAAAGCATCAATCCAAACTACGAGCTTGAAGACGTGGTCGAACTTGAGGTTACGCCAAAGAACTTTGGACGTATCGCCGCACAAACCGCTAAGCAGGTTGTTACACAGCGCGTGCGTGAGGCTGAGAGAGGAATCGTTTATAACGAATTCATCGACCGTGAAGAAGATATCATGACGGGCATTGTTCAACGTCGTGACTCTAAATATATTTATGTGGCGCTTGGCAAAACCGAAGCATTGCTTCCGGCGAATGAACAAATGCCAAATGAAAACTACCAGCCGCATGAGCGGTACAAAGTATTCTTAACAAAGGTTGAGAAAACGTCCAAAGGGCCGCAAATCTATGTATCCCGCACGCACCCAGGCTTATTGAAGCGTTTATTTGAGCTTGAAGTGCCTGAAATTTTTGATGGTACGGTTGAAATCAAATCCGTCGCACGCGAAGCCGGGGACCGCTCCAAGATTTCCGTGCATTCCGATAATCCGGAAGTCGATCCGGTGGGCGCATGTGTAGGTCCAAAAGGACAGCGGGTTCAAGCGATTGTCAATGAATTGAAAGGCGAGAAAATTGATATTGTTAAGTGGTCCGAAGACCCAGTCGTATTCGTTGCGAATGCACTTAGCCCGTCCAAGGTGCTTGAAGTCATCGTCAATGAAGAAGAAAAGGCTACAACAGTCATCGTCCCTGACTATCAACTATCACTCGCAATCGGTAAACGCGGTCAAAATGCCCGCCTTGCGGCTAAGCTGACTGGCTGGAAAATAGACATCAAGAGTGAGACCGATGCTCGTGAAGCCGGCATCTATCCAGTTGTCCCGGACAATGAAGAAGAGGAATTCACCGGGTTCACGTTTGGACTCGATGATGATAGTGAAGAGTAAAAAGTATTGGTGAGGTGATGGTGGTGAACCGTAAAAAGATACCATTAAGGAAATGTATCGGCACCGGTGAAATGAAGCCAAAGAAAGAAATGATCCGGATTGTTCGTTCCAAGGAAGGAGAGGTTTCAATTGACCCAACCGGAAAGAAGTCCGGTCGAGGAGCATACTTGAGCCTTTCTGAGGAAGCCATTAACGCTGCCAAAAAGAAAAACAGCCTGTCTAATCATTTAGATGCCGACGTGCCTGCTTCCATTTATGATGAACTATTGGAACTGGCGGCCAAGGAGAAATAATGACGATAATGAATGAAAATAAATGGAAGTCCCTTTTGGGACTCGCATATCGAGCGAGAAAAGTTATTTCCGGGGAAGAATTGGTTGTAAAGGAAATTCGCTCAAATCGGGCGAAATTGGTCTTATTATCCATGGATGCTTCTGTTAATACGGAAAAGAAAATCACCGACAAATGTCATTTTTATGGAGTGCCGCTTCGAAAGGTTCAAAATCGTTCCATCCTTGGGGAAGCGATTGGAAAAGAAGCGAGAGTGGTAGTATCCATACAAGATGAGGGATTTGCACAGAAATTAAAATCCTTGCTCGATTAACTAATTCGGGGGTGAAGGAATGGGTAAAGTACGTGTATATGAATATGCGAAGAAGAACAATGTATCTAGTAAAGTAGTCATCAATAAATTGAAGGATATGGGGATTGAGGTCAGCAATCATATGGCCGCCCTGGAGGATAATACCGTTGAAAGGCTTGAAAAATTATTCAATCCTGCTCCGGCTAAGTCACAAGCTTCAACTAATACTGCAACTAGAAACAGTCAACACCAGAACCAAAACCGAGTGAATCAGAACGGGCAACAGAATAAGCCGCAGCCTAATCGCGGAGGCCAAGCGAATAGGCCGTCCGCCAATACGGCACAAGGTCAAAAGCAAACCCAATCTGGGGGAAGAAACAGCCAGAATACAACTCAAAATACAAATACAAAGAATAAACCAGCAACTAAGGGTAATGAAGGGAAAAAAAGCGTGCAAGATAATCAAAGAAGAGGAAACTTTAAAAATAATAGAAATAACAAAAATAAACGTGGCAACCAACGCCACCAAAATAAATCTCAGTATCAGCCGACACCAAGGAAAGAACGTGAATTGCCTGAAAAAATTACGTTTACGGAATCTCTTTCTGTCCTTGAACTGAGCAAAAAGATTTACCGTGAACCGAGCGAAATCATCAAAAAATTATTCATGCTTGGTGTAATGGCAACCATCAACCAAGAGTTGGATAAGGATGCGATTGAATTAATCTGTGCAGATTACGGTGTAGAAGTAGAAGAAATTATCAAAGTCGACGTTACCGATCTTGAAGCGGTTATCGCAGATGATGAAAATCCAGAAGAAAACACAGTAGAACGCCCGGCAGTCGTAACAATCATGGGACATGTTGACCATGGTAAAACGACCTTGCTTGATGCTATCCGTAATACAAAGGTAACAGAAGGCGAAGCTGGCGGTATTACTCAGCATATTGGTGCCTACCAAGTAGAAGTAGACGGCAAGAAAATCACCTTCCTTGATACACCAGGACATGCCGCGTTTACAACAATGCGTGCCCGCGGAGCTCAAGTAACAGATATCACCATTATTGTCGTTGCAGCAGATGACGGTGTCATGCCGCAAACAATTGAAGCAATCAACCATGCAAAAGCTGCTGAGGTGCCAATTATCGTTGCGGTCAACAAGATGGATAAAGAGGGTGCAAACCCTGAGCGCGTAAAACAAGAATTGGTAGAAAAAGGTCTAGTTCCAGAAGAGTGGGGCGGGGATACTATCTTTGTTCCGATGTCTGCGAAAAAAGGCGAAGGAATTGATCAATTGCTTGAAATGATTTTACTTGTCAGTGAGGTAAATGAATATAAAGCAAATCCGAACCGCAAAGCGATAGGTACGGTCATTGAAGCAGAGCTTGATAAAGGCCGCGGTTCTGTGGCAACTCTATTGGTGCAAAATGGTACTCTTCGAATTGGGGACCCAATCGTTGTCGGTGATACGTTCGGTAAAGTACGTGCAATGGTCAACGATCTCGGCCGCCGTGTGAAGGAAGCTGGCCCATCTACACCGATTGAAATCACTGGTTTGAATGAAGTGCCTCAAGCAGGCGACCGTTTTGTTGTGTTCGCTGATGAGAAAACTGCTCGTCAAGTCGGGGAAGCACGTGCGCAAAAACAAATTCTTGCATCACGGAACGAAAGCTCCCGTGTGACGCTTGAAAATCTGTTTGACCAGCTCAAACAAGGTGAAGTAAAAGAAATTAATATTATCGTAAAAGGTGACGTACAAGGTTCAGTTGAGGCCGTCGCTGCTTCCCTTCAAAAGATTGAAGTAGAAGGCGTGAAAGTAAAAATCATCCATGCTGGCGTAGGTGCTATCACGGAGTCTGATATTACCCTTGCAGCTGCATCCAATGCGATTGTTATCGGCTTTAACGTACGACCTGATGTAAATGCTAAACGTGCCGCAGAATCCGAGAAAGTGGATGTGCGCTTGCACCGTATTATTTATAAAGCGATTGAAGAAATCGAAGCGGCGATGAAAGGGATGCTTGATCCGGAATTTGAAGAAAAAGTTATCGGCCAAGCAGAAGTTCGCCAAACAATTAAGATTTCTAAAGTTGGAACGATTGCCGGAAGCTATGTGACAGACGGCAAAATTACCCGTAACAGCGGGATTCGCCTCATTCGTGAAGGTATTGTCATCTTTGAAGGTGAGCTAGATACGCTCAAGCGCTTTAAGGACGATGTGAAGGAAGTTTCACAGGGATATGAATGTGGTATCACTATTAAAAACTTCAATGACATGAAAGAAGGCGACATAATTGAAGCATATGTAATGGAGGAAATTAAACGAGCATGATTGGCGCTGCAGAATGTGAATGTCTGATTCCTGATGTGCATTCATTAAAGGAAAAGAGAGCAGTTCTGCAAAGAGTCATCACCCGTTTGAAACAGAAATTCAATGCTTCTGTCGCAGAAGTGGACTTTCAGGATACATGGCAGCGAACGGTGATTGCCATCGTCGTTGTCTCTTCCTCTAAGGTCTCATCGGAGAGGGAATTGCAAAGAGCTATTGCTTATTTGGATTCTTTCCCTGAAATCGAACGAACGGTTACATCAATAGAATGGTTTTAAAGAGGTGAGAAAATGAGCCTTAGATCAACCCGTGTTGGGGAACAAATGAAGAAAGAGCTTAGTGATATCCTCGGTCGTAAACTAAAAGACCCAAGGGTAGGATTTGTCACTGTCACAGATGTGGAAGTAACTGGTGACCTTCAGCAAGCAAAGGTGTATATCTCTGTTTTGGGAGACGCCCAGAAGAGAGAAGATACGCTAAAAGGGTTAGAGAAAGCAAAAGGATTCATCCGGTCTGAGCTGGGACAACGAATTCGTCTGCGCAAGACACCGGAATTGTTTTTTGAATTTGACGAATCCATCGATTATGGTAATCGAATTGAAAGCCTTCTCCACCAAATTCATAAAGAAGAGAAGAATGAGGAAAAGTAGGATAGACAATTTTGTCTATCCCTTTTCTCTGTGTGCGAAATTTTTTGTGAAATGATGTGATGAAGTGAATGAATTAAATGGAATACTAATCCTGAATAAGCCTGCTGGAGCGACCTCCCATGACTGCATCATTAAGGTGAGGAAGATCCTGAGGATGAAGAAGGTCGGACATACGGGCACACTTGACCCTGATGTGACAGGTGTCTTGCCAATTTGCCTCGGCAAAGCAACTCGGGTAGCAGAATATATTACAGATGCCGGTAAGGAATACATAGGAGAAGTGACGCTTGGGTGGTCTACGACAACAGAGGATGCATCAGGCGAAACCGTCAGTGAGAAGAAAGTAGACCGGGCGATCATGCGTGAAGAAATAGTGCAAGTGCTCCAGTCCCTTACAGGGGAGATCATGCAAACGCCGCCTATTTATTCAGCTGTGAAGGTGAATGGAAAACGTCTGTATGAGTATGCCCTTAAAGGCCAGGAAGTAGAGATTCCCTCAAGAAAGGTTCAAATCTATGAGATTGAACTTTTGGATGACCGTGATATCTTCGAAGGTGAATCAATTTCGTTCAAATTCCGGGTTGCTTGTGGAAAAGGAACCTATATAAGGACATTATCATGCATGATTGGGGAGCAATTAGGCTTTCCGGCGCATATGTCTAAATTAGTGCGCTCAAGATCGGCCCGTTTCATGCTTAAGGATGCCATAAGCCTGGAGGAATTGACAGAGCTTGCCGCTAGCGGAGAGGTTCAAGCCGTTTTGAGGCCTATTGAAGAAGGAATAGTGGACTTGCCAAGGATTACTGTGTCTCAGACCATCGCTTCCAGGGTGCGAAACGGAGCGGTCCTGACCGCTCGGGACCTTCTGGCTGAGGGAGTACAAAGCCCTTTTGCCGTTTTAGATGAACAGGAAAAACTCTTGGCTGTTTACCAGCATCATCCGGAGAAGAAAGGCTTATGCAAACCTGTTAAAGTTATTCCAAATGTATAGTAAACTATTTGTGAAGACTAGATAAAAGGGGAATCATTATGGAAATAATCAAGATTCATCATCCCCATGCTTACAGGGGGGATGAATTTCCTCCCTTGGCCATTGCCCTTGGCTATTTTGACGGCGTCCACCACGGACACCAGCAAGTCATACAAACGGCTATAGAAGCGGGAAAGGAAAAAGGATTGCATACCGCTGTCATGACATTTGACCCTCATCCTTCCGTCATTTTGAATAAGGAAGTCAAGCATGTCAGACAGCTAACGCCCATGGATGAAAAAGTTGCACTCATCGAGCAAATGGGTATTGATTATTTATTTATCGTGCATTTCACGAAGGAGTTCGCGAGTCTGAGCCCTGAAACCTTTGTCGAGAACTATTTAATCTCCTTAAATGCAAGGCATATTGTGGCAGGATTTGACTACACATACGGCCACCGCGGCAAAGGGACGATGGAGCAGCTGCCAGCTTATTCTCAGGGGAAACTAACACAAACAATTGTTTCTAAACAAGAGCTGGACACTGAGAAAATCAGCTCTACGAGAATACGCAAGGAGCTGCTCAGCGGCAATATGGAAGAGACCGCACGGCTGCTTGGAAGACGATTCACCGTGAAAGGGCAAGTAGTGGATGGTGAAAAGAGGGGGCGTTTGCTCGGTTTTCCGACGGCAAACGTGGAAGTAGGACCTGATTATTATTTGCCGGGTGTCGGCGTCTATTGTGTGCGCATGCTGGTCAAAGGCGTTTGGCATAACGGAATTTGTAATGTGGGCTATAAGCCGACCTTTCATTCCAAAAAAGAGGAGAAACCGACGGTTGAGGTCCACTTATTAGATTTTGAGGATAATATATACGGAGAAAACATCTGTATTGAATGGGATACGCGAATCCGTGATGAGAAGAAGTTTGATGGCCTAAAAGCGCTGGTTGCGCAGCTGGAGCAAGATAAAAATTTTGCGATAAAATATTTTGAAAACTTCTAGATACTTGCTTTTTTACTCAGATAGTAGTATTCTAATAAACGTATCAAATGAACCTTTCCTTGGCTGTGCGCATCACCAACGCCTGCTCAGGAACAGGGGATTGAAAAATTAGGAGGTGAATTAGGATGGCATTAACGCAAGAGCGTAAAAATCAGATCATCAATGAGTACAAAACTCATGAGAGCGACACTGGGTCTCCAGAAGTTCAGATCGCTGTCCTTACTGAACAAATCAACACTTTGAATGAACACTTACGCATGCACAAGAAAGATCACCACTCTCGTCGTGGCCTTTTGAAAATGGTAGGTAAACGTCGTAACTTACTTACTTATTTGCGTAACAAAGATGTTACTCGTTATCGCGAACTAATCAACAAGCTTGGTTTACGTCGATAATCTACTCAGAAAAAGCGGGATTTATCCCGCTTTTTTGTTATACATAGAGGGTAATGGCCCGCTTTGTGGACAGTTTGGCTTTTTAAACTGGGCAACAATGGAGTATACTAATAGTAATTTGGTGTTTAAATCCCACTTTTGTCTGTCAAGGACAAGATATTAGGATAAATTATGCAAGTTAACGCAGTAGAGAGGAGTTTTGAAGAAATGGAGCAAACGAAACGCACATTTTCTTTAGATTGGGCAGGCCGTCCATTGACGGTTGAAGTTGGCCAATTAGCAAAGCAGGCTAATGGCGCTGCCTTAATTCGTTATGGCGACTCGGCAGTATTGAGCACAGCAGTTGCATCAAAAGAACCGAAGAACCTTGATTTCTTCCCATTAACAGTAAGTTATGAAGAGAAATTGTATGCAGTAGGTAAAATCCCTGGAGGATTTATTAAGAGAGAGGGAAGACCGAGCGAGAAGGCTGTATTAACAAGCCGCTTGATTGACCGTCCAATTCGCCCGCTTTTCGCGGATGGATTCAGAAATGACGTTCAAGTAGTCAGCATGGTCTTATCGGTTGATCAAGACTGCCCGACTGAGATGGCAGCCATGTTTGGTTCTTCTCTTGCTTTATGTGTATCCGACATTCCTTTTGAAGGTCCTATTGCAGGAGTTATCGTCGGCCGGGTTAACGGTGAATTTGTTATTAATCCGACGATTGAGCAGCTTGATAAGAGTGATATCCACTTAACGGTTGCCGGCACGATGGACGCGATCAATATGGTTGAAGCCGGTGCAGATGAAGTGCCGGAAGAAACAATGCTTGAAGCGATTATGTTTGGACATGAGGAAATCAAGAAATTGATTAAATTCCAGCAAGAAATCGTTGAAGCAGTCGGAAAAGAAAAGCGCGAGATTGTCCTTTATGAGCTAGACCAAGCGCTGATTGACGAAATCAAGGGCATGTGCCTGGATGAAATGAATGCAGCCGTGCAGGTTCAGGAGAAGCATGCACGTGAGGATGCCATCTCTGCTGTAAAAGAGAAGGTTCTTGCTGTATTTGAAGAAAGAGAAGCTGATGAGGATACGCTTAAGCAAGTAAAAGAAATCCTTAGCAAATTAGTAAAAGATGAAGTTCGCCGTTTAATTACGGAAGAGAAGGTTCGTCCTGACGGAAGAAATCCGGAAGAGATTCGTCCGCTTTCATCTGAAGTAGGCTTATTGCCGCGAACACACGGCTCCGGTCTGTTTACTCGCGGACAAACCCAAGCTCTCTCTA
>JAEIGA010017364.1_pt1 | contig 10959 bp, 6 predicted proteins | sample 9270691 | NCBI WGS metagenome assembly JAEIGA01 (sample SAMN17057246, study PRJNA624740) | gut metagenome | biome: biome; isolation source: fecal sample | host: Bos grunniens | place: China: Xizang | collected 2019 | reverse complement strand
TGCATAAATACACCGAGGAGTTGTTTGGTGCGGAGAATGTCTTCCGCGCAGGTACCATTGGAGAAGTTGCGGACAAAACGGCGTACGGATACATCATCAAATATCTGGAGGAGCGCGGTGTTTCGCTGTCTCGCTCCGAGATGAACCGCTTGGTCGGTCTTTGCGTCGGCGTCAAGCGCACGACGGGTCAGCATCCCGGCGGTATCGTCGTTGTTCCCAAGGAGTATGAAATTTACGATTTCTGTCCCGTACAGCACCCGGCAGACGACCCCAAATCTGATATCGTTACCACCCATTTCACCTTTGAGTATCTGCACGATACGCTGCTCAAGCTGGACGAGCTCGGACACGATATGCCGACCAAGTATAAGTGGCTGGAGCGCTACTCCGGTACCAACGTCATGGACGTCAAAATGAACGACGAATCGATCTACGAGCTGTTCCAGTCGACCAAGCCCCTGGGCATCTCACCCGAGGACATCGGCGGCTGCCAGGTCGGAACGTGGGGCATTCCCGAGATGGGAACTCGTTTCTTGCAGCAGGTTCTGATCGACGCAAAGCCCAAGAACTTTGCCGACCTTTTGCAGATCTCCGGTCTGACCCACGGTACCGACGTGTGGCTGGGCAACGCACAGGATCTGATCAAGGAGGGCATCTGCGATATTTCCAAGGTAATCGGATGCCGTGACGGTATCATGTTGGATTTGATCCGCTACGGTTTGGATAACGCCATGTCCTTTAAGATCATGGAAAGCGTCCGTAAAGGTAAGGGTTTGACGCCTGAGTGGGAAGAGGAGATGCGCAAGCATGACGTTCCCGATTGGTATATCGGCTCCTGCAAAAAGATCAAGTACATGTTCCCCAAGGCACACGCGGCGGCGTACGTCATGTCAGCCATCCGCCTGGGTTGGTACAAGATTTATATGCCCACCGTTTTCTACGCAGCTATGTTTACTGTCGCTCCCAACGGCTTTGACGCCGAGATCGTCATGCGCGGTAAAAAGTACGTTGAAAATTATATCAAGGACGTCGAGAAGCGCGGAAAAGAGGCTTCTCCCAAGGAGCAGAGCTCGATCTCTACCTTCCAGCTGGTCATGGAGGCCTATGCGCGCGGCATTAAGTTCCTGCCTGTCGATATCAATAAATCCGAGGCACATTGCTACCGTCCCGAGGGTGATCGAGCCATTCGCTTGCCGTTCTCCTCGCTGCCCGGTCTTGGCGACACCGCTGCCGATCACATTGAGGAGGCACGCAAGGAAGAAGCATTCGTTTCCATTGAGGATCTGCAGATCCGTGCCAAGCTGACCAAAGCGGTAATTGATATTCTGCGCCGCAACGGTGTGCTGGACGGTATCGATGAGACCGATCAGATGTCTGTCTTTAATTTCTTGTAAAATCAATAAATTCTATTGACAAATAGAAAAAAATGTGCTAAACTGATTTATCATCTTTCAAAAAGGAGATTTCCTATGAAACGCTATGTATCTTTGTTGCTGGCATTCCTGATAACGCTGCCCCTGCTTTTGACCGGATGTTCTGAGAATCCGCCGGTCGTGGAGAATGACCCTGCGGATGATCCGGCACAGACGGATCCTGCCCCTGAGGTAGATCCTGAGCCCGATCCTGAGCCTGAGCCTGTGCCTGAACGCTTCCGCATCGTTATGTCGCCCGATATGCATATGACCCGCCTGTTGGCATGGAATGATCTGACCACGGAGGATCGTGCACAGATGTGGGTTGACGCAATCCTTGAGGAGCATGCGGAGGATCCTATTGATCTGTTGGTGCTGCAGGGTGACCTCACACTGGATCACTGGATGCATGGCGGTAACCATATCAAGGACGGCAGTAGCGATACGCAGGAATTCTTTGATAAGTATATTTCGCAGCTTCCCGAGGAGATCGAAGTGTTCGCGCTGCCCGGTAACCACGAGCAGTACGGTGATGACAACTGGTATGAAATTACGGGTAACGATCGCCAGGAGTATCGAATCTTGGGTGATCACCTGATTTTGCTGTTGGATAACTTTGCCGATGGTTTGGATCCCGCGGAGCATCATGACGGTGTTTATACCGGCGCAGATATGGAATATGTCAACGAGATCGTTGCAAAATATCCCGATAAGAAAATCTGGATCATCACGCACTTTACACACCTGCCGTATGAGACCGAGGAGTTCAAGGAATTCCTGCGTACCAACACCAACGTCCAGGCGATTTTCCACGGCCACAACCATACGCTGAACGTAGAGGATCTGGGCGAGGAGTATAACCACGTTAAGTTGATCATGTGTGGTCAGTTCTCCTATACCGGCTCGACCACGCCGCTGGATCAGTACTACTCTTTCCGCGATCTGATTCTGGAGGAAAATTCTGCAACTTGCAGCTATATCATTCCCGATCTGGATATGGAGATCAATGGGGAGGTCGTTTTCTACGACTACGTTACCGATGTTGAGTTTGAATATTGATAGCTATGTAAAGGAGATTACACCATGAAGCGTGTATTGATTTGTATGTTGTGCTTGCTCTTGTGTGGCGCGATGCTCTTTGGCTGTGCACCTGCCGAGGAGCCTGCCCCCGAGACGGACGATCAAACGCAGCCTGAGCAGCAACCCGAACCCGAACCCGAACCTGAACCCGATCCTGAGCCTGTTCGCACCGATTTTCGTGTGCTGCTCTCATCCGATATCCATTGCACGCACCTTTTGGAGTGGTACGGCGTGAACTACCGCGACCGTATGCAGCTGTGGGTGGATGCGATCATTGCGGAGCATGAGGAGCGTCCGATCGATCTTCTCATTCTCAACGGTGACCTTTCCTTGGATCACTGGCAGCACAACGGCGGCGGTTCTTGGCTGAATGAGGAGCGTAGCACGACTGAGGAATTTGTTAACGATTTCGTATCCCAGCTGCCCGCAGAAATCCCTGTCTTTATCATGCCCGGAAACCACGAGCAATTTTCTAATGACGATTGGGACTACATTACCGGAAACGACCGCTACGGATACTACGTTTTGGGCGAGCATTTGTTTGTTTTCCTGGACAATTTTGCAGGCGAGCTGGATCCCGACTACCATCACGACGGTGTGTACACCGGTGTCGATATGGAGTATCTTACCGGCATTATGGCGGAGCATCCGAACAAAAACGTTTGGCTGGTTGGACACTATTTTGATATGAGCAAGGAGAGCGAGGAGTTCAAGGAGCTGCTGCGCACCAATACCGATATCAAAGCATTGTTCCACGGCCACATCCACCTGACCGACGTCCAAGAGCTCGGCGAGGAATACAATGATCTGACCATCGCTGTCACCGGAAACTTTGCCTACACCAAGGACGCAGATATTCTGGGTTCCTTCTGGGGCTTCCGTGAACTGGTCATTTCCGAAAGCAGCGCTTACAGCTGCTACATTCTTGCAGAGAGCGAGGCTGTTGTTAACGGTAAGAACGTTGTCGTCGAGCGAGAAGAGATCGACGAGGTCATCTATTATTGATATGATATAAATAAAATTGGAGTCATCGCGCGATGCGATGACTCCGTTTTCTTTTGATTAGTCCAGCTCGACCGTCTCGCCGGATTTGACCGAATACAGCTTTTCGCGGTTGACAAACCAAACATCAATCAGCGTCGGATTATAGACGCGCGTGCCGGCAGCAGAGAACTGCAGCGAGTTGAAGGCTTCGATATAGTCATAGATCTCAATATTGGTAGCATACCAAATGTCGGAACGGTTGCCGATGTACTCTGCAAATTCTTCAATAACGTTCCAGTTGTTCAGCGCATCGAACTCATAGGAGTGTCCCCATACGTAGAACAGGGGAGGATCGTTGAAGCGGGTGGTCTCCACAAAAGCGCGGGCCAGATCCATCAGACGCGGATCGTTGTGATGGCAGGTGGCAGGCATCCGCAGCCAGTCGGTAGGAAGACCGAAATGACCGGTGGAAACAACGGTGCGGCAGTATTTGATGCCGCAGACCCGCAGCGCCTCGACCGTCATATCGGAGTTGGTGCCAAAGGGATACGCAGCACCGCGGATGATGGTGCCGAACATTTCCTCCAGCTGCTCGCGGTCACGGATGATGTCGCGCACGCAAACGTTTTCGGGCAATCTCTCCCAGAATGGGTGGTCAGCGCCGTGAAGCGCGACCTCCATGCCGCTATCCTTGAAGCATTCCAGCGCCTCATTGTAGGTCATACGGCGCTGTGCTTGCCCGGCAGGGTAAACAGTACCCTCGGGTGCAAACATATCGCTGTTGAGGTTAAAAGTGCCCTTGAGGCCATTTTTCATCATGATCTCCACCAAGCGGAAGTCGGTCTGAACGCCGTCGTCATAGCTGAAGGTCAATGCCTTGCAAAGACCGCCGGGGTAACGAAGTCTGATTCTTGCCATGGTCGTCTCTCCTTAAAAACACAGAGCCGTTATATCGGCCGGATATTGTCTTTATTATAGCAAATTTTATGGCGCGATGCAAGGTGCTTTTGGAATTTTTTTCGAGTTTTTTGATAAAAAAAGAAATAAAGCCTTTCTTTTTTTTCGAAAATGTGGTATACTTATAGGTAAGAAAAAGATGTGAGGTACGTTCATGCTCTCAAGAATTCAAGCTCTTTTTGCTCGCGGCGATAGCGCGTCGCGTGGGAAAACGCTTTTTCATAATACCGCTGCGCTTTCGGTCGGCCGACTCGGCTCCAAGGTGCTGGTCTTTCTGCTGATTCGCTTTTATACCGGAGTCCTCACGGATGCCCAGTATGGTACGGCTGATCTGATCACCAATTTAGCAAATCTGCTCATTCCGCTGGCTTGCGCCGGTCTGTCGTCGGGATTTTTCCGCTTTGTTGCCGAAGCGCAGGATCGAAATGATCGCCGCCGCGTATTCAACTCGGGACTTGTTTTGCTGGCGATTGCCGGACTCATCTTTGTGTGCCTGTCTCCGCTGCTTGCCTTGTGGAAATATTTTTCGCCATACGTTTTCCTGGTCGTGCTCTACGTTTTGGTGGCCAATGCGCATTATTTCTGCACGGAATATATCCGAGGACTGGGAAATTATCGTCTGTTTGCCATCCAGGGACTTTTGAATACCGCGCTCAATATCGGTTGGAATCTTATTTTCCTGTTGCCGTTTGACATGGGTGTGACGGGATACGTGCTCAGTATCATCCTGGCCGATCTGATGACCACTGCCTTTGTATTTTGGCGCGCGCGGCTATGGGAGGTGCTTGCACTGCGCCGCGCCGACAAGCAGCTGATGAGAGATATGCTGCGCTTTTGCTTGCCCCTCATTCCTGCGACCATTTGCTGGTGGGTGACCAATGTTTCGGATCGCTATATGGTAACCTATTTTTGCGGTGAGGCGGCGAACGGTCTGTACACTGCAGCATATAAGATTCCCAATCTTCTGACTATCTGCGGAAGTATCTTTATTGAAGCATGGCAGTTCTCCGCCGTAGTGGAAAATCGCAAGCGCAGGGAAAGGGAAAGCGAGCTTGAGAGCATACAGCGCCGTCGGAGCGTGACGGGATTCTTCACGCGCATCTTTCGCGGCTATGCGCCGCTGCTGTTTATCGGCGGTGGAGCGATGATCATGTGCTCGCAGCTGTTTGCAAAGATCCTTTTCGATCCGTCCTTTTTTGCCGGTTGGGTCTATATCCCCGTGCTGATGGCGGCGACGGTCTTCTCGGCACTGGCAAGCTTTGTCGGATCTGTTTATCTGGTAGAGAAGAGAGCTAATATGTCGCTTCTGACCGCAGCCATCGGAGCAGTTCTCAATGTTATGCTCAATCTGCTGCTGATTCCTGCCATGGGAGCGATGGGTGCTGCGATTGCTACCTTAGTTGCCTATGCGGCACTTCTTGGCATCCGCATGATTAACGCACGCCGCTATATTCCGTTTGCCTGCCAGCCGACAAGACTTTGCACAAGCTGTGTCTTGCTCATTTTGCTTGCACTCTTTATCTCGCCGATCTGGCGTTCCTTTGGTGCGGCTGCCGTTGTTTTCTTCCTCTTGGTCCTCAATAACATCGGTCCTTTGTATCGCTGCGTTTGCCAATGGCTGAATATTCGTCAAAAAACGGAAAATTCTTAAAAATATTTGAATTTTTTTCAAAAAAGGTATTGCATTTTGGAAAGTTTTGTGGTATAATATCAAGGCTGTGTGTGCAGTGACACATACGGAAAGGGTGGTCCGCTGCGGGCTCGTAAGAACACCCGGATATTATGAGGAGGACTTGATAAAATGGATCTGATCAAGGCTTTTACACAAGAGCAAATGAAGGAAGAGGTTCCCGCGTTCAATATCGGTGATACGGTACGCATCCACAACAAGATCGTTGAGGGTACGCGCGAGAGAATCCAGATGTTCGAGGGTACTGTTATCGCTAAGAACGGCGGCGGTATCTCCGAGACGTTCACCGTCAGACGTATTTCTTACGGCTGCGGCGTTGAGAAGGTGTTCCCCATCCATTCTCCTAACGTCGTTAAGGTTGACGTTATCCGTCGCGGTAAGGTAAGACGCGCTAAGCTGTTCTACCTGCGTGACAAGGTCGGTAAGGACGCAAAGGTTAAGGAGAGAAAGTAATTCTCACCTGCCACTTACCATACAAAAAGCCACGGGCACTGTCCGTGGTTTTTTGTTATTCAAGAGAAAGGCTTTCCCCGAAAAACGGAGAAAGCCTTTTTTGTTAGCAGTTTGATTTTTTCTTCTTGCATGCGATGAGCACTGCCGCGCCGGCAATGACAACGGCTGCCACCACAGGAAGGAGGAAGACAGGGGAGAAGGAGCTCTTGTCGTCGTCTACAGGCGTGTCAGGAGCGTTTTCGAAACCACAGGAGGTACATTTACCATCCTCACCGTAAACGTGCTCCAAAGGCTCACCATAGCTCTCACCGCAGATCTCGCAAATCACAGACGCTTGGCAAGAAGCCACGCCGCCTTGGTGTCCCTCGCTCACAGTGATGCGGATGTTATCTAACTTTTTGCCGAACGGATCGGTGATGGCGATCGTTTTGGGACGACCGCTACCGTGTACGGTGTAAACGCCGTCGATCGGCTCCAGCACGGTATTGCCGATCTTGACGGTCGCAGTTGTCTTGGAGTTGACCGTAAAGTTTGCCACACCGCAATAGACGCCATCGTCCTCAATACCGTTGACCGAAAACTCGTTGTTGATCGCCAGGGTGAACTGGTTATTGGGGCGGAAGGTCTCGCCGCTGACGGGGGAGAACCAGTGGAAATCAATGACGTTTCCGTCCTCAGAGAAGCGGAGCATCAAAAGCATGCCGACGCCGCCGCGTGAGCCATCGATGTCCTGCGCGTTTGCCATGATCTGATAGACCGTGTTTCCGTTGACGCCCTGATCCTGACGCATGACCAGGTCGCCCGAATAGCTCTTGCTCCAGGCGTGACCGCACAGCAGCATGATAATATTCTCGTGCTTCTTGAGCAAATTATTCCAAAGACGATCTGCGCCGACAGCAGGTGCGAGTGCATTTTCATCGGCAACCGTCTTGGCGGAGTCACCCTGCAGATAACCGTGGGTTGTGACGATGACCTTGTGATTTGGGTGAGAGGTGACGATCTCATTTGCCCATGCAATCGTTTTGTTGTCGGGCGTATATTCCAAAGCGATGACCAGATAGTCGGTATTTCCGCCCTTGAAGGTGAAGTAGGTATTATCGGACTTAGTCTCGTCCATGGTTCCTGCATAACTGTCAAAGCTTTGGAACAGCTCCAGCGGAAAATATTGGTTATATATGCTTGTATCACGACCGGCGGGGGTGTAGTCGTGATTGCCGTAGGCGATGGAATACTCAATGCCTGCATCGGTCAGAATGTCGAAGGCTTTGCGTGCATTGGTGAACTCGGAATGTGAGGCCTTGGTATCGCCGGTGTGTCCGTTCCAGGTGACGTCGCCAAGGTCAATGGCAAAGCGGATGTTTTCTTTTTCCTTGTTATCCGCGATCCATTGCATGATGGTGTTGAGCTTGTGGGGATATGCGGTGGAAAGCTCCTGGATATCGGGAATGACGGCGATGGAATAGGCACCGGGCTCGGTGGTATATCCCGGAACCCAGTCGTAGAAATAGTCAGAGTCGTAGGAATTGATCAGCAGCTTTTGGAAATAGAGATCCGACTGCGCGGTTGTCTGTGCGATCAGCGTGATGGACTTGATAAATTCGAAGTTGAATTTTTCGTGCGCTTCCAAGTTCGAGCAGATCACTTCAAATTCAGTCAACATATTTTCTTTCAACGCTTTGGTATCCAGATTTTTCTTGGCGGTTTTTCCGTTGACATCGGTCAGCTGCAGCGTCAGGGATTGGATCAGCGCAGGTTCGGCGGTCTTGATATCAAAGGTGAAGGTTGTGCGCGCCGGCTTATAGATCGGAAGAGCATAGGCAGAGGTGGAAATACTGCCGCTGCCGTTTACCGTCATTTTGAGCATACCGTTCTCATCTGCGGCAGTTGCGTCAGTAGCGCTCCAGCCTTGTGTACTCATGGTAGCATCAACGCCAATCTTCTCCAGGGGAACGATCATGATCTTACCAAGCGCCATGGTGATTTCCTCTTTGAGGAAGAAGTAGAAACGCATATAATTGATGTTGGTCACGTCGAGCTGGCCGTTTTTGATGGCGCCTTCGGAGAAGGGCAGATACATATAATTCCAGCCGCTCTGGAGCTTTTGCTGCTTGTTCGGTCCAAAATTCAATTCCATTTGATCGCAGGTTTTGCTGGAGGTCAGCTCCATCTCGCAATTGGCGGTAAAGACCGTGGGATCGGAAACGTAGAACTGCACGCGGAGCGCCAGCTCGTTGTAGGTGTAATCCTTGATGCTGATCGGATTTTTGGCAAGATAGGGCGCCTTGAATTCGATCAGCGTGCTGTTGCCGGGTGCTGTGATCGCCGCTACTGTCCCATGGTTGATTTCAACCATTTCGATTTTTTGGTTACATTGCAGCGTGCGGTTCTTGTCCTCCGGGTCATAGATGACCCAGCCCTCGTCATACTCGCGCATATCCGGTGCTTCGTATAGCGCATCCGTGACTTCAACGGCCGCGGAAACGGACAACGGTGTAAGCAGCGTCAGGGGAAGCAGAGCAAGCGTCAGAACAAAGATAAGTAAGCGTTTCATAATATCCTCCTTTAGCGCATGAGCACTGCGAGATCAGGCCTCGCAGCTTTGCTCAAATTGACTGTGATACAGTGTGGCGTAGAAACTACCGTTCTTAAGCAGCGTGTCGTGGTCGCCCTGCTCAATGACGTTACCATCCTTCATGACGAGAATGACGTCCGCGTCACGGATGGTCGAGAGACGGTGCGCGACGATGAACGAGGTGCGACCATGCATCATCTTGGCAAAGGCGTCTCTGATCTTGATCTCGGTACGGGTATCGATCGAGGAGGTCGCCTCGTCCAGGATCAGCATGGGGGGCAGGGAAAGCATAATGCGTGTGACGCACAAAAGCTGCTTTTGTCCTTGCGAAAGTCCGCCGCCATCCTCACCGATGACCGTGTTATAGCCGTCGGGCAATCGCTTGATAAAATGGTGCGCGTGGGCTGCACGGGCGGCAGCTTCCACCTCGGCATCGGTGGCGTCGGGCTTGCCCATGACGATATTTTCACGAACTGTGCCCGATTTCAGCCAGGTCTCCTGCAGGACCATACCGTAGGATGCGCGCAAGCTGTCACGAGTGATTTCTTTGACCTTCTGATCATCGACCAAAATATCGCCATTGTCGGTATCGTAAAATCGCATGAGCAGGTTGATCAACGTCGTTTTGCCGCAGCCGGTCGGGCCGACGATGGCAATACGCTGTCCCGGCTTGACGGTGAGATTAAAGTCCTTGATCAAGGGGCGCTCGGGCGTATAGGCGAAAGAAACGTGCTCTATAGCAACGTTGCCCTGCACATCGGTAAGAACGTCGGCATCCGTGTCCTCGGTCTCGGGCGGCTGCTCGATCAGCGTAAAGATGCGAGCGGCGCAGGCCAGTGCGTTTTGCAGCTCGGTGATAACGCCGGAAATTTCGTTGAACGGCTTGGTGTATTGGTTAGCGTAGTTCAGAAAAACGGTCAGCTTTCCGACGGTCATGGCGCTGCCGGCAATGCCGAGTCCCATGGCGGCCAAAGCACCTGTCAGCGCAACGCCTGCATAAACAAGGGAATTGATAAAGCGGGTGCAGGGGTTGACCAGTGAGGAATAGAAGGTGGCGCGCAAGGCAGTATGCGAGAGGCGCTCGTTGATATCGTCGAACGCTGTAAGCGCTTCGTCCTCATGAGAAAATGCTTTGACGATCTTTTGATTGCCGATCATTTCCTCGATCAGTGCCGTCTGCTCACCGCGCAGCGTCGATTGCTCACGGAACATATCGTAGGTATGCGTAGCGATATAACGGGCAACCAGGAGCGACAACGGCGTCAATACGACTACCACGGCGGTGATACTCATATCGATGGTCAGCATAAAGATCAGCGTGCCCAGGATGGTCAGAACGCCGGTAAACAGCTGCGAAAATCCAAGCAGCAAGCCGTCGGCAAACTGATCAACATCCGCGATGACGCGGCTGACCGTGTCACCGATGGGAGAACGGTCCAGGTAAGACAGCGGCAGACGCTGGATATGATGGAACGCCTCGCGGCGCACGTCGCGCACGACCTCGAAGGTGATCTTGTTGTTGATGGTATTCAGCAGCCACTGGGCGATGGCGATCATGCCGGAGAAGATGGCCGCGCGCAAAAGAAGCGGCATCATACCCTCGAAATTTACGTTACCCTCGACGATCAGATCGATGGCTTCACCCAGGACAATGGGGATGTATAGCGTGAAAAAGACGACGGCTGCGGACATGAGCAGCGAGAGAAGAAACAGCGCACGGTAATTGCGCAGATATTTCAGAACGCGACGCAGCGTGGAAAGGCTTTCAGATAAGGAAAGCTTTTTCTTTTTGGGAGGCATCTGACGTTTTT
>JAEIGA010017363.1_pt1 | contig 10959 bp, 8 predicted proteins | sample 9270691 | NCBI WGS metagenome assembly JAEIGA01 (sample SAMN17057246, study PRJNA624740) | gut metagenome | biome: biome; isolation source: fecal sample | host: Bos grunniens | place: China: Xizang | collected 2019 | reverse complement strand
CTTCTTGGAGAAGTTGCTGTCCGAAGCCATCGCCAACAGCATGACCGACGGTACCGATTGCACCAACCTGCTTAAGAACGCATCGTTTGCCGAGGAGGGCGGATGGAACAGTCAGCCTGGCGTAACCTTCCCCACCAATGGCATCGCTGTCGGTGAAGGTCCCAACATGGTATTCGACGTCCACCAGGTGCTTGAAGGTTTGCAGAACGGACTCTACGAATTCACCGTCAATGCATGTTATCAGGCTGCAGACTTCACCGCTCTTACCGGCGAAGAGCAGTATAAGGCATATACATATATCAACAATTACGACAAGTTGATCAACTCAATCCTCTCTGACCCGAGCCAGGAATCCACACATGCCGATGATTACCACCACAGCCAATACGGCTACATTCCCAACAGCAGCGCCAGCGCATACCATGCATTCAGCAACGGACGCTATGTACAGACCGTCTACGGACTTGTAACCGATGGCACTCTGCGTGTCGGTATCCGCAACGATCTTCGTTATGCCGATGGAAGCCGTGCCTGGTGGACCAACGCCAAGCTTATCTTCCGTGCCAAGAACGTAGAAATCTTAGGCGAAGTAATCACCAGCACCCTGCCCGAAGCCAAGGAGCTGCTCACAAACAAGGCCGGACAGCCCGAGCTCAGCAAGTTGCAAGAGGCTATCAACACAGCCGCTGCAGCCACTGACGAAGAGCGCTACGATGCACTCATCGCCCTGAAGCAGGCAATGGAAGAGGTCGTTACCGGAACCGAAACATATGTAAAGCTCAACGCTGCAATTGCCAACCTCCAATCTACAATTCATGAATTCTCTACCACCGCTTCTGACGAGGCAGTCGAGAAGGCCGAACAGCTCTACGAAGTTGCCTCTGCAGCCTACGCAGCAGGCACATACTCTACCGCCGAGGCCCTTGCCATGATCGACGAGATCAACCTCGCAGTAGTAGACATGAAGATACCCGACATCAATGGCGATGGCGACGAGCCCATCGATGTAACCTCATACATCATCAACCCGAACTTTGATCCCGAGAAGGGCGACAAGGGCGCAGGCGTAATCGAAGGTTGGACCACCAGTGCCATGAACGGCTACAAGCAGAACACCGTCAGCTACAACCGTGCAGCCATCACCCTCTACCAGGATCTCGTAGGACTAACACCCGGCAGATACAAGGTAACCGTACACACCTACTACCGCGCAGGCTACTACAACGAGGAATGGGAGCGCATGGAGAAGGGCGAGGAGACCCACCACACCACCCTTTATGCAGCAACAGCCGACGAGAAGTTCGAGACCAAGGTGATGAACCTCTACGAAGATGCAGCCGATGACACATACGGAGTCAACTGTTACACCTTGGCAAATGGCAAGTTTGCCCCCGACGGCACCTCATCAACCGTTGCATTCTTCAACCAGGGTCACTACCTCAACGAATTGGAGTTTGTAGTAGGCGAAGACGGTAAGGCACGCATCGGCCTCGAAAAGACCGAAATTCTCGCCAACGACTACGAAGTGGTGGGCGAGTGGCACCTCTACTACCTTGGTGCTACAGAACCCGAACCCGTTGATGTAACCTCATTGATGGTGAACCCCAATTTTGATCCCGAGAAGGGCGACAAGTCTACAGGTGTTGTCGAAGGTTGGACCACCAGCGCTATGAACGGTTACAAGCAGAATACCGTCAGCTACAACCGTGCAGCCATCACTCTCTACCAAGACCTCGTAGGTCTGCCCGCTGGTAGATATAAGGTAACCGTCAACACCTATTATCGTGCAGGTTACTACAACGAGGAATGGGAGCGCATGGAGAAGGGCGAAGAGACCCACCTCACCACCCTCTACGCGGAGACAACCGATGAGAAGTTCGAGACCAAGGTCATGAACCTCTACGAAGATGCAGCCGACGACACATACGGTGTCAACTGCTACACCTTGGCTAATGGTAAGTTTGCCCCCGACGGCACCTCATCAACCGTTGCATTCTTCAACCAAGGCCACTACCTCAACGAATTGGAATTTGTTGTAGGCGAGGACGGCAAGGCACGAGTTGGTCTTGAGAAGACCGAAATCTATGCCAACGACTACGAGGTTGTAGGTCCTTGGCACCTCTACTATCTCGGCGAAGTTGAAGGTGAGCCTGAGCCTGTAGACATGAGTTCACTCATCATCAACAACGACTTCAATCCCGAGAAGGGCGACAAGGGTACAGGCGTTATCGAAGGTTGGACCACCAGCGCCATGAACGGCTACAAGCAGAACACCGTCAGCTACAATCGTGCAGCCATCACCCTCTACCAGGATCTCGTAGGTTTGCCCGAGGGACAATACGAAGTAACCGTACACACCTACTACCGTGCAGGCTACTACAACGAGGAATGGGAGCGCATGGAGAAGGGTGAAGAGACCCACCTCACCACCCTTTATGCAGCAACAGCCGACGAGCGCTACGAGACCAAGGTGATGAACCTCTACGAAGATGCAGCCGATGACACATACGGAGTCAACTGCTACACCCTGGCTAATGGCAAGTTTGCCCCCGACGGCACCTCATCAACCGTTGCATTCTTCAACCAAGGCCACTACCTCAACAAGCTGCAGTTCTATGTAGGCGCCGACGGAAAGGCACGCATCGGACTCGAGAAGACCGAGATTCTTGCCAACGACTACGAAGTAGTGGGCAAGTGGAACCTCTACTATCTTGGCAAGGGCCAGGGCGTTGAAACCATCGAGACCGAGGCAGCAGTCGTTGCTACCGAGATTTACACCCTCGACGGCATCCGCATCAGCGCTCCGCAGCAAGGAATCAACATCTTCCGCATCGTTCGCGCCGATGGCACCGTTGACGTAACGAAAGTTATGGTCAGATAAGCCATCCTGATTAGGTAAATATTGCGAATCGGCATATGTCACGGCATATGCCGATTCCTTTTTTTTTGGTAATAATATAGCTGTTGTCCAGGTCTCTATATTGTCCCCCTAGATTAGGGGGACGAGCGAAGCGGAGGGGGTATTATCCGAGAAATTAGTACCACCTCCCCCTCTTCGAGCAAGAAGGCCTTCGGCACTCCTCGGGATAACTAAAGTTCTCTTCGTCGCGACCGACGCTTTCATACCGCGTCGGCCTCCTACTTTAGGAGGAGAATTTAAGGTTTTGGACAACAGCTATATTATTACCTTTTTTTTCGCAAGCCACAGATAAAGAAGAACAAAAAGAATGGCAGCCCAACTTTGGGCTGCCATTCCTATCGGGTCGGCAACGATGCATCTATTTGTATATGGGGCCATAAGTGGCACAAGCACGATAATCGGCTCCCTCACGGTCCATGCCATATGCGTTCCACGCTGCAGGGCGGAAAATCTGCTCCTCCGGCACATTATGCATACACACCGGAATGCGAAGCATCGAAGCCAAGGTGATGAGGTCGGCCCCGATGTGACCATAGCTGATAGCTCCATGGTTAGCCCCCCAATGGTTCATTACAGAATATACATCCTTGAACGGAGCCTTCGACTCATCGAGGCGAGGAACAAACCAAGTAGTAGGCCACGTGGGGTCAGTGCGCATATTGAGCACATCGTGAATTTCAGGAGCCACATCCGCTGTCCATCCCTCAGCAATCTGCAGCACGGGACCAAGTCCCTTAACAAGGTTAAGACGGCTCATAGTCACAGGCATACCACCTTTTGAGAGGAAATGGCTTGAGAAACCGCCACCACGGAAATAGTCGCGATCGGCAGGAGGCCAACTGGTCGCTTTCAAGCAAGCCTCAGCATCCGCTTCAGTCATATCCCAAGCAGGCTTCATGCACGGTTCGCCCGCCGCATTCGTAGCCGCACCGGTAGCATCAAGGGTTGTAGCACCCGAATTGATCAGATGTATCATACCACCAGCAGCCAATCCAGTCAGTTCGTGTCCCGTAACACGCTTCACAGCCTCGGGGCTCCAATAGGTACGCACGTCCGAGAACATCTGTCCGCAACCGGTAAGCAACTTGCCAAACAACATGGCAACACCATTGCATGCATCATTCTCCGTTGCAAACACATAAGCCTCGCGTATGCCATTCCAGTCAAAGGTACTGCACAGGAGCGCCTCGGTAAAGTCACCGTTGGGCTTCCAGTCGGTCCACTGACGTTGTCCCTGGAAACCTGCAGCAATGGCATTATGTCCGATTGCCTCCTCCTTGAATCCCATTTCGCGCAAACGGGGGTTACCCAACATCAAGTCGCGGATAATCAGCGTCATTTTCACCACAAACTCCCAATCGGCATCCTTTCCAGCGCGATCCTTCTGCTTCTCGGGGCGATTCTTATCCCAGCCCTCATTGACCTTACAATATTTTTCAGTCCAAGCCATAGCCTTGGCATACTCCTCACGATCGTAGATACCCTCGTCCATACGGCGGAGGATCTCCGTTTCATCCACACTCTCATTGCGCATGCCCAGATATTCCTGGAAGAAGTTCTGGTCCACAATACTACCAGCGATACCCATGCACTGACTGCCCACCGAGAGGTAGCTCTTACCACGCATCGTAGCTACAGCCTGCGCAGCACGTGCCCAGCGAAGAATCTTCTCGGCCACATCAGCAGGGATAGTGTTATCGGGCAGGTCCTGCACATCATGTCCGTAGATACCGAAGGCAGGGAGCCCCTTCTGCGCATGAGCAGCAAGCACGGCAGCCAGGTACACAGCACCAGGGCGTTCCGTACCATTGAATCCCCACACAGCCTTAGGCCAATAGGGATGCATATCCATTGTTTCCGAGCCATAGCACCAGCACGAAGTCACGCTGATGGTTGCGCCCACCCCTTCACGTTCAAACTTGTCCTGACAGGCAGCGGTTTCAGCCACGCGGCCAATGGTGCCGTCGGCCACCACACATTCCACAGGCGAGCCGTCGGGATTACGCAGGTTCGATGTTATCAACTCGGCCACAGCATGAGCCAACGCCATAGTCTTCTCTTCGAGACTTTCACGCACACCCCCTTGACGACCGTCAATCGTGGGGCGTATGCCAATTTTAGGATATAGTTTCATGGTATAATATAAAATGGTACAATATTAAAATGTTATGCTGCGAAGATACGAAGAAACGAGCAAAAAAACCAAAAAAATTAGGAAATACCCTCAAAAAATTGTTACTTTGTCAGGTCTATTGGCTACGGGCACTCATTCTGATTGTTTATGCAACATAGAACCGTTTAGCCACACCCATAATTAAACGTACGAAAATGGAAATAATACTACTCTCCGGTGATTCAAGCAAACGTCTGTGGCCGCTATCCAACGGCATGCGCACAAAACAGTTCCTACAGCTGCTACGTCGGCCCGACGGACAAAAGGAATCCATGGTGCAACGTGTTGTACGACAAATCGAAGAGGCCTCCTTGTCCACCTCCATCACCATTGTAGCCGGCGCCACCCAGCGCGACTCCATTGAGAGCCAGTTGGGAACGAGCGTAACCATGCTGACAGAGCCCGAGCGTCGCGACACCTTCCCCGCCATCCTTTTAGCGGCAGCACACCTCGCCATGGAGCGCGGCTGCAGTCGCGACGAAGTTGTAGTGGCCATGCCCTGCGACACCTACACCGAAAACTCCTATTTCGACAAGGTACACACCATGGCCTCGCTCGTCGAGGACAACGTAGCCGAACTCGTCCTCATGGGTATCGCACCCACCACCCCCTCCACGAAGTTTGGCTACGTCATCCCTGCCGCCAGCCAGGACCCCGCCCTCCCCTATCGCATAGTCGAACAGTTCGTCGAGAAGCCCCACGAAGAGCATGCCAAGGAGCTGCTATCCCAGCAGGCCCTGTGGAATGGCGGTGTGTTTGCTTTCCGGTTAGGCTACATGATCGATTTCTTGAACCGGTACCTCCCCGTCACCCGTTTCGCTGAGCTGCTCCAGCGCTATGCCGAACTCCCCCGCATCAGTTTCGACTACGAAGTTGCCGAGAAGGCCCCATCGGCCGCCATGGTCCTGTACGACGGACAGTGGAAAGACCTTGGCACATGGGAAGCCATGGCCGAGGAACTGCCTGAGACAGTAATGGGCAACGTAGTTGTCGGGGCCGACACCACAAACAACATCATCATCAACGAGTTGGGACTCCCCATCGTATGCGACGGCCTCAACAATGCAGTTGTCATCGCAGGCCACGACGGCATCCTGGTGTGCAGCAAAGAGGACTCCGAGAATATCCGGACCTATGTAGAGCCCCTCAACAACCGCCCCATGTATGAGGAACGACGTTGGGGAACCTATCGCGTACTCGACGACACCCGCTACCCGACGGGCGAGCATGCCCTCACCAAAAGCATCACCCTGAAGCCCGGCAAGCACATCTCCTATCAGATACACCACCACCGTTCCGAAGTGTGGACCTTTGTCGAAGGCGAGGGCCTGTTTGTCCTCAATGGCGAGATGCGCAAGGTAAAGGCCGGCGACACCGTGGTGATACCGGTGGAGCACTACCATGCCATCAAGGCGCTTACCGAGCTCACCTTCATCGAAGTACAGGCCGGACACCCGCTCATCGAAGAGGACATCGAACGCTTCGACTGGGACTGGGAACAATACACAAACCAATAGCAACAAACAAGTCGTCATACACATAAGACAATAACGTATGAAAAAAGCATTGATTACAGGCGTCACAGGTCAAGATGGCTCCTTCTTGTCCGAGTTTCTGTTAGGCAAAGGCTATGAGGTACATGGCACCATCCGCCGTTCATCGGTAGACTATCGTGAACGCATTGCCCACCTCGAAGGCAACCCCAACTTCCACCTCCACTACGCCGACCTTGGCGATTCACTCAGCCTCATACAGACAATCGGCAAAGTACGTCCCGATGAGATTTACAACCTCGCCGCACAGAGCCACGTACAGGTAAGTTTCGACTCACCCGAGTTTACGGCCAATGTAGATGCCACAGGCGTACTTCGCGTGCTTGAAGCCGTGCGCCTATGCGGACTGGCCGAGACTTGCCACATCTATCAGGCTTCTACCTCAGAACTCTACGGAAAGGTCGAGGAAGTTCCACAAAATGAGAACACCCCTTTCCACCCCTATAGCCCTTATGCAGTGGCTAAGCTCTATGGCCACTGGATTGTGAAAGAGTACCGCGAAGCATACAACATGTTTTGCTGCTCAGGTATCCTCTTCAACCACGAGAGCGAGCGCCGCGGCGAAACCTTCGTAACACGTAAAATCACTCTTGCAGCAGCACGTATCGCACAAGGCAAGCAAGACAAACTTTATCTTGGCAATCTCTCCTCATTGCGCGACTGGGGCTATGCCAAGGACTATGTAGAGTGCATGTGGCTGATGTTGCAAAACGACAAACCCTAATACTTCGTCATCGCAACAGGCGTGCAGCACTCCGTGCGCGACTTCTGCTACTATGCATTCAAGCATGTAGGCATCGAGCTCGAGTTCGTTGGCGAAGGTGCAGCCGAAAAGGGCGTAATCAAGAGCATCAATCCGCAATCAGCTGCTGCAACCAATGCGCTACTGTCTGTAGGCGACGTGCTCATCGAGGTTTCACCCGATTTCTTCCGTCCCACCGATGTGGTAAACCTCTGGGGAGACCCCTCAAAAGCGCGCGAGCAATTGGGTTGGGATCCACAAAAGACCACCTTCGAGGAACTCGTAAAGATCATGGTCGAATCCGATATGGCCAAAGTAGCCGTAGAGCGCACAAGCGAGCACATCACCACCAACCTTGTTGAATACCTCGAGAAGGGCATCGTTAAGTAATTGGCAAGTATGGAGAAAAACAGCAAGATATACGTTGCCGGCCATCGTGGCATGGTAGGTTCGGCTATCGTACGCGAACTACAACGTCAAGGATATACCAATATCGTTACCCGTACTCATGCAGAGCTTGACCTTTGCCGTCAAGATCAGGTAGAGAAATTCTTTGCCGACGAGCGTCCCGACTATGTATTCCTGGCCGCAGCCAAGGTAGGTGGAATCATGGCCAACCAAAGTGCATTGGCCGACTTTATGTACGACAACATGATGCTCGAGATGAATGTCATCCATGCAGCCTGGAAGAATGGATGCAAGAAACTCGAGTTTCTCGGTTCATCCTGCATCTACCCCCGCCTGGCGCCACAGCCCATGCCTGAGAGTTGCCTGCTCACCTCCTCGCTGGAGCCCACCAACGAAGCCTATGCATTAGCTAAGATATCAGGGTTGAAATACTGCGAATACCTCAATCGCCAATATGGGACAGACTATATCAGCCTGATGCCAACCAATCTCTATGGTCCTAACGACAACTATCACCCCACCCACAGCCACGTACTCCCCGCCCTTATCCGCCGCTTCCACGAAGCGAAAGAAGCCGGGCAAGCCTCCGTTACCTGCTGGGGAGATGGAACCCCCCTGCGCGAATTCCTCTATGTTGACGACCTCGCCAATCTCTGCGTATTCCTAATGAACAACTATAGCGGTAACGAGACCGTGAATGCAGGTACAGGAAAAGAGGTTTCAATCAAGGAGTTGACAGAACTGGTAGCCAAGGTAGTAGGCTACAAGGGAGAGATCCTTTGGGACACATCAAAGCCCAATGGCACACCACGCAAGCTGCTCGATGTATCCAAGGCCGAAAAGTTAGGATGGAGATACCAGACAGAATTAGAAGATGGCATCAGACTTTCGTATATGGATTTCCTTCATAATCCGATGCGGGCAGAACGATAACAACGGAAACGGCAGTTTCTATAGAGACATCAACAATAAAAGGAGGCAATCGCCTCCTTTTATCATATATAACACCTGTCGTTTATTTATGTCTCTTTGCCAGTTCCTCTTCAAGGTCAGCGAGCGAACAACCCATCTGCTCAGTCAACACCAGAAGATGATACAGCAAATCACCCGCCTCGTACAGATAACGCTCGCGGTTGCCATCAATCGCCTCGATAACAGTCTCCACCGCCTCTTCGCCCACCTTCTGGGCAATCTTGTTCACCCCCTTGTTGAAGAGATAGGTCGTATACGACCCCTCCGGCATCTTGGCACGGCGATCCTTGATGCAAGCCTCCAGCGTACCGAGAAAACCCTCGTTGTCGGGCGTGTCAAAACATGCCGTCGTACCCCGATGGCAGGTAGGACCATCCGGACGTGCCTTAATCAGCAAGGTATCGTCATCGCAGTCCTTATACATCGCCACAATATGCAAATAGTTACCACTCGTCTCCCCCTTTGTCCATAAAGTCTGACGGGTGCGACTGTAGAAAGTAACAACCCCATCGGCCTTGCTCTTTTCAAAAGCCTCCTCATTCATATAGCCAAGCATCAGCACCTTGAGGCTGTCAGCATCCTGTATAATGACGGGCAGCAACCCGTCGGCTGTCTTACTGAGATTAAAATCCTGGAATGTCATATCTGTATCTTTTTTTGTTTCTGTTCGTATATAAAATGTCCGTTCGCATCGTCCCCTTACCTTCGCACAGCGATGCCCCTCTCGGCCAAAGCCCTTTTGAGCACAGGAATCGGAATTTCCCCATAGTGGAAAATGCTGGCAGCCAGTGCCGCATCGGCACACCCGAGCGTCAGCACATCGGCAATGTCCTCCACACAGCCAGCCCCACCCGAAGCAATAATCGGTATGCGCAAGTGCGACGCCAGCTGGGCAAAAGTATCGCAAGGATACCCCTGCCGCGTACCATCATGGTTCATCGAAGTGAAGAGGAGTTCGCCCGCACCACGTTCCTGCGCCTCGTGCGCCCAGGCAAACAGTTCCTTGTCAGTGTCCCGCTTGCCACCGTGCGTAGTCGCAAGCCAGCGGCCATCCGTAAAGCGAGCATCGATAGCGATCACCACAAATTGCGAACCATACTTCGAAGCAATCTCATCAATAAGCTCCGGACGGCGTATGGCAGCACTGTTGATACTTATCTTGTCGGCCCCGGCATCAAGCAAGCGGCTGGCATCGTCAATGGTACCGATTCCCCCACCCACTGTGAAGGGAATATCAATCTCCGCAGCAATGCGGCTCACCAGATGCGTAAAGGTATTACGTCCCTCCTGCGTAGCACTGATATCAAGATACACCAGTTCATCGGCTCCCTCGCGAGCATACTTGCTACCCAGTTCAACCGCATCGCCCACATCGCGCAGGCCCACAAAGTTCACCCCCTTCACCGTACGCCCATCCTTCACATCAAGACAAGGTATTATCCGCTTAGCCAACATACGCCAAATCCTCCATCCTTTTACACATTACCTATACACAGCCGCAATATCCTCCAACGCAATGCGCCCCTCATAGATCGCCTTACCCACGATTACGTGGCGCAACTGCAACTCATCCAGCCGGTAGATATCATCCATACAGCTGATTCCGCCACTCACAATCACATCCAGCTCCGGATAAGAAGCCTGCAACCGAGTATAAAGGTCAAAGCTGGGACCCTGCAACATACCATCCTTGGCAATATCCGTGCAGATCACCTCACGCAAGCCATGCTGAGTAAACCGCTCGATGAGCGCCCCGATGGTCATTTCCGACTGTTCCAGCCAACCATTGATAGCCACCCGTCCATCGGCCACATCGGCACCCAGCACCAGTCTGTCGCCACCGAAGTCGTCGAGCCAGCGGGCAAACAGCTGCGGGTTGGCCACAGCAACGCTGCCAACAATCAGGTGATTGGCACCGGCATTGAACGCATCGCGCAAGGCCACATCACTCTTGATGCCGCCTCCCCACTCAATGTCGAGCGACGTGCGCGTAGCAATCTCTTCCAGCACACGTAGGTTCTTGGGGCAGCTACTTTTCGCTCCATCAAGATCCACAAGGTGCAGTCTCCTCACACCTATGTCCTGATAGCGCAACGCCATGTCCAGCGGCTTCGCGCTATACTCCTTCTTCTGATTATAGTCACCCTTGGTCAGGCGCACACATTTGCCATCTATTACATCAATGGCCGGG
>JAEIGA010017362.1_pt1 | contig 10960 bp, 3 predicted proteins | sample 9270691 | NCBI WGS metagenome assembly JAEIGA01 (sample SAMN17057246, study PRJNA624740) | gut metagenome | biome: biome; isolation source: fecal sample | host: Bos grunniens | place: China: Xizang | collected 2019 | reverse complement strand
GAGAAGACAACAGGTTTGTTGAGTATCTTCTTCATGGCCTTTACTTTGGCTCTCGTATCGTTCTCTTGTACAGGTCCTATCATCGGTTTCTTGTTGGTAGAGATCTCTACTACAGGTTCAATCATCGCTCCTACTATGGGTATGTTTGGTTTTGCTGTTGCATTGGCATTGCCTTTCACACTCTTTGCACTCTTCCCCTCAATGCTCAAGTCGGCTCCCCGTTCGGGTGGTTGGATGAACAGCATCAAGGTTGTGCTTGGTTTCATTGAGCTCGCTTTGTCATTGAAGTTCCTCTCGGTAGCCGACCTCGCTTATGGTTGGGGCTTGCTCAACCGTCCTACATTCCTCGCTTTGTGGATTGTAATCTTCGCTTCAATGGGCTTCTACTTGGTAGGTAAACTCAAATTCCCCCACGATGACGAACTCCCCTATGTATCGGTTCCCCGCTACTTCTTGGCTATGATTTCATTCGCATTTGCCATCTACATGGTTCCTGGTTTGTGGGGTGCTCCCTGTAAGGCTGTCAGCGCATTTGCTCCTCCCATGTACACACAAGACTTCAGTCTCTATGTTGACGAGGTTGAGGCCGAGTATCACGACTACGAGCAAGGTATGCAAGCTGCTATGCAAGCTGGTAAGCCCGTATTGGTTGACTTCACAGGTTACGGTTGTGTAAACTGCCGTGAGATGGAGGCTTCAGTATGGACCGATGATAAAGTACGCGATATCATGCGTGAAGACTATATCCTCGTATCGCTCTATGTTGACGACAAGACTCCTCTTGCTGTTCCCATGGAAGTAGTAGAGAATGGTCAAAAACGTACATTGAAGACCGTAGGTGACAAGTGGAGTTTCTTGCAACGCTACAAATTCGGTGCAAATGCTCAACCTTTCTATGTTATCCTTGATAACGAAGGTAATGCACTTACCGGTTCTTATGCCTTCGATAAGGATGTAGATCACTTCTTGGAGTTCCTCAACACAGGTCTTAAGAACTATTAATCTGATATAGATTCCTTTTAACAGCCATGCCTTCGGTGTGGCTGTTTTTTTTATTTATATAGTTCTTTTATCTCTATGTGAAGTTGTGGTGATAAAATGACATGAAATGTTAAATACTGCAGTTTGTGGAAAGTTGGTTTGTCTATTATTGCAAAAACAACTATCTTTGAACCATTATAAGACAGGTATAAATGGAAGAGTTTAAGAGGATATTGTCGTTAGAGGCTCCATTTCAGCTATCGGATGAGATGATGGATATTTTCTGCGCATCGATGGAGGAGGTGAAGTTGAAGCGTTATGAGGTCTTGGTAAAAGCAGGTGTTGTAGATGATAATGTGTACATTGTGAAATCGGGCGTTATGCGACGTGCTTACAATGTGGGTGATCGCACTATTACCAAGAGTTTTGCTACAAAGGGCTCAGTTATTCTCTCGTGGCATAGCTACTTGATGAGCAAGCCTTCATTTACTATCTTTGAGGCGTGTTGCGACTCAGTTGTTATGCGGGTATCAAAGGCTCGTTTCGATGAGTTGATAGCCACTTCGCATGAATTTTCACGATGGGTCTTGAGTATAGTGCAATCTACACTATATCTTGATGAGTTTAAGTCGAGTGTGCTTAGTGGAGATGTGAAGGAACGTTATATTTCATTGATAAAAAATAGACCCGAAGTGATGCACGATGTGCCATTGGGTTTTATTGCATCATATCTCGGTATTACACAGCAGCACTTGAGCCGTATCCGTAAGCAAATAGCTACAGGAAAGTAGTGTGTGCATAGAAAATTTATGCTTGATTGTTTTTTTTGAAATGATTTTATAAACGCCTATTAATAAGGTGAATATGATTGAAAATCTCGCTATGTGATAGTGGGATTTTTAATTTTTTGATATATGGTAAAAAATATGTAAGTCAGTGAAAATATATAACTCAATATTAATGTGTAAATTTGTTATCGTAAATTAAACTACTTCTTTTTGATAAAATAAAACTTTATATATCATGAAACGAATTACAAACCTTATTCTTTCGATTATGTGTGTCTTATTTACACACATAGCATTCGCTCAAAATTCAAACATTGTATTTTCAGCCGACTTTAATGATGGATGTGATGTTAGTGCTTGGTCAACTTTAGATGTCAACGGTGATGGTACAACATGGTCTATTAATGACCAATTGAATGGTTACATCTACGATGGTATGAAAACTAAGGTGGCTGCGAATGACTGGGTGTTTACCCCCTCATTTTCAGTAGAGGCAGGTAAATCATACATCTTGACTTTCACGATTGCACAGCGCGGTGCTTTCGATGCCGATAATATTATGGTATGTTATGGCAAAGCTGCATCTGTTGACCAAATGACCAATGAGGTATATCATGAGGCATACAATATGCATGGTGGTATGACTACTCGTCGTTGTCGTATCTATATGGCCGAAACTGCCAACTATGTGTTGGGTATCAATATAACATCGCCTGCGGGCAATGGTGTTGTTTCTCTTAAGAGTGTATCGGTTGAGGAGTCTGTGATGTGTACACCTATGGCTGTTCCTGCAATGGTTGCTAATATGAATGGTACCGAGCAATCGGTAGAGATTGAGTGGGTAAATCCTTTCAAAGATGTTGAAGGTGCCTTTATAAGCGACAAAATAGAAGCTCGTATCTATGCCGATAATGTATTGGTGGGTACTCTTGATAATGTACCTGCAGGTGAAGAGAGCGCTTATACTTACAAGCCTACAACCTTTGCCGGTAAGCACACTATTTCGGTAGCCGTTGCAGTAAATGGTATTGAATCGGAAAGAGTTTCGAAAGAGCTTGACTTTGATGATGTTATTGGCTCTCTCTCTCCCGTTTATACTTTCCCCTTGAAGTCAAAAAACGATTTTACTGCGTGGAAGGTGTCAAACAGCGATAATGATGCTGCTAAGTGGGATTATTACGCAGGTTCGGCATATATCTCTGCTATTGGTAAAAATGTAAACGACTGGCTTATAACACCCGGATATAGCCTTGAGGCCGGTACACGCTACGTGCTTTCTTATGAATTGGCTTCAGGACGCGATTATCCTGCTACACTTGATGTAACAATTGGTACATCACAAACTACAACAGCTCAAACTACTATATTGACTAAGCACGTTGATTTGTATCAAAATGGTTTTGGTTCATATCAAACAAATCAATTCAAAGTAGATAGAAGTGGTACATACTACTTTGGATTCCATGCTCTATATGTAGGTAACTCTCTCGATGTTCGTGCTGTTACAATCAATACTATCGATGCTGCCGGTGAGGTGGTAAGAGAGGAACTTGTGTATGAAAGACCCGAAGAACCTGTAGCGCAAGATAATATAAACGGTGATTTGAGTTTCACCGAACCCTATCACCAACGCCTATCGTCAGAGGGTATTGAGTTGTATGGTGTATTTATCAATGCTAACGTCGATCAATATACACTTGCGCCTAAGGGCATCTATCACATGACACATACAGAAGAAGGCTATGATGTTGATCTTGAAAATCCTGAATTGGCCTTGGGCTTGGCTGGCGGTTGCGTTTACCATGATGGTAAATTATATGGTAATGTGTATGAAGAAACCGGCGACTATCAATCGGAGGTCCCCGTGTGGACTGTACTTGATGCCAAAACCTATGAGGTGCTTTCTGAGACAAGATTGAATGATAACTGTGAAAACACCACTATCTCATTGGCGTATGATGAAACCACCGACAAGATATATGGTCTTGTTAAAGATTATGTAGATACATGGCTTGTTGAAATTGAGCCTGAAACCGGTGCTATGAAGCGCATTGGCGATCGTTTGTTCCAAGATAGACGTTACCAACGCTATTTGGCGGTATGTTGCGATTCGGATGGTGAACTTTATTGTGTTCACATGGAAGAGGATAGCTATGATGGTGAGCAAAAGCAATATTTGTCGCGTGTAAACAAAGAGACCGGTCTTTTGGCCAATGTGGGTCAGATTACAGGCCTAAATATGATGCCCAACGATATGTTGCTCAACTTTAAGATGCGTCAATCGTTGTTCTTTAACCATGAAACAGGCAAGTTGTATTGGTTCTTGTGTAGCTCAAGTGCTGCGTTGGGTGGTATGTATGGTGCTATCTTTGAGTTAAATACAGTCAATGCCAATGCTACATTGCAAACATGGCGCAATGATGTGTGGGCTATCAGTGGTGCCTATTTCCTCGAGCCTAAGGTTGAGGCTCCTGCCATTATCACCAACGTATCGTATACACCCTCATACGAAGGTGCTCTCTATGGAGATCTCGAATTTACCCTTCCTGTTACAACTTACAATGGTGGCGTCTTGGAAGGCCCTATTGACTATAAGGTTGTTGTAAATGAAACAGATAGCGTAGTATGCCAAGGTACTGCTCAACCCGGTGAGACTATTGTACATGAGCATTCTGCTGCCGAAGGTATATATGACTTGTCATTGGTTGCCTCTAATGCTTATGGTGACGGTACAGTGGCTTCGTATACAATACTTGTGGGTTATGATGTGCCTGATGCACCTCAAAATCTGCTTTTGACCGATGAGGGCCTTACTACAACCCTTACATGGGATGCTCCCGAAACAGGTCTCCATGGCAAGCCCTACGACAGAACTAAGATTACATACGAAATATTGCGTTACCCCGATAATGCCATTGTTGCAACAGGTCTTACTGAAACTCAGTTCGTGGAGACTCATAGCAAGGATATGACACTCTATAAATACGCTGTATTCTCTTGTGCTAATGGCGAGCGCATCAGAGGTCGCATCTCTAATGATGTGGTTGTGGGCGATCCCCTCAAACCTCCCTATGGCGGTATCTTTACTCAGCCCAACGATATGCTCAATTATTATACAGTTCTCGATGAGAACTCTGATGGATATACATGGTCATACGATGGTTCAACAGGTGCTGCCTTCTATCCCTACAACTGGGAGTTGCCTGGTGATGACTGGATGATTTCACCTCCTCTCAAGTGCTACGAGGGCGATGTATATACATTGCAATTCGCTGCATTCTCTACCGATGCAAGTTATCTCGAATCATTGCTTGTAACATTTGGTGCCGGCAAGACTCCTGCTGCGCAAAGTACCGTTTTGATGGACTTCCCCGAACTTCCTGCTATTGACGACGATGATGTAGTAAATGTATACACTGTTGATATTACAGTACCTCAATCAGGAGTGTATTACTATGGATTTAAGGCATACTCTCCCGCGTGGTCTCACTATCTCTATCTCTATAATATCACATTTGACATTAAGAAAGCCGGCGATGCACAAGGTGTAGTAGCAGAGAAACGTAGTTTCGATGCTTACAACTTCAACAATGGCGTTGCTGTCATCAATCCTCATGAGCAAAATATTGCTATCTACTCGACCAATGGTGTGCTTATGCACCAATCGGATGCTCGTGAGTACCACGTAAAACTCGCTCCCGGTGTGTATGTAGTACGCTCTGAACAATCGGTAGTAAAAGTTGTGGTGCGATAAGAAAACTTTAAATTGGAAAACCTAAATTCATAAACAGATGAACACTTCAATAAAGAAATTTTTCGCATTATTCCTCGCTATGTTTTTGTGCGTAGGAGTCGCGACAGCCGGCGCTCCCGAAGCATTTGAGATGTTTGAAGACTTTGAGAATGAAAGTAGCTTTGCGGCTGCCGGTTGGTTAACAACAGGCGATGATGCATATACAACTCCCAGTCGAACTTTTGCAACAGATGCCGGTGTATTTGCCAAGAGTGGTCAATATATTTTGTTCTCAATGGATCAAATGGGCAGCGAGCGTAATGAGATGATTTACACTCCTATGATGAAATTGGCCGGAGGAAAAGAGGCGTCAATCTCGTTCTACCTCTATGCACCCGGTGGATCGCCTGTGGCCACATTCTATTCATTTGTGGATGTAAAAGCAGGTACTGCACAAACAGCCGAGGCTCAAACAATCATTCTTGGTGCAACAAGTGCTGCATGTGGTGATTGGACTGAATTGAAATATCTCTTTACCCCCGAGGTGGATGGTGACTATTGTTTCTCGTTGGCTTTGAAGCAATCGACAGCACTTGTACGCGATCATGGTAACATTGCCATCGACGATGTAACTATCGCAGGCTTTGCCCCCGGTGATGGTCCTGTGGTTGAACTTGAAGCATATGAGATGTTTGAAGACTTCGAGAATGAAACTAACTTTGCTGCTGCAGGTTGGATTACAACAGGCGATGATGCATATACAACTCCCAGTCGTACTTTTGCAACCGATGCCGGTGTGGTTGCTAAGAGTGGTGAGTATGTATTGTACTCAATGGATCAAATGGGTACTGAGCGCAATGAAATGATTTACACACCCATGGTGAAATTGGCTGGAGGTAAAGAGGCTTCTATTTCGTTCTACCTCTATACTCCCGGTGGTGTTCCTGTTACTACATTCTACTCTTATGTAGAAGTAAAAGCCGGAACTGCACAAACTGCCGAGACGCAAACCATAGCCTTAGGTGCAACAAACTGTGCGTATGCAGAGTGGACAGAATTGAAGTATCTTTTTACCCCGGAAACCGATGGTGAATACTGTTTTTCTATTGCATTGAAGCAATCATCTACACTCTCTCGTGATCATGGTTTTATTGCTATTGACGATGTAACTATTGCAGGTTACAAGCCCGTTGAGGCTGTTGCCAATCCTGTTATAACCATTACTCCTGAGGTTGATGCGCTTGACGAAGCTCTCCTCGGTCGTGAGTATGAGGTGATTGTAAATGTAAAGGCCGAAAACCTTGTCGATGATATCGTTATTACCAATATTACAGCAGGTGACTATCGCTACGATGTAGTTCCTGCGGTGAACGTTATTGCTAAAGATTCGGCTATGAGCGAGGCTGGTTATGACCTTGTGTTGAAGGTTCTTCCTTCGGTATTGGGTCGTGCATCTGCAATTTTTGAGCTCACTACTACAGGTGTTGAAGAGGCAACTTATTATATGTTGCAATGGTCTGCTACAAGTGGAGTAGAGCTGCTTGAACCCAATTCAGACAACTATCCCACAGCCTTCGAAGCTCCTTACTTCAACACATTTGATAATTATGACAACGACTATGACGGCTCGACAGTAGTACCCAAAGGTTGGAGTACAGTTGGTAGCTATCCTTTCTTTACAGCTGCAATCAATGGCTTGGATGCTGTAACCGGCAACTATTATTTGGTAGCTGATGAGTCTACTCTCAATGAGCGTGACGATCGTCTCTATACTCCCTTCTTCCGCCTCAGCGCCGATGTTGAATACACCATGTCATACTACTTGTATATGCCTGGTAATTCGGGTGGTGGTGTGTTGCGTGCTACCAACATGCAAGTGACTGTAGGTACTGAGCAAGACTTTGATTTCCACCCTGTTACACTCCAAACTATATCTAATGAGTCGGTGGGTGAATGGGTAAAGCAAGAGGTGACATTCAAGCCTCAAGTGAGTGGTGCATATTGCTTCGCATTTACATTGCACACCGATGTTAATTATGCCGGTTTTGTTGCTATTGAAGACTTCAATATCACAGCTCCCGGTCTTGTAAATCGTCCTACTGCAAACTTTGCTTTCACCGGATTGTTTGAGATTATGGAAAGCAAAATGTTGGTGTTTGAAAATGGTATGGTTCAACTTGCCAACTTGTCAACCGATGCCGATACTTATGAGTGGGAAGTTTTGTATCCCAATGGACAAACCTATCTCTCGGCTGAAGAAAATCCCGAGTTCGAGTTTAATATGTCGGGCGAATATACTGTAACGTTAACTGCAACAAATGTACGCGATTCGCGTACTGTATCACGTACAGTTTCGGTAGAGTACATCAACTATAAGTCTGAGTCGCTTACATTGATGACTTGGAATCCCTCTCAAGATGCTTTGTTGGAGCGTGGTTTGATACCTGCATTCAGTGCTAATGGCAATGAGGAGTATGACTACGATTTCGTAACAGGTTATAACCGTTACTACCACAAGTTGGCCGAACGATTTGAATTGCCCGAGGGTACCAAACTCAACATCTCGGTACTTACTACATGGTTGGCTCATTACAAGAACTGTGCTTACACATCGGGTTACGATAGCGAGAAACCGTTTGAAGTAGTACTCTATGGCGAGACTGATGGAAAACTTGATGAAAACAAGGTGTTTGCTCGTATATCATCTACAATGAAAGATATGTTTGGTAGCTCGGGTATTGCTCCGGGTGCAGGTGAAGGTCGCACAATTGACTTTGTAAACCTTTATGGCGATCCTATTGCAGTAGAGGGTACTTTCTATGTTGCATTCGAGTTTGCCCCCAATATGACAATTACTGCTTATGATCCCAATATAGGTCGTTCATACTTTGCTACCAATGCTATCAAGCATGCTACCGAAAAGGCTACTCTTTATGTGAAGCCTGTAGCAGTTCCTGCTAACTCTAAGGTTCAGCCTGATGGTAACTGGTATCCCGTTGATATGCTCGACAATACCAAGAAGGGTATGGGTATGTACTTTATCTTGTGGGTGAACAACATGAGTGGTGATGTTGCAATCAATGCTCACGGTGAGACCGTATTTGCCTTGCGTGTCGATGGCAATAACCTTGTTGTAAGTGGTACACAAGCCGGTGAGACTGTACGCGTATTCGATGTAAACGGTATGCTGGTTGCCACAGCTACTGCATCGGGCAATAGCACTATTATCCCTGTAGATAACCTTGGTGGTGGTGTGTACATTGTAAATACATTGGCCGGTACAAGCAAGTTTGTTAAGTAATAAATGAACTCATAAACGCTATCAAAAAGACGCATTGGAAGTTCTGTTTTAGGATTTCCGATGCGTCTTTTATATTTATCATTATATAATATGTTGCATATTATCAGAAAATTATTTTTAATCTCATGCACAGCCTTCGCATCGTGGGTATGTGTGCATGCTGTGCCTGCCTATCCGGGTGTCATAAAAGTGGCTCAGCCCGATGGTACTATGGTGGAGATTATATTACAAGGTGATGAGAATCTTAATTGGGCCAAGACTATAGATGGTTATACATTGTTGCGCAATGAAGCAAACTATTGGACCTTGGCTCATAAGGATAACGATGGTATGCTTGTACCATCGCAATACATCTTCCGCAACGATACGCAGATAGCAGCCGAAGCCGGTATCGAACGCGGATTGTATTTTGCACCTGAGCAAATAGACGCTGTTCGCGAAGAGGTTCTCATGCGTCGTGCTCGTAACTCGGGTTTGCAAGTAGATGGAACATTCCCCACTAAGGGCCAGAACAAGCTATTGGTGCTTATGCTCAACTATAGCGATACTCAGACAACATATACTCCCGAGCACTTCGAGAAGATGATGAATGAGGCTAATTATGGAGGCATAGGCAGCTTCCGCGATTTCTATCTCGAAAATTCGTACGGACAACTCGATATTACTACTGTTGTTACCCGTTGGGTTACGTTGCCCTATACCAAGGATTATTATGGCTCAGAGCGATCTATCGAGATGATTCAAAACGGACTCAATATCCTCAAAGATGAGATAGACCTCACCGAGTTTGACAACGATGGAGATGGTGTGCTGGATGGTTTGGCAGTCATTCACCAAGGTACCGGACAGGAGTATTCGGGTGCTGCTAACGAGATATGGTCGCACAGTAATATCATTTATGGTATGTCGTTCGATGGAATACAGATACGTCGATACACCATTGAGCCTGAGTTGTTGGACTACAGTGGTAATATGGCTACCATTGGTGTTATATGTCACGAGTTTGGTCACAATCTAGGTGCTCCCGACTTCTACGACTCAGACTATAATGAGTCAAATGGTTATTATACCGGTACCGGTGTATGGGACTTGATGGGAAATGGAGCGTGGAATGGTAACCGAGGCGATCGTCCTGCGGGTATCAATATGTGGCAAAAGATACAATGCGGATGGGTCGAGCCCATCGTGCTCAATTCAACACAACAAGTTTCGGATGTCAAGCCTGCACACAATAACCCTGTAGCCTACCGTTTCGATACGACTGTACCAGGAGAGTACTTCATCCTGGAAAATCGTCAGCAAGCGGGTGCTTTCGATGTGGCATTGCCCGGACATGGATTGCTCATATATCATGCCAATGATGCCAAAATCAAGGCCTCTATTGCCAATAACATGGTCAATGCTGCCTATCCACAAGCCATGTATATGGTGTGTGCATCGGCTGGCGAAGATCCTAATGAAGATAGCTCGTCGTATGGTGATGTGAATAGTGCATCGGCTCCCTTCCCGGGTACTGACGGCAAGACTTCTTTTAGTGATGCTACGTTGCCATCTACTCGCTCTGTTAGCGGTAGATATACCTACAAGTCTATGAATAGCATTACTGAAGCTGCCGATGGTACTATTAGTTTTAACTTTGTGTGTGAAGATACTCCCATTGCCCCTACAAACCTTGTGGCTCATAATGAGAAGGGACGTATTGTCCTTTCGTGGGATATATCGTCAGAGGCTAAGGGCGTTAAGCAATTTAATGTATATCGCGACAATATTCTCATTGCGACAACTACCGAGTGCAGCTATGTTGACACCGAGGTGAGCGATCTTGACTACATTGTATATAATGTGGATGCTGAGTATAACAATGGTTTGGTTTCGCCCTATGTTTCGGTATCGACTCGTGTGCCGGCTAATTTTGTTACAGCTGTAAATGCTACAGCCGGAGCCGGTTGCATGGAACTTACTTGGGATATCGAGGCGAAGCTGACTCGTATGACCAATGTATTGGCCGACTATGCTTACCTCGACTACAACGTCTCTACGCTCGATTATGTGCACCGTTTCCGTGCCGAGGATTTGCAGCTCTACAAGGGATATAAAATCAAGAAGATTGCCTATTTGCCCTATCAAGCACAAAAAGACCTCACCATTACACTGCGT
>JAEIGA010017361.1_pt1 | contig 10960 bp, 6 predicted proteins | sample 9270691 | NCBI WGS metagenome assembly JAEIGA01 (sample SAMN17057246, study PRJNA624740) | gut metagenome | biome: biome; isolation source: fecal sample | host: Bos grunniens | place: China: Xizang | collected 2019 | reverse complement strand
CGTACTACATCCTCCTTTGCACAGCTAACCAATGTGGCAGCTACTGCAAGAATTGTAAAAAGTTTTTTCATAATTTTTAAGTTTTAATTTGTTGATTTTTAATTGTTTGGGGTTATAGGGGCGAATCAACCCCCTATAACCTATGTGTGCTTAATTAGAAAGCAATCTTACCAGCGTACACACCGTCGATTACCTTAACAGCAGTACCGAAGTTAGCAGCTGTAAGCTTAACGCCGTTGTAAGTACAGTTCTTGAAGGTAATAACCTCACCATCCTGAATCTCCTCAAAGTCGATCATAAAGCCATCCTCGAATGAGCAGTTTGTCAAAGTTGTAGATGTGTGAGGCTTGAAGTTAGCATACTTACCACACTCAAACTTAACATTGTTGAAAGTAGCATCAGTTTTGTCACCGAATGAAGTCCAACCCTCCAAAGTAGAGTTAGAAACGTTCAAAACAACAGGCTCAGTTGCGCTAACGTTAAGAGCGTAAGTTACGTTCTGAACTGTAACATTGTTCACGTTGTAAACACCACCCTTTGTGTAGTAAAGACCACGAACAGGCTTATCGTCTGTTGTACGGAAGTTACCACCATCGAGAGTAACGCTCTGAACGAACTCTACGTTAAGTGCAAGAGCCTCGTTTGCAGGAGCCTCAGTGAGGATAACGTTCTTCTCCAACTTAGTCAATGGCTGACCAGCTACAGTACAGTCGATGAACTTAACAGTAGCACCCTCAACAAGGCAGCTCAAGTCGATAACTACGCCCTCAGCGAAGTCACAGTTCTTACATACTGTGTTGTTGTAAGGACGGAAGTTGTGGTAGTCACCATCAACGAACATAACATCCTCGAAGTGGTTCTCTGTTGTAGTAGAACCGTAAGAGTTCCAACCCTCCAAAATAGAGTTAAGAACTACTACCTTACCAGCGTTGTTAGCGTTGATAGAGTAAGTACAGTTAACGATCTCAACGTTCTCAATCTTAACGTCACCAGTACCTGTAGTGTAGATACCACGGATACCATATTTATCGTTAACCTTAACATCACAACCGTCAATCTTCACGTTAGAGATTGTAGCGTTACCAGTAGTCTCGATAAGACGTGCAGTGTTAGCAATTACATAGTCAACACCCTTAACAGCAGACAAAGTGTGACCAGCACCGTCGAATGAACCCTGAAGCTTCAAAGTGCTCTCTGCAACAGCGTCAGTAACCAATGTCAAGCCAGAGATGTTCTCTGGAAGAACAGTAGTTACGTTGCCAGCCTCAACCCAGTCGTTAACCTTCTCAACGTCGAATACGATAGGCATAAGTTCCTCGCCCTCCTCAGTGAAGTTAGAACCGTTCAAAGTAGCAGTGAAGTTGTAAGCCTTACCCATCTCAAGAGCTACACCCTGAACATAAGAAGTCTTTGTACCCTCGTAAGCCACAACATCGCCCATATAGAGAACAACGTCGAACTTAACCTCGTACTCATACTCTGCAGAAGCAGGGATAGTAAGACGCTCGTTAGCAGCAACCTGAGCACCATCAGTGATAGCAGTCTTATCGCAAGCATCACCGAATGCGAGCTCTACCTCATCCTGTGTAAGCTTCCAATCGTCGTTGTCCCACCAGTTCTCAACTGCGAGGTTGATAGAACCTGCCTTAGGAGCGTTAACGATACGTACATTCTTTACGTCGATGTACATATTAGGGTTAGTGAAACCGTTAGTGAAAGTAAACTTAACCTTTGACAAAAGGTGGCTGAAAGTGAAGTTTACAGTCTTAGCAGTACCCAAAGCTGGAGCCTCCTCTACATTTGCAGCGTAGAGAAGATCCTCAGTACCGTCCTCGTTAGTGAAAGATACTACACCAGCACCAAGCTTGCTTGCGTTCTCTGTGTTAAGAGCCCAGTTACCACCGATAGGAGCCAAAGCAGCGAAGTAGTAAGTGTTACCTGGCAACCAGTAAGCGATGTTGTTGTAAGTGAAGTTACCCTTTGAGCCAGTTACCTCCTCGCCCTCGAATACCTTACCCTCAACCTCGTTCATAAAGCCCCATACCTTGAAGCCTGTCAAAGACTCAGTAGTTGTAGATGGATCTACTGCTACATCTGCACGAGTTGCATTCTCTACCCAGTTAGCCTCGAAGCTAATCGCAGTAGGATCCTGTACACGTACAACCTCCTCATTGAAGCAAGCTGTCAAACCAGCAACAGCAAGCAACGCAACGAATAGTTTTTTCATAGTTGTTTGTTTTTAGTTAGTTAATAAATTAAGTTTGTAATTAAAGATTACTCTTCGGAGCTATAGGGGCGTTCAAACCCCTATAGCCAAGGTATTTTATTACATAAGGGATTACATCAAAACGCCGTCAACGTAAACCTTTGCACCTGCGTTAGTAAACTTAAGCTCTCCCTCGAGAGTTGTGTTTACAAGGTTCAAAGTTGAGTTAACTGTAGTAGCACGGAGAACGATAACTGCATCACCTTCGTCACAAAGTGACTTCAATGAGCTGTTAGAAATCTCGTATGAAGCAGCACCTGCAGCACCGCTGGTTGCACCAAAACGTGCGCAGTAACCCTTAGTATCTACAGTACACTCGTTGATAACAACATTGGTGCTGGCATTGAAGTTCAAACCGTTCTTTGAGTTAACAGTACACTTCTCAACGAGGATACCGTCGATACCTGCAGCCTGGAGCAAAGAGTGAGCGTTAGCAGTAGCAGTAGACTCCTTGATAACTAGGTTCTTGTCACCACCAGTGTATGACTTAACACCTACAGCACCTGGAACATCGAAAGTACAACCCTCAACTGTTACGTTGCAAGTGTAACGTGTAGCGTTAGAGCCACCCAAACGGATACAAGCGTCAGCAGAGATAGCGTCAGCAACGAACTTTACGTTCTTGATAGTGATACCAGCAGTTGTGAGAGTTGCGCTCTTACCGTCAACAGTGATAACACCTGCAAACTCATAACCAGCACCATCAAGAGTAATCTTAACGTCAGCCTTCTGTGTAGCAACTACATCACCCTCGATGTCAGCAACAAAAGCAATCTTGTCACCATCTACAGCTGCGTCCAAAGCAGCCTGAAGCTCAGCAGCAGTTGAAACGAGAGTAGCGTCAGATACGTAGTACCAGTCACCAAGCTGTGTAGCGCGAAGGCCATCAGCTACGAAGTTAGTGTTCGCACCCTCAGAGTTGTTGTTAGCAGGGTTGAACTTCTCGAAAGCACCACCGTACACGTTGATGTCAGCAGCAGACTTATCCTTAAGGTTAAGTACGAAAGCGTTCTCCTTACCAGAGTTGTAGAACTTACCGCCATAGATGTTGATCACAGCGTTCTCCTTTGCGTAGATAAGGTCGTTGTAGTCACCAGCAGGGAAACCGATCTTGTACTCACCACCGTAGATGTTTACCACAGCATCGCCATATGCCCAAACAGCGCAGTAAGGAGTGCCGTTCTCAGTAGCAGCGAAGATCTCACCCTCACCAACGATATTAAGAGTACCAGCAGCAACCTCGAATACGTCAGAAGCGCTTGAGATGTTGTGACCGTTAAGGTTGATAGTAAGGTCCTTCTCAACCAAAAGTGGAGCAGAGAGAACTACATCATTCTCAAGTGTAATCTCACCACCGAACTGTGCAGCAGCACGAAGCTCAGCATCCACAACCTGCTCGTCTGGAGTACCAGCAGTTACCCAATCCTCAACAGCAACAACGTCGAACTCGATAGGCATAAGCTCCTTACCCTCCTCAGTGATGTTCTGAGCAGTGATAGTAGTCTTGAAGTTGTATGCCTTGCCACGCTGCAACTCAATGTTCTCAACAACAACAGTCTTTGTACCCTCGTAAGCAACACGGTTACCCTGGTAGTAAGCTACCTCGAATACAACCTCGTAGTTCTGTGTAGCAGGAGCAGGGATTGTGAAACGCTCGAAGTCAGACTCCTGCGAAACGCCGATAGCGATCTTATCGCAAGCGTCACCGAACTCAAGGTCAGTAGTACCCTGGTAGTCAGTCCAAGGGTTAGCAGACCACCAATCCTTGTTAAGAACTACGTTAGCGTTTGCTGGAACGTCGTTGATGCGAATGTTCTTAATATCAAGGTAAGCGTTCTCGTTAGAGAAGCCGTTCTTGAAAGTGAACTTAATCTTCGACAAGAGGTGGCTGAATGTGAACTCAACAACCTTTGACTCACCAAGTGCTGGAGCAGCAACTGGACCTACTGCAGAGTAGAGAAGATCCTCTGTACCGTCAACGTTAGTGAAGTTAACAACACCAAGACCAAGCTGGTTAGCATAGGTAGTGTCGATAGTTACGTTCTCTGACTGTGCTGGAGCAAGAGCCGCGAAGTAGTAATCGTGGCCAGCAGCCCAGTACTGTGTGTTTGTGTAAGAGAAACCGCTCTCTGTTGAGCCAGAAACCTCCTCACGATCGAATACAACACCGTCAGGCTGATCCATAAAGCCCCATACATCAAAACCTGTGATAGTGTTAGTTGTGATGCTTGGATCAGTAGCCTTATCAGCACGTGTTGCGTGCTCTACCCAGTTAGCCTCGAAGTTAATCGCTGTAGAATCCTGCACACGTACAACCTCCTCATTGAAGCACGCTGTCAAACCCACTACAGCCACAACAGCTAATAATAGTTTTTTCATAATAGGAATAATTTTAAAAAATATGAGTAATAAAATACGTTTTTAATTTTTTACTACATCATAAAAGGGGGTTTATCATATAGTTTTTCTTCTATCCCTTGGGAGCCAAAACACCCAAGGGATAAGAGGGATGTTTTTTATTAGTTACAACCAGTCCACTCTACGTCCCAGATAGTGTAACGGTCCTTGTTAGAAGAAGAGTTCTTAGAAGGGCTGTTGTTAGTGAACTTGATAGAGAACTCACCCGACAAGTTGATATTCTCCTCGAACTGATACATTTTATTCTGAGTAGTCGAAGTATTCTTCACGTTGAAAGTCTTTACGATCTCACCATTCTGGATAATCTGAACATTGAAATCGAAACCATTAGACTCCTTGTAACCGTGAGCGTAGTTGAACTTCAAAGTACCACAACCAGTAGTAATAACTGGAGACTCGATAGAACCTACAGCTGAAGTCTTACCGTTCATTGTAACACCAATTGAGCTGTCTGTAATAGCAGTAACAGTATTCTTGTTAAGAAGTGCGCAATTAGTGTACTTCCAACCAGCAGTAGTAGTGCCTGTAGTATAAGAAGTATTAGCAGACTTTGTATCGAAGTCATCCTTACCACCCTCTACGACACCTGACGCAGGCTTCGCGGCAAGAGTAGCCTTTACTATAGTTGCCTCCAAATCACCGACCTTGATAGAGATATTGCCAGTAACCTTCTCCTCAAGTTCGTTTGCATCAGCCGTTAAAGTAACTACGTATCCGTTCACCTGCACTGCGAAAGCGTCATTATCAGAAGCTGCTGTAACAGCAGCATCAGTGTTGTAAGCAAACACCTCGATATCCATCTCGCCACCCGCAGAAGGGAAATCTACGGCCGCAGGATCGACTGTGAAGAAAGCGAGCGAACCAGGCAAAAGTTCAACGAACTTTGCGTTAGAACCCTGTGCAGAACCATTGTACTCAGCGCGCACAGTCTTGATTACGATATCATCACCGAGCTTAGCACCCGAAGTAGCCCAATACTTGTTAGTAGCGCCATCAGGAGAGTTAAGGCCATAGATGTATACAGTACCAGTCTCATCAGTAAGGTTGAAGTTACCGTATGAAGTATTAGCTACAGCAGTAATAGTACCCTTAAGAGTATACTCTACGTTAGCATCTACTGGAGCTGCAATGAAGTCTGCAACAGAAGTGTATGCTGGACCCTCTGGCTCTGGCTCTGGCTCTGGCTCAACAACTGCTGGAGTATATACGCTCCAAGTACCACCACCTTTATCCCAAGTGCTCTCCTTTACAGTGTATAAGTTAGTACCATCAGTAGGAACCTTAAGGTCTGCAGTCTGGTTCCACTTGTTGTTCCAGTTGTTAGCAGCAGCAGTTGGGCTCATACGGCAGAAGATGATATCCTCGAAACCAGCAGGTACAGTCACAGCGTAGATATCTGTCTCACCCTCAACGAGAGTCATATCTACCCAAGTCTCACCATTATTGAAGAAGTATGCAGCGTAACGTGCGTTATCCTGCTTCCAATTAGCGTTAGGCTTCAAGTAGAGGATAGTGTCAGTAGGCTGAACAGGCTCTACGTAGTTGTCGAAGTAGAGGTCCTCAGTAGCAACACCGCTAAGGTCCTTAGTCTGAGAGCCATTACCATCGTTGAACACAACGTTTACAGTCTTACCTGTAGCCTCTGCTGGGAGCTGGAATACGTAGTAAGTAACGCCATCAACCTCCTCTGTTACAGTAAGCTCACGACCTGGCCACTCTGAAGCCTCGAGGCCGAGATCCTCACCCTCGTTAGCCCAGATGTGTGCATATACCTTTGCCCACTCTGAAACATTCTCGAAATAGAGCTTGAAACCATCTACTGGCTGCTCTGGGTCTACTGGCTGCTCTGGTTCCTCAGGAGTCTGAGTACCGTTCCAGTTGAAGTCACCCTCAACCCACTTCTCAACAGTGATAACGTCGAACTCGATAGGAAGAAGTGCCTCCTCAGAGAAGTTCTCAGCTGTGATAGTAGCTGTGATGTTGTAGTTCTTACCAATCTCAAATGCCTGACCTGTAAGGGTTACAGACTTGTGGCTATCCATAGCCTTCTCATTACCATACCAAAGCTCGAGGTCGAACTCGATAGTATAAGAGCGAGTAGCATCAGCAGAGATTGTCAAACGCTCCTTTGCTGACTCGTCAGATGCGCCAACAGCGATTGGCTGACCACCATTAACGTCACCGAAATTGAGGGCAACAGTTGAATTATCCTGAGTGATATCCCATACGAAGTCCTGACGACGCTCCTTATTTACGTCGATATTACCCTTTGCTGGAGCATCAGAAATCTGGATGTTCTTAACAGCCAAAGAAGAATTGTCGTTTGTGAAGCCGTTAGTGAAGGTAAACTTAATCTTTGACAAGAGGTGCATAAACTGCAACGATACCTTACCATCGTAGTATGGCTCAGTAGCTCGTGTCTCTACGTGCTTTGTAGTGTAAAGAAGGTCTACATCACCAGCGTTGTTAGTGAATGCGATGTTACCCAAACCGTATGTATTCATATCGGTTGTGTTGATAACGATAACGCCCTCGTCAATCTTCTCAACTGGAGATACGGCGTGGAAGAAGTAGTTCTTTGAAGGAACCCACCACTGTGTGTTATCATAAGACCAGCCATTCTCGTCTCGTGTAACACGCTCAGCATCAAATACAGTACCTGTAGCGGTCTCAATGAAACCCCATACATCGAAATTCTTGATAGTTGCTGTAGTGATACTTGGATCCTCAGCAGTTGCACGTGTCTTAATCTCAATGAACGAGTCTCCAAATGTAATAGCCGAAGGAGCCTTTGTCAAGACAGCCTGCTCGTTATTACAAGCTATCATCGCAAACATTGCAACTATAGCTAGTAGAAGCTTTTTCATAGTTTTAGGTTTTTGGTTAATAATTATTTAGTGTGTTTGTTTATCTCCTTATATATAAATATAGGTATACTACAATGGGAGTGGTACATCCTCGTATGGACCCCAGTCGTCAACGACAACATCGAAAGCACCAGAACCCTGCATACCCTGCTCCTCGGTAATCTTGATATCCTTAACAACGATAACACCACCGTGAGGCTGCTGCTGCACCTGGTCGGTAACGTCGAACTCGAAGATTACAGTCTTACCGTTACGCATCAACACCTCAAGCGACAAGCCGTGTGTGTACTCCGTACGTGTAGGATAGTTAGGGTGTGGGAAGGCTGGAACACCGAATGTGTTAACGATAGCGCGTGCACCATAATCCGTAACCTCACAATCGTAGAGCAATGTTGCAGACTCCTCAGAGGTCTCACCAGTGTTCAAAGTTACTGATGCAGCCATACCGCTAAGCGCACCACGTGTCAAAGCGACATACTTCAAACCCTCAGAGAACTCATAACGAATCTTATAGCTATATACCAATGGCTGAAGTGTTACGTAGACATCCTTAGGCTCAATGGTCTTCACAGCGAGGTAATCCTCGAAGTAGTTTGCATAGAGCATATCTGGAGGTGTCAACGTAGGCTCACCCTCCATAGCATACTGGTTGCCGAGGTATGTAGCACGTGTACGTGTACGTGTTGTAGCACGTGTAGTAACGCCATTATCGGTACGTGAGAAGATGATATACTCGGTATCGTTGTTGTAGAACAAGAGGTCGTTATAGCCCTCATACAACGATACGATACCTCCGTGAGGCTTAATATTATGGATGTTGTGGTCACCCTCCTCGTTATACGCTACCACACGCAAACCAGATGGATCACCTGGGCGTAGGTCATCATATGGCAAATAGCCTTCAGGCCACTCTGCCTCCCAATTAGGGCCACCAAAGCACTCCTCCCAATCGTAACGATAGTCTGCTATGACGTTGATGTGATAGCGGTGAGCGTGCTGAATATGGTTAACACACAACTCCTTGTGGATGCAAGACGTAAGAGCTACGATAAGCACCAACGATAGTGTTAATAGCGGTAAATATCTTTTCATCTTTTTCCTCCTTTATCCTTATTATAGTTGTCACAACCGATAAGCCATACAAGCGACACCTCAAGTTTTGTAGGGCCGAGGTACTGACGACGCTTTGTTGCCTGCCAAGTAAAGTGACCGTCGGTAGTAGTATACTCCTCGAAGAGACCCCAGTGATAACCGAAGCCTACTGCAAAGTCAATATTTAGACGATAAGAGATAGGCAATGAATAGCCATACTCGAACGACACAATGTGGTTAGCACGATCAACAAGATTACCATTAGGCATACCCGCCATAATACCCTCGCCACCAAGCTGGAAGTCGTATGTAAGAATCTGATAGTTCACGCCGATATGGTGGCCCTGCAAAGGCTTGATACGCGAAGGCTTACCAAACCACCAACGGATAGATGCATCAGCACCGTAGTAGCGCCAGAAGAGGCTCTTTGCCCCCTTGCTCCACCACGCGTGTGCGTAGTTTGCAGCGATACTGAAATTCTTACCGAGGTAGAACTCTGCGCCGATGTTTGGCACCAACGCAACGTCGTAAAGCATATTTGTCTTAATACCCATATAGAATGGCTTGCACACTGCAGGTGCCTCTGCAGCCGCCTGGCTGATAGTCACCTCGTGCTGCTCGTCGTAGCACTCCACAACAATAGTTGTCTCACGTGGCTCCTGTGAAGGGTTCTCTGCAACGGTGTAGTTGATACCCTCCTCGGTAGGCTCCGCAACTGTAACCCAGTCGGCAGAAGACTTCGCAGTAGGAAGGACACCATCATCTACGTTCTTTTCGTAGGTGATTACATCCTCGCCACCCTCTGGGCCGTAGCTCTTATCACCAGATGTAACTCTCAACACTGGCTTAATACCCTCCTGTTCAATAGGAATATTGTAAACCTTGCCATTATACTTTACGGTCAAGGCTGTTGAACGAGGCTCGAGAGAGTTATTTGGAGCAACTGTGAAGAGCACCTTATCCGAACCAGCAGGCATAGCAATAGGTGTAACCCACTCTACTGGGCTCTCTACGACAGGCTCCTCCTCGTAGCTTGGAACTGTACGAGTAGCAGTCGCTGCACCATCACCACCAGCAGTTGAGAAACGCTGTGGCTCATTAGATACCAAGAGTGATGGCTCAACCTCCCACCAGAACTCGCAACGTGCTGCTGCATAACGCAAGTCTGAGAAGATGTTCTTATAGAGATAGCGATAAGGCTCTCCAGCACGCAACTTTGTAAGAGCAACGAAGCGAGCGTTATCAGTGTTGTCGCCCTGAAGAATCTCAAGCACCTCCGCCTTGTATGGAACATTCTCATCCTCCTCTACAAGCTGAGTGAACAACTCCCAATCCACACCCTGCGACTCGAAGCTGTAGTCCACCTCGGCGTTAATCTCCTTGCTGATCCACGCTGCGATAGCCTCGGCACGCTTCTTCGCGATGTGCTCGTTGATAGCCATAGAACCCTCAGGCGAGACACTCGATACAACTCGGATCTGACGGAACAAAGCTGTAGAGTCGTTGTAGTACTTCTGGACTTCATCGGCAAAACCCTTAAGTGTCGCCTTGTTATCCATATAATTCTCGTCGAGGGTAAACACACCCTGACGGAAATAAACCTTCACCGACTTCTGCAACTCGCGGTCAACGATAGTGTTCTGCGCGGTTGACAAAAGTGGCAAAAGTGCCAATACGGACAATGCCAATAAAAATTTCTTCATTACCCCAAAAATATCTAGTAATAAATCACCAACCTTCTATTCTCAAATTTTCCTCGTTCGAGATAGCCTGTTTGTGATCGAATTTAACATTCAAATAGCGTTACTTCACCCCAAAATACGACTTGCGCCACCCATCCACAATTCATAGGTAAGGCACGTTTTTAGTCTTAAAAACGGCCTATATTACTGATTATCAGCAACTTAACCCTCGAAATCAGGGGGGGGTGATTTTATGTTTTACTATGCAAATATAATAAAAAGTTCCCTCACTACAAACATTTGCGCAATATTTTTCTACATAATTTTCGCATTATCTGCATACCCTCAAATAACGCCAAAAAGAAAGGTAAACATAATGACCATAAAAACAATTCTAACAATGGCCAACAAGAGGAGAAATTCAGAACAACGAGCAACAGGATACATACAAATATATTCTTTTTAGAGCAATTAATAGGCTCTGAAAAAGGGCAAAATTGTAATAAAAAAATGGGACTGACATCCATCAATCCCATTATTTACATAATAAATAGTGACTCTATAAGTCTTACTCCTGGCTACCGAAATTAGTTATTTCATCCACCTCGGCAACTACGAAATTACTACCACCGATG
>JAEIGA010017360.1_pt1 | contig 10961 bp, 15 predicted proteins | sample 9270691 | NCBI WGS metagenome assembly JAEIGA01 (sample SAMN17057246, study PRJNA624740) | gut metagenome | biome: biome; isolation source: fecal sample | host: Bos grunniens | place: China: Xizang | collected 2019 | reverse complement strand
ATTTAGCGGTAGAAACATAGCGCCTTCCGACGTGATCGAGTTATATGACGAAAACGACAGAAGGTACTACTACTGTGACAAAGAACGGTTTTACGAGGTGAAATTCTCACCTTTGCTTGCCAAAAAACAAATGAAATAAGGCATATGCCTACACGTCAAAAGGGATACGAAAGAGACTCTGCTCTGCCGTATCCCTATATTTTTCAAAAAGAAAGGATTTTATATTATGAAAACCAAAAATATTATTATCGCAATGGCAATTTTGACTGTAGTTCTCACTCTCGTGATTGTGCTGTGCGCATTCACCTCTCCCGATGATTCGACCGAAGACGGTGTTATCGTTGTTTCGGCATACTATTCCGACGAGGCACTTCGCGATGCAGCAAAAACGGACGAAGAAATCCACACCGTCAACGAAAAGCTTGACGGCTCGCAGAAGCCTGTATTCATTACGGAATAAGTAAAGGAGAGATACTATGGGATATTTTTCACAGCTTGATATGGAAAAGCGTACCGCCGAGACCTGTGCGGACGATGAAACCACCGAAATGGATCTTCGCGCAAAGGCAGAAGAAATAGACGATGCAAAGCAAGCGGCAGAAGCAAAGGCGGCACAAGCCACTCTTGCAAAGCTTGCAGAAACCGAGGCTCCCCCAGAGGATGAAGCCGAGGAAGATGAAACAACGGTCGAGCAATCCCCTGCCACAGACGAAACAGAGGAACAAAAGCGCAAGGCTCACGAAGAAGCCGAGGCAAAAAGAAAAGCTGAATGGGAGGCAAAAAAGCAAGCCAAAGAAGAAGCTGAATTCTTTGCGTGGGAGGCGGCGATCGCTATGGACGACAACGCTCTGATCGCTGCTTCTATGAAGCGAGTCGGAGATGATGCCGAGCGTCTTACCCGTCGCAACATGAAGCAATGCGTTACCGAAATGATACAGTCCTACTGTATCGAGGATATGGAGCTTGCCAAGCAGGTCATGCACCCTCGCAAGAATATGGTCAACTGCTTCCGTTACATTACCCGCAAGGCAAAGGAATTCGTAATGCAGGAGATGAAGGACAACGACATCAAGCCCGACCGTGAAGGATACGGAAGTGACGTTCCTGATGATCTCTGCTACCAATGGGCGCGAGAATACTTCTTTGATATGGAAGCTCCCGAGGATAAGGATCCGAATGAAGAACAGTTCGTTCCGAAGCCTTACATCGGTAAGAGTTCTATCCCCAAGAGTACGAAGAAAAAGCCCGAAAAAAAGAAGCCGGAGCCCAAAAAGGTTGAAGCTCCGAAGCCTGCACCTTCTGCAAACGAAGGTCAGCTTGATATGTTCTCAATGCTTGGAGGTGACACGGCGGCATGATTGCGTATAAGGGATTTAACAAAGGGCTCGTTTGCAGAGGCTATCAGTTCTCAAACGGTGAGAATATAACCGAAGAAGCAAACTGTGCAAAGAACGGCTTTCACAGTGCGGAAAATCCGCTCGACTGCATCACCTACTACGGAAATATCAAGGATTCGGTTTACTGCATCGTTGAGGTAACGGGTGATATGGACGAGGACGATAGGGACAGCAAGATTGCCAGCACCGAGCTTCGCATCATAAAGGAGCTGACGCTTGAGGAGTTATTCCTTCATGCGCTCGCCTTTATGGTCGATCATCCCAAACGCGATTGGAGCACGCACGTATCGAAGGATCGTGCAACTGCGTACGGCGGCTTTGCCGTCGTGCGCGGCTCTGATCCGATTGCCAAGGGAAAGATCGGAGATATTCTTGCCTTTGCCAAAGAACATAAGGACAGCTCGGAAATTGAACAGGTTGCTCTTGCCCGTATTGACGGAAAGACGCTTCTTCCCGACGTTTGGTACGGCATAGACCTTACCGAAAGGCAGGTGGACTTTGATGAATAAAAAAGAACTGCTTAGTATGCCTGCTCTCAAGGTCACGCCGTCCATGTATCGTTCTGCGATGGCGGATAAGCCCGAGATCATACGGTTTTCAAGCACCTATGAGAAAAGAACGCACAAGATAGCGATCTATCTGCGGTGCTGCGTAAAGAACGGTATTCTTAAGGTTGCTTGCTTTGCTACCGAGAATATCCGCGTCGGAAGTAAGTTCCCTATTTACGAGATCTATCTGAACAAAGAAAAAAAGGACTACCTGACCTATGATACCGAAAAGAAGCGTTGGCTGACCGGCTCCTTCTGGCGTTTGACCTGGCCCTCCTACTTTTACAATGGTAACATAAAGGCTTTTACTGAAACCGACAAAGCCGTAAGAAAGTATTTTGGAAGCGAGGTGAGAACGACAGTTGATCTGATCACTCATTTTCAGAATGACATTATGGACGAGCGCTTGAAGAAGAAGCACAAAAAGGTGACCGACCCGTGGGACGAGGACCTCAAGCAAACGCCTAAGCTCCCTGCCGACTTCGGCAAATGGATAGGCAAATTCGGCATCCCCGAGAAATTCATCTTTTACAGCTATTCTCCAAAGAAAAAGCTTCAAAAGGGATATTGCTCCCATTGTGAGCATGAGGTTGAGGTACCTGCCAAGCATAACGACGTCGGCAAATGTCCTCACTGCAAGCACACGGTAGTGTTTAAGTGCCTTACCCGCTTCAAGCGCCATTTTACCGAAAGGTACTCGATGTATCTTTTTCAAAGGTGCAAGGACGGATTTATGATTCGTGAGTTTACGGGCTATCGCTTCTACACCAACGACACGTATAGGGATCCGGAGATAAGGTATTACGAAGAACGGCGAGCAATCGGAGATAAGAACGGTATTCTCCAAAGAGCGTACTTCTACGGCGATTATAAAACTGTCGGTTATCGATGGATCGGAAGTGATATCTGCGCTTACAACTACCGCGGAAACTACAGTGGCAGGATCTATCCTTACACGCTATCTTCCCTTTTCAAAAAAGAGCTGAAAACAACAGGACTCAAAGAATACTACCAGAAGAGAGTATGGCTGGATCCCGAAAAGTACCTCGCCGCCTACAAGCAATTCTCCTATATAGAAAAGCTTGCAAAGGTAGGACTTACTCGCTTGGTAGACGAGATCACCAATAACGGAAAGGCTTATTACTACTCAACCTATCTTGGCAATTTGAGCCTTGACAGCACACAAAATAGTGTAATCAAGGTTCTAAAGCTGACTCCGCAGGCGTTTCGCCGTTTCCGAGATTCTAACGGTGGCAGAAACATTCTGATTTGGTTGCAGTATGAAAGCGTCACAGAAAAAGAAATCCCCGACGAAACGATCAAATGGCTGATTGAAAACAAGCTTGAGCCCGACAGCTTTAAGTTCATTAACAAGAAGATGTCGGTCGTGCAAATCGTTCGTTATCTCCAAAGACAAATGGCAGAAAGCGGAATGAATCTGCGCGAGACGCTTACCACTTGGTCGGACTATCTATCTCTTGCCAAACGGCTTGACTACGACACGGACGACGAGATCGTTTACAAGGTAAGAAGGCTGAAGCAAAGACACGACGAGCTCGTTGACCTTTGTAACAGCAAGGATGATTCCATTCGCGCCGGTGAGATACTTTCTACCTTCCCAAACGTTGAGAAGCATCTTGAAGCGATCAAGGATCGTTATGAGTTTGCCGATGAGGATTACACGGTCGTCGTTCCCACGAAGATCGAGCAGATCCTTTCGGAAGGACGTGCTTTGCACCATTGCGTTGCGAATATCGACAGATATTGGGATCGAATCGACCGAAACGAATCCTACGTATTCTTCTTAAGAAAGAGTACGAGTCCGCTTCAGGCATATTACACGCTTGAGGTTGAGCCAGGCGGTACGGTTCGTCAAAAGAGAACGATGTATGACAGACAGGAAAAGGACATTGATGCTGCATCGGATTTTCTCCGTAAATGGCAACGCGAGATCCATACTCGTATGACGAAAAAAGACAAAGACCTCGCCAAGACCAGCCGCATCCTTCGCCTTGAGAACTTCAAGGAGCTGACGGAAAAGAACGTGATCATCAATACGGGACAGCTGCAAGGACAGCGCCTCGTTGACGTTCTGATGGCTGATTTGATGGAGGTCGCATAAGAAAGGAGCTTTATGAAGCAGTTAGGAAATCTTGCAGTCGTTTGTGCTGCGAAAGGTGACGTGCTCTTGCAAATCCACAACGGCGTGGTATCCGTTCACTACGGAGAAGGACCGACGAGGGAGACTGCAACGGCAAAATGGGACGATGACGAGGCGATCAGAGCCATCGTTCACGATCTTAATTTCGGCAAAGGAGCCGAGCAAAGGAAGGAGCGTGAAGCAGCGTGACGAATGAAAAAGAAAACAGCAGAAGAAAAGACATATTAGCAATGGCTAAAAGTGTCAATCAAGCAAGAGCCGGATGGGAGAAATACGACATTTCGGATTTCTCACTCGGCGACGTTTCAAGAGAAGGACTTTTGAACGTAGCGCTTGCAGGTGCCCTTTACGATATGGGATACCGATTGACGGGCGGGGCTGACGTAACCGTGATCGTGGAAAAAGGTCAGGTCGTTGGCGTTTATTCCGACAACGATTTGATTGCGGCGGACGTTATTGACCTCGACGTGCAGGATGAAGACGAGCTGATACAGTTAAGGCTCTCGGCAGACAAGGCACGTAACACACAGCATTCCGTCTGGTAACGTAACGGAGGGAGGAGGCTTCCCTTCTCCCTCCCATATTGAATGAAAGGAACGGTAAAATGGAAGAAATAAAAAATGCCTTTTACGAGGTAATGTATAAGTATCAAAAATCCTTCTCCGAGGAAGGAGTAATGGAAAATTTAAGAGAGTGGGCTGAAGCCAAATCGGAGCTGATGAATCTTTTAAGGCTTCATCCCGATTGGAATGAAGAAGCCAAGGCTGTCGTAATAGAGTTCAAGGAAGGACGAGGAATTGAGCGCGACGTGGTAAACGAGATCGTGTTCTCTATGATTGAGATAGCCGAAGAGGTAGTCCCTGCACAAAGTGCAGACTATTTCCGTATTGCGTTTGACGCGGCAATCACCGAGTACAGCAACACCTTGAGTGAGAGTGCTTTGAGCATAATCCGCGAGAACGCACAGATCAAGTGTACAATGGGAGAAAAGACCAGCCGTATTATCGGAAAGATATGTCGGAAGTATAATCTTGACAGTCACCCGCGCTACAATGCTGTATTTGCACAGCTCTCCGATGCTCTCAATCCCATTCAAATACCGAGAACGGCGGTACTCTCCGTACACCCTTGCGACTTTCTTGAAATGTCAAGCAAGGTAAACACGTGGACTTCCTGCCATAATCTCGCAGACGGCGCGTATCAGGGCGGTACACTCTCGTATATGATCGACCCCGTGAGTATGATATTCTTCACGGTGGATCCCGACGTGACCGAGTGCTTTTATAGAGCACCGAGAAGAACGAGGCAAATGTTCTTCTATAAGGACAATCACCTCTTTCAATCGAGGCTCTACCCAAACGGCTCGGACGAGTTCTCGGAGCAAAACAGATCGCTCGTTCATAAGATCCTTGCAACCTGTCTTGGCGTACCGAACCTTTGGGTTTTAAAAACCAAGCGTGAGGATCTCGGTTGTGTGGAATCAGCCGAGGAAAGCGCACAGTACCCCGACTACGACTACCAGGGCAATCTGTCGTTTATCAAGGGCTCAACCGAAAAGCCGCAAATGATCATCGGTAAAAAGCCGATATGCGTATGCTGCGGTCTCCCCTTTAATGCTCATCGCAGTATCAAATGCGGTTGCTCGGAAATGGTCGTTTGCCAAGATTGCGGACGGACACTTCCAAGACAGCAGACGAGATACCTTGAAGAAGCCTTTCACTGTAACGCTTGCCTTCACGTCTGTGCCGCCTGCGGTAGAATCTGCCGTGATACGATGTATCCCGCTTATGACCGCAAGGGCAGATTGATCGAGGTATGTCAGGAATGCTTCACCGCATCTCAAGAGCCTTGCTTCGCCTGCAGTGTACGGAACGTATGCGCCATCATCGGAAACACGCTTTGCCATCACGCAGCAATTCATCCTGTCGGAACGGAGGTGACCTAATGGGTTATGACGTAAATCACTTAAAGGACATACTGCAAATGGATCAGGCGACGCTTAAAGATTATCTTGAGCTTCAGCTCGAGGATAACGGATATAAGCCTATAAATAAGAAGGGATTCCTTTATGCCGAGGGTAATATTCCAGTTCTCCTTGTAGCGCATCTTGATACCGTACACCACGATAAGCCAACGATTATTTGCTTTTCGGAGGATATGCGGTACGTGATGTCACCCCAAGGAATCGGCGGCGATGACCGTTGCGGGGTCTATATGATCCTTGAGCTTATACGCGACTACAAGTGTCACGTGCTATTTTGTGAGGACGAAGAATGCGGCGGTCAGGGAGCCAACAAGTTTACGGCTTCCAAAATACAGCCAAAGGTCAATTATATCGTTGAGATGGATCGGCGCGGAAGTAACGATGCGGTATTTTACCGTTGCGACAACCCCGATTTCACCGACTTTGTTCTTGGCTTCGGCTTTTCGGAAAACCACGGCACCTTTACCGACATTTCGGTAGTCGCACCTCATCTCAAGACTGCCGCTGTAAATATCAGCGCAGGATACTTCAATGAGCATAGGCAGCACGAGTATATTGATATGCTTGCCGTTGAAAATAACATCCGCCGTATAGGAGAGATGATTATGGCAGACAGTGAGCATTTCGAGTACATCAGACGTCGCGAGGACAGCCGACAGCTATCTATGTTTGGAGGCTTCGGTTGGGTACCGATGGATTTTTCTCTCGGCGACAGTAACAGCAAAAAGAAAAACCTCATGAAAATTCCCGAAGAAGCGCATCTCGTGATAAACGGATGCGAGATTGAAGGAAAATCAAGGTACTATATAGACCGTGAAAGCAATATCTATATTTACCTTGAGGAGATTGACACAGCCGTGGAATCCGAGCATAGCTTTGCTTGTGACGACAACGGAGAGCCGATCTCATTTGAGGCAAAAAACGCAAAAAGAATTACGGTGCTTTCAATGGAAGAAGCGATTGAAAAGCTTTCTTCCCTAACAATTTAGGAACGGAGGACCTTATGTGTAAAACAATTGAAGAATTGTGGCACGGTAACATTTCGCCACAAACAGATAGCAGAAACAATTCACCGGAGATGAGGCAGCTCATGGAGTTCATGACTCGCCATCACGATGATCTGCTGAAAAGTTTGAACGACGAACAAAAGGAGACGTTTGAAAAATTTGAAGATTGCTGGAGCGAGTATATGAGTCTTGCAGAAAAAGCAATCTTTACATACGCTTTCAAACTCGGTGCAAGGCTTACTTATGAGTCTTTGTGCGACAACACCGACTTAGTATAAGTCCGGCGGGGGCATCAATTTCGATGCCCCCGCTGTTTTTACATCTCAAACTTTTCGATGCACTGAACGAATCTAAAGCATAACTCTTGATATAGATCCTCATCAAATACACCTTCCACGATAGATTCTTTAGTAAGAAGAGGACGATACATCTCAAGCAGCTCCTCAATGGCGCTGTTCTCTCCTCTTTTTGCTCTTATAATCAATTCCTTAAAATTCAACATTATAGTTCTCCTTCCAGAATATTTCTGAGCTTTGCAATTCCTCTGTAATAGATAGCAGCTACGCCTTTGTATTTCAAGCCGAGCTTGTCCGCGATCTCCTCGAAGCTCTTTTCTTCAAGCACTCTTGCAAGAATGACGAGCCGTTCTCTTTCGTCGATCTGTCTTAATGCATTAGCAAGAGATTCTGCTTCGCAAAGTCCCGTAACGAAGTCACTTCCGTCCGGAATCAGAGCAAATTTCTCTTCGTCCATATCGTATGTATGGCTTGTCCTCGCACTCTCTTTTTTCAAATAATTGATGCGAGCATTGTTCATCGAGGTGCAAATAAATGCGGTAAAGCGGTTTTGAAGTATTTCGTGATCGGCTGTGCCGTTATTTCTTTTTAACATGATATTTTCTCCTTTTTGAATTTTGAAACGTGTTTTGTTTGATTTCAAAATTCGACAAGGAGGGGCACGTGCCGACAGGATAAAAGATTTTTCGCACGCAAAAACGCACTCATCGAGTGGCAGGATATGCCACAAGATGAGTGCGCTATTTATTATTTCAGTATTAACACGAACTGTCAGTTCAGTATCGATCCCGTAAGAAGCCTTACCATTCTGATCGTTCGTTTTTTTCAAATCGCAGTTTCTAACTACGTACAGTCCGTATCATATTCGCTGCTTTTAACGAGCAGCATAGCATTGGTAAAATTCCAACGCATAAAAAATCACCCCAATTCCGAAAACTCGGTCTTGGAGTGTAATCTGCGTGTCAAGTCACCGCCAAAACCTCGTTTTTTTTATTGGCGGTTGCACAATATTCCCGTTCAGTATTTTATGCACTATCAGTTCGCTACGTTTGAACCCCTGTGCCATTATCAACCTGACCTAAAAGTGGTAAAATATAAGGCGGAGGTGAACTGATGGTACATACAAAAACTGAAACACTTGGTGACGTCATCAAAGATGCCAGACAAAGATCCGGTTTGACCATAGAAGAACTCGCAAACAGATTGGATATTTCCGAACGCTATTTGTACCGTATTGAAAACGAAGGCAAAAAGCCAAGTTTCGAGATCCTCTACAATTTGATTCGCGAGTTGGCTATAACGCCGGACTCGATCTTCTACCCCGAACGCTCTGACAAAGATTCCGAGGTGGAAAATCTCATCCGGCGGCTACACAACTGCGATGAACGCTCTCTGGAAGTGGTCAAGGCAACTGTTATAGCTTTGATTGACACGACACCGAAGTAACCTACGGAGAAAGCAGTCGAAAGGCTGCTTTCTTTCGGTGTAAGGATATTATAACACAAAAAAGGGAGGAAACAGGGGTGGAAATAGGGAGTTTTTAGGGAGTTTTTGGTTAACAAATTGTAAACGCCAATTTTCGACAGCTACAATAGATTAGCGGCAAGTAAAATTTCTTGCCGCCTTTTTGGTTATAAACTTACGATTTAAGCTCCGATTCGTTCGCAAAACGATAACCAATGCCCCAAACATTCTTTATGTATTCTGCATCAGATGCTGTCATTTTCTTTCTAATCGACTTAATGTGGTACTTAACCACTTCCTCTACGTTGGCGACTGAAAATTCATCCCAAACGTGATCGTAGAGCTGGCTATAGCTATATACCTTTCCCGGGTTGCTTGCCAACCAAAACAAAAGATCATATTCTTTTCTTGTTAATTTAAGCTCAGCGCCTTGAAGCGTAACCGATCGAGTATCCGGGGAAATTATAAGATCCTTACCGAACGCAAGTGTATAGCAAAGCTCACTCTGCGGATTCATATCCCGATACAAGCGTAGCAATGTATGAGCCTGAGCCAAGCATTCCTCGTCGGTATACGGCTTCCCCATATATGCATGTGCTCCCGCATTAAATGCGTGGATACGCTCCGAGTGATCGGCGTGAGAAGAAAGAACTAAAATAGGCATAGTTTTAGCTTCTCGCATCGCTTTAAGAATATTATGATCGTCAGATGCAGACATCGCAGCATCAAGAATAACGAGGCAGAAATTCATTTTTGAAAAAGCAGCCAATGCCTCTTTTAGTGTGTAGGCGCAAACTACCGTTGTAGTGGGTGAAGCAAGTCTGTCTCGGATGGCATTTGCCTCAGCAGTATTTTGATTTACAATAAGAACGCTCGTTAACATATATTTCTATATATTTTTTCTTTTCCTTCTATAAAATTATCGACCGGGTATTGATAATACTTTAAGCCGAATTGTTTTTTCATTTTCAATAGCACTGCCATAATAAAGATAATCAATATCGCTGAAGAACCTATTATCCATAGTAGAATACTTAAATCCAAAGTATATATAGATTCAAAATAATCTACGATGCCGTTGTATATTCCCTGCGCAAACAATTCTGGCTGTTCAGAGAGCACAGCCGCATCATCGGCATTGCTGATAAATCCCATTTCCAATAGCACAGCTGGCATTTCGGCATTTTCAAGAATGTAAAGCCCTGAGCTTGGCTTCATGCCTCGATTTTTCAGCCTTGTGTCATCTACCATTCCTTGAAGCAACGAGCTTCCGAAGGAATAAGATTCATTATCATCTGCTGAAAAAACCTCTATTCCGTTGGCGGTATCCTGCGTATATGCGTTTATATGTAAGCTTATACAATAGTCGGCATTAAAATCTGCAGCGCCATCCACGCGTTCCTTGAGACTTGATGCCTTATCCGTTCCAAGCACGGTGTTCTCATCCGGTCGAGAGAGACAGACTTCAAAGCGCCCATCTTTAATCAACAGCTCTGCAAGACGGCAACCAATATCGAACGTTACATCCTGCTCGTATAAGCCATTCCCTTCTGCCCCGTTATTGTGATACGGCAATGGGTTATGCCCTTGGTCAATATAAATGCGTATCTTATCTTTTTCAGATGAAGAGCCGTGCAAAATAGCCCTTGTTTGACCGCGTAACAAGCAGATTTCGAACAAAGCACAGCTTGCGCAAACAACAACTGCCAAACAAATACACAAAATTGCGTATAACGCTCTATAAAGCACCAATTTGCACGGCACTTTCTTCTCTGAATTCTTACATCGTATTTTATTTAGAAATCTTTTTGTGTTTTTTTCAATTATTTTCATTTATCTGCGCCATAGTTATTACAAAAGCGCACTCCTTCAACACTCATTAGTAGCACTTCACTCGATTACTAACCTTCCGGAAATCCGATGGTCTATATTCTGATGGCACGATAAATACTCATCCAACACCTCTCGGCATGAGGTTGCAACTCGTCGAGGTTTGCCGTTTTGCTCGATTTCCTCATGCGAAACCGAGAAGAAGTCCTTCATATTCAAGTAGAAATAATATTGCAAACCGATTTTATAGATTTTCGAGTCTTCAATCGGCTCT
>JAEIGA010017359.1_pt1 | contig 10961 bp, 13 predicted proteins | sample 9270691 | NCBI WGS metagenome assembly JAEIGA01 (sample SAMN17057246, study PRJNA624740) | gut metagenome | biome: biome; isolation source: fecal sample | host: Bos grunniens | place: China: Xizang | collected 2019 | reverse complement strand
TAACAAGTGGAGACATTCTTCCAAACAATTCAGAATTAGATGTGGAAGTTTCAGTGGGTATAACTGTTAGAATCAATTTAAATGTTGATAGTGGTAATATGTTTAACGAAAATGCGTTTGCTAAATCGTCATATACGGAGGAAGTACTACAGTATGTTTTAATTGGCGCAGCAGTATTGGTGGTATTATATGGAACAGCTATGTTGCCGGCTCTTGTAGCAAAATTAATTCAATTGGCTATACCTGTTGGTGGATTATTGTATACTGTACCATAGTATTTTGTTGATAAATTGTTTTTTCATTAAAGTCAAACGAGAATGAGGGCGTTAAAGATCATCTAATAACGTAAGAGAAAAATCTGCTATATATTTAGCGGTTAGCTAAACATAACACAGATTAAAGACGAATAGATTCGTCACTAAGTTTAGTTTTAGTAGTGTATATCAGTAATATAGATTATTCATTATGTTAAGGATAAAATGCAAAAGTTAGCGAATCTTATTTATGTACACAAAATACAGAGCAGAGATCATATGTAGTGATTAGCTACATATGGTCTCTTTTGATTTGAGGATATATATCAACAATCACTAGTTCTTAACATATCAGGATGTTGACTAGCACAAGACAAAATCTTCAATTAATAGATACAATTTAATGATTCAATAATGAACACCTTGTTCTGAGTAAATGATGTATTTGAAGTAAGATGTGCTGTATGTTATTAAATAAGAAGATTAAGTGTCTATAAAACAAGTCGATTTACTATGAGTTCAATAAGTTGAAAACGGAAGATAGAATATCTTATGTGAAAGCAACTGAAAATACAGAACTATAAGTTCTTTTGGTCCTATAATTCAGACTTGTTATGCATTAGTTGGCATTATCCCAAGCTATAATGCATGGATTTTGAAATACCAGCAACCTTATACAAAGTTAAAAAGTTTAGGATTTTATCATTTATGGAAAGAATGTTATGAATGATTTAATGTTTTGAGTAAAAAAAGTTCGTAATCAATTATTCTAGTTTGGAATTATCCGTAAAGTGATTTTTCTATCAAATATAAGGGATTATGTCCATAACTTTTGATATTAATTATAATTTCTGTGCATAAAATAAAAGTGTTGCAAAAGTAGAGTAAATTTCTACTTTTGCAACACTTTTGTACGTAGATTATCTAAATTAAAGAATTACTATGTAATAGTATAAATCTGAGAACACGATTAGTATAGGTCACCTAATTTGAAATAAATCTTACTTAGAAAATACTTACCAAGAACCATACATGGAAATAGAACTTGGAGAGGAACCACTAGATAATCCGGTGTCAACAAAACCAACGCCTTGAACTGTGACAGTTTGTCCATTCACAGTTTTTTCATATGTAAATGGAACATAATTACCAGAAGTATGTTGTACATATGTGATTTCCTTATAATGTGGATTAGATGTTCCAGAAGAACTGTTTTTAGTGAGAACTCTACATCCTGCTGCAACACGTCCCCAATAGTTACCATCTCTATCGTAGACATTACGAGTTTTTTTCATTGTGAAATATAAGTAAGTTGTTCCATTATGAACGCATGTTCCAGCTGGATACTCAGAACAAGGTGTCAAAAAGTCACTTGGAGGATCAATAACAAATCCAGTTGTTAAAGTCCCGTTTGGCCCTAGGAAGAGAATGCTGCAAAAGTAACCGTCACCGCCCCAGATACGATTATATCCATATGCTTCGCGATTATAAATCTCTCCTACGACGCGTGTTTTATTTGTGTCACTGTAAACAGTAACAGTTCTTCCTGATTTGTTAATACAAAATGTGTTTTCTCCAATATAATAATTTGGGTTTGACATAAAATTTCTCCTTTGTTTTTATAGTTAGTGATCACTTTCAAATAATAAAATAGCAAAAAGCAATAGTTTGTAAACTTCTTTTGAAAACAAAAGATAAAAACGTAAATATATTTTTATTTTTTCGGAAAAAACTTTAATTATAACTGTCGGTAAGTACTGCAGAGGATGTTAGCACTTTTGCGCCTAGTATATGTTTATATACACAAATAAAGGGTGAAAAAACTCTATTGAGCATTCCACCCTTCTAATATTATAGAATATTATTTTTCCACTTCATCATAAATATACAGTGTACCATAATATTTGGAAATTGTAGATTTATCAAGAATAGCAATAAAGTCTGGATGATCCTTCCAACAACGAAACAAGAAATAATCCAAATCGTGAATTTTATAGTATATCATTCGATAAGTTTCTATATTTGGTGTCTTAGCATAATCGTCCATATACGCAAGAAGTTCTTCGATGTCAGCTTTAAGTATAGCGTTTTTGAGGCGCTTATTAATTCCTTCAACATAAAGTTTATATGTTTCAAAAGTTTCTGGTAAGTCAGAGTCTTCGAAATGATTATGATATAAATACTTGTATTCCATATACATATTCATACTCTTTACTAAATCAGTAATATAATCCAAATCTTCCTCGCTAACTCCTGCAAAAATCTTTTCGTGCATTTGGATAATTGCGTCTCTTGATGGTCTCCATGGTTCCACATAGTTTGCTTCTGCAATATTTTCTTCTCGATTTATTCTAACTTCTTTCATGCAAAGAGCTAAGTTTTTGTTTTCCACGCCCCATATTTCTCCAGTAGATAAATTATTATTAAAAATAAATACTGTTACTCCATCGCCATAGATTAAGTGAAGAGTGTCTCCATGTTCTTTTGTTCTTATTTCTAATTCAATTTCAGCTGTATAATTGGTGTATTTTTTAAAATCTGAAATATTCAACTCTTTAATTACATAGATTACATCGCGAAGTGTCACTTCATCTACATATTCACATTCTAGTTTTCCTAAATCTGTTTTTCTAATCCAATTATATGGATTCTCTTCCTGTTTATTTTTAGGAATTAGAAGACAAATAGTAAATACGCATATGGTGATACACAATGCAATAACTATCTTTATGATTCCAGATTTTTTCCATTTTATTGCATTTTTTATTCGTTGTTTTGTATCCCCTTCACCAAAAGCTATAGAAAGGGCCGGAAAAAATTTTTTACCAGTTGCAATCTTCACTAATGACGCTAAGTAATTTTTTTTCTCATCCTCTGATAAATTTCGTAAAACGGCTTCATCGCAGCTCATTTCCATATCTTTTGATGATAAAAAGAATGCCAACCATATAAATGGATTAAACCAATGAATTGTTAGTGCAAGAACTGCCAAGGGCTTTATGATTTGATCCTTTCTTTTAATATGGCATAACTCGTGTTGAATAATATAAGGATACTCTGTTTCTTCTAGACTAGATGGTAGATAAATTTTAGGATTCATTGCACCGATTACAAATGGAACCTTTATATAATCTGCTAAATAGATGTCTTCATCTTGATTATATGAGATTGCGCCCGACAATCTATGTCGTAAAGAAATATAAGCCAGAAGATAATAAAGTATTAATATGCACATTCCTGCAAACCATATATACGGATATATAGGTTTTTTGATTTGAATTTCTTCTATTGGGAATTCCCTGTATTCCACCTGTGTTGTTTGTGTTGTTATAATTTCTTCAACTGATTCATGTGCAATATGCTTAGGTATAGATCGATAAGATACCTCAAAAGAAAATGGAAGTAGAAGACGAATCAATAAAACACTCCACAGAACATAGGAAAAGATTTTAGGAAATTTTCTTAGAAAACAACGAACAAATATGATAACTATCGCCACAAAAACAGAAGCAAGACTTATTTGCACTATTTCATAAAAAATAATGTGAAGCATAAATATACCTCCTATTTTTGGTTTTGCATAATCAATTCAACAAGCTCTAATATATCCTTTTCTGATAGTTTGTTTCTTGATGTAAATGCTGCAATAAATGCCGGCAAAGATCCTCCGAAAGTATCATTTACAAATTCTTCACTTTGTACAGCATTGTAATCGTCTTTAGAAATCTTTGATGTAACAACCCCATTGATGTTTTGAAAAATACCTCTTTCGCATAGCTTTTTCAAAACAGTATACGTTGTAGATTTTTTCCAATCTAGCTCATCTGCTGCATATTTCACCAATTCGCCAGAATATAATGGTTCATTATTCCATATGATTTCGGCAAATTTTAATTCGATAACTCCTAATTTCATTTATACCACTCCTTACATTAAGGTCTCTCGTAAGTGAAACCTTTATTTGAATATAGTCTATCATCAATAGACCCATGTGTCAATATAAATATAGGATTACCTTTCTACAACATATTTTGACAATTGAACATCAGATATCAACGGAAATGATACAACATTTGAAGGTGGTATATTTGTGTTGGATACAAAAATTTGTTTGAATAATATATTATTGAGTAAGAGGTAAATTACAATGTTGAATTAAAATATCTACCTTTTATTTTTTATATTCTTCTAAACAAACACCTTGTTCATAAATCTCTGTTGCCTCTTGATCTCCAACGTATCGGTAATGCCAAGGCTCATTTTGAATACTAGTAATATGAATTTTGTCTTCTGGATAGAGATATATGAATCCGTATTCATGAGCATTTTCTGCGAGCCAATCGTATACTTCTCGTCCAGATTTCTGATAGTCAGGATTAATATCTACAGCAATTTCTAATTGGTGCTCGCTTGTTCCAGGCATCGCAACCCAACTTTTAGACACTTGTTTTGCTATTATATTAGGATAACCTTCGTCTTCGTAGCTAGATACTTTTTCATCCATTAATGCTTCCTGCTCGGCTTCGGTCCGATAGTCTTCTACAACAATCATATAGTAACCTCTGAAGCCCCATCTGAAATCATTCTCATTAATGAATTATAGATTCGTATATCTACTTGTTTTCCATTCAATAATTCTTTTAACTCTATTTCATAATCTTTTGGAATCTGATATGAGCGGTTTACTAAAATCAACTTACAATCTCCAGCAGTGCTTGCTGTTTTAGGAAATATGGCTAATCCTGATTTATATAATGCTACAAAGCCTAATTGTATTGATTTTGGCGAAGAAGATATGAGTAAAAGAAAATTGAATTATTCTCTCTAACAACAAAAGCTACTGGGTAGATGTATTATTTTACCTAGTAGTTTTTTATATAGGATTTATAGGTTTCTCTCTGTGAAAATAAATTGCTGGAATACGACCTGTTTGATAGAATTTAGATATATCAAAAGATAATTATTCCGAAGGAGGAGTTTTTACATGAATATATTAGTGCTAGGGAATGGCTTTGATTTAGCACATGATTTGCCAACAAGCTATAAAGAGTTTTTAGATTTTACAAAAGCATATGAAAAGTACAAAGATGTTTGCATGGCAAAAGAAGGTGTAAAAGAAGCATGGGAAAAAGCAAATGACACCAATAAAGATTATATTTTATATTTTGCAAACTTGTGTGATAAAAATAAGAAATTATTCTTAGAGTTTAATGAACTTACAGCTGATAATCTTTGGCTTAAACATTTCTGCGAGGTTAAATTAAAACAGGGATGGATTGATTTTGAAAGTGAAATTTCAAGAATTATACAAATGTTAGAGAGTGTAAGATTCCAAGTTGTTGAAGGGAAAAAGGAAGGGAAAATGGTAATTCATGTTCCAAAGTATCAAGAGGAGGCTTTGAAGGGTTTTCGTGTAGATAGTACAATAATTGAAAGTTTCAAATTTGTAGATGGAACAAAAGAAAGGTTACATGATGATTTAAACAGAATTATTCGATGTCTTGAAATTTACTTATGTGATTATGTAGGGAACATTGAAATAGAAAAGAAACAACCAGATATTGAAGGACTTCCAATTATAGATAAGGTATTGTCGTTTAATTATACTAATACTTACGAAAAACTGTATTGTAAAAATCCTTATGTGGAATATGATTATATCCATGGTAGAGCAAAGATAGAAAATACCGTTGATTCTAATAATATGGTTCTTGGAATCGATGAATATTTGAAGGGTGATTCAAGAAACGAAAATATAGAATTCATTGAATTTAAGAAATTTTATCAAAGAATACATAAAGAGACGGGGTGTTTATATAGAAATTGGGTGGATACTATTGAAAGTGATGAATCTATTTCTGAAACTATAGCTATCTATAAGGAGCAAGAAAAAACAATAAGAAAAACTAAACAGGTTGGTTTTCACAAAGTATTTTTCTTCGGGCATTCTCTTGATGTTACTGATAAAGATATAATTAGAGATCTGATTTTACAAGATAAGGTTAAAACAACCATTTTTTATAGAGATAAATCTGATTATGGACAGAAAATCACTAATCTAGTTAAAATCATTGGACAAGACCAATTAATAAAACGAACAGGTGGAGCAAATAAATCAATTTACTTCGAGGAAATAAAGAAGGAGTAATAGCAAATGGATAAACAGATAGCAATAATGGAAATAGACGAATTAATAGTAGAAGGGAATAAATTACTTTCTACTAAATGGGATCATTCAGGAACATCAATTATTGATTTTAATACATATGTTAATTATGAAAAGTATCAAAGCTGGAGGAGAAAGGCTACAGCTTTTTTGAAGTTGTTTTTGTCAGAAGAGCATGAATATGTATTGCATTTTGTGGAATTAGAGGACAATTTTTTTGAAAACACATCTACACTGGTTCAAACATTGGAAAATGTAAAAGATTATATTGAGAAAGGATTTATTACTTTTAAAACAGAACAGAAGATTGATGTAGATGAAACCTTAGATAGAATATTTGCTCGTTTCTATAAAGTTGCAAAGCAGTTAAGAGTTAGATATGCTGGAAGAGAAACCTTAGATGTAAATGATGAATATGATGTACAAGATTTGCTTCACTCACTGTTGCAATTATATTTTGACGATATACGTCCAGAGGAGTGGACACCATCTTTTGCAGGTAGTTCTGCAAGAGTCGATTTCTTGTTGAAAAAAGAAAAAACAGTTATTGAAGTCAAAAAGACAAGACAAGGATTGGCTGACAAGGAAGTGGGAAATCAGCTCATTGAAGATATTGAGCGTTATCAAGCACATCCTGATTGTGAAAAATTAGTATGCTTTGTTTATGATCCAGAAGGACGTATTGGAAATCCTAATGGGGTAATGAATGATTTAAACAGTAGACATGAAGGATTTGCTAAAGTTGTGATTCAACCAAATATGTAGTTTTAAAAGAATAAAAAGCAGGTCATAGGCGTAGTAGCTTATGACCTGTTTCTTCTTATATTTAATTCTTTTTATAGTTTATTATATTCTTCTTTCGCTTTGTGCAGTCTTTCTTTTGCATCTTCAAGGCGTTTTCTAGCTTTGTCGTATTCTTCATTTAAAGCAGAAGGTGGAGAATCTGTTTTCTGTAGAGTAGAAAACGTTTGAATCATATCAGATAATGCTTCATGTTGATATAAATAAGATCTAGAAACACCTGCTTTATCTGCAACTGTATAATAATTAATTTTTTCATCAAGCAAAACCATATTATAAATAGCATCGTAAGCTTTGCTATAAGTTTTGTAACTATTTCTTTGCTGTTGAATTACAGCTTTCTTATTTTTTTCCATCATTCTTAATCCTTCTAACTACTTCTTCCATACTCTGGGCGTTCAGTTCAATAACAGATGCCGATTTATTAATCAGATAGATGATTTCTTTATAAAGATTTGTTCTTTCTAAAAGAAGTTCCATGTTCTGATTTTCAAGTTCTCTGATTCGTTTATTAGCTTCTTCCAAAGAGGTGTACACTCTTTTTCCAACAGTAGGGTTCTGTTTAGTGTTCTCTATGTATTCACGAATTTCTTTATTCTTATATATGAAAGATTTGGAACATCCTGCATGAAGTGAAATCTTCGTAGCTGTAAGAGGGATGCCATCTTCAATCATCTTATCTATCACTTTCTTTGTTTTCTCTACAAGGTCAGCAGATCTTTCAGAAGCAGAATATCCAAGAAGTTTTGTTACTTCAATTTCCACATCCATTTTTCTAGAACGACCATTTCTATCTACAGTTGTAATTTCTTTTTTGACTTTTTGTTTCATGTGTTTATAGTCCTTTTCTTTTATAGGATTATTTTACTGCAGAACAAAACAAGAAACAGTTAATTTAATCTATACCGCTGTTAATAAAGAAGAAAAATAAAAGGAGCGGATACAGGTATGAATGCAAACGTTGATATATCCGGTATTGTTCTTGAAACAGAAAGATTGATCCTTAGAGAATGGAAAGAATCTGATTTGAAAGATTTTTATGAATATGCAAAAGTGGATGGTATTGGTCAAATGGCTAGTTGGAATCCACATAAATCTAAAACAGTATATTAAATATGTTCATTCAGCGTAAAAAGACATTTGCCCTAGAATTGAAAGAGAACCATAAAGTAATCGGGTCAATCGGTCTTGAAGTACTAAGTTATACATTAAATGATGAGTATGAAAAACTGCTGGGAAGAGAAATTGGATAATTGGCGTGCTGGATTACTTGGTGTTCGTTTATTGTTTCAACTGCAAAAAATTGAAACATTGTTTACGGATTATAGGGAGGCATTTTTTCAGCACGAGAAATGGAGAAAAAGAATACTGGGAAGAGGAAGTTCAACTGTTTCCTAAAAACCTTTGTGATTATCTGGAAAGAAAATTATCGACATATTTCATTATCAAATCATATATTTTAGAACCAAACAAAGCAGCCGAACCATTTCTTCAAGAAACTGTATTCGAAATGGAATGTCTTGCAGACAACCCATTAAAAGGAATTGTCCGCATCAATATGATTTGATTAGTGCGCAACGAGTTTTCTTTTGTTTGGAGGAATGGGTACGCATTTTGACAACGGCATACCCATTCACCAAATACATTCCTGTTGTTATCATGATTTATGATAAATAATTATGTTCATTTTTTTGAAAAATTTCCTAAAAAATTTTTCAGTTATTTTCAGTGTTTTTTCAGTTATTTCAGTTTATTTAGCTTGTTTAGACACTAAAATCTATCGGGAAAACTGATGTTTGTCGTATAGATGCATCTAGTTCTAATCTGCATAACTACTGAAATAACTGAAAAAAATTTTTTGAGAAAATTCACATAAAATGAACATTATTCCCGTGAAAACTGAAAAAAATATTTTACTACTTTTTTGAAAAAATGAACATTATTCTTATAAAAAAAGAACCACCAATAACATATCATGAGGTTGTATTGGTGGTTCAAATATTCTAATTACATATGCTAATGAGTATTCATGTGTAGGTAAAATACCATTGCAATAAGGACATGCTCTATCTCCAAATAGTACTTTTCTTTTGAATAACATATCGTATTCATGATTGCATTTTGAACATTTCCATTTTAGAGGTTCATCAAAATCATACCAACCAGAATAGCTAATCCAATCTAAATCATATGGATTTGATTTACTGTACTCTTCTGCCATCTCCGGATGTGCTAGTTCTTCTAATTTAAGTTCTGTGTTGTAAACATATGCCGCTTTCAACTCACTATAAATCTCCCTGGGAACTGTTTTCTTCAAATCCTTCACAATTTATCTTAAAATGACCAAAACCAAAAATTTCTACATCTGTATATATAACATCTAAGAAATTTTTCAATTCACCATAATAAACTGAAATTTCATATACCCCTTGTTCAAGTGGAAACTCATTTGTTTCAACACCATCAACTGTAATTACTAATGCATCTTTAATAATTGTCTTCTCTGGTTGCTGTTCATAATCGGAATATGGTGATATTGCTATATATTCTTCTACCTCTTGGTGTGTACCATCATTATCTGTCCATTCCTTTGTTATGATACATCCGCCAAAAGAAATATACATTTCCAAATCATTCTTTTTCTCAAGCGTAAATTTCATTGTATAATCATTAAAATTATCTGTGTGATAAGTTAATGTACCTGCATTTGTTTCCACAACAGAATTAACAAAATGAACAATCTGTGGCTTACTAAACCCTCCCTCATTCTGGAATTTATTATAAATGCTTGTTGCACCGATCACTAAAAGACAAAAGCAAGCTGCAAGTACCACATATTTTTTCCATACATATCCAACTTTAACTTTTTTCATTTCGCTGCGTTCCAATAATTTATCATCAATCTCTTGGAATCCTCTAAATAAATCATTTCTATTCACTGAAATACCCCTCCTTTTCGAGATAAGCTTTCAGTTTCTTGCGTGTTCTGCTTAATGATACCATCACGTAATTATCTGTCATGTTGTACTTCTTTGCTATGACTGCAACTGGCTCCACATAGAAATAACGTCTAATTAATATATTGCAATCTCTTTCTGATAACGTTTTTACAAATGAGCTTATGCATAGCCCTAATTCTTTTGCAAGCACTTCACTTTCAATATCTGATTCATGCGCAATGCATTCAGCTAATTCATCCAGGACAAGAGGAATTTCTCCTCCTCCTCGTTTATCAGTTTTGCGCGCATTATAACGATTAAATGATAAATTACGTGTGATTTTTGCAAGAAACATTTGTAATCTTGTAGGTTTTTTAGGTGGCATTGCATTCCAAGCTTGAAGCCAGGTATCATTTACACATTCTTCCGAATCCTCTATGTTATGTAGAACGTTATTTGCGATTGTAAAGCAATACGAACCATATTTATGATCTGTTTCTTTAATAGCTTCTGTGTTTCTTTGAAAATATAATTCAACGATTTTACTATCTTCCATGCAATACCTCCTTTCGTATTATTAAAGGTCCCTTCACCCTATAAGACAAGAAATGATGCCAAACCTTACAGCTATATGATACACTAAATTTCATAAATTTTATTTATTATGCAATGAATTTCATTATTTTGCGAGTAGATTGTTGAAAGGAAGTGAGAAAATGAATGATGAACATATTATAGATCTATATTGGAAACGAAATGAGCTAGCCATATCCGAAACTTCTGCTAAATACGGTCACTATC
>JAEIGA010017358.1_pt1 | contig 10961 bp, 8 predicted proteins | sample 9270691 | NCBI WGS metagenome assembly JAEIGA01 (sample SAMN17057246, study PRJNA624740) | gut metagenome | biome: biome; isolation source: fecal sample | host: Bos grunniens | place: China: Xizang | collected 2019 | reverse complement strand
TTTCATTACCCATATAAATTTATTCTTATTTATTAGTTTTAACAAAAGGAGTTTAATAAACTCCTTTTGTTATTTTTTTTTATAATATTTCTACCTTACAATTTGCTATATCACTTGCATTGATAGAATTAGTATTGCTAACTGCTAACGTAATAAACAAGATTTGATGAGCAGTTGTATTGGCATCATTAGGTACAGTAACTGTATAAGTACCATCACTATTAGAAACGCAATTTGAATTACTCCACAATGGCTTCATTGCTAATACACTTGCTCCAGCAGATGTTTCATCGGGTTGAACATAGAAAGTTGAAGGTTGTCCATCAACACTTGTCATAGATGAGTTAAATCCAGTCAACTTAAATTGCTTACCTAATGCAACTGACATAGGTACTTTAAGAACAAGTATACCGTTTGAATCAACTAATGATCCTGAAGAAGCACTCCATCGTTTATTAAATTCTACTGGTATACCTTCAAGTAAGTTTCCACTAAAATCATAAGACTTCGCTTCTTCTGGTTTATACCAAATGTGAATATTAGCATCATCCATGTTACCACTTCCTGTAAATCCATCACCTGCAGCATCTGTTCCTGCATAACCACAGAATGCTATAGTAGAAATACCTGGATCAGTTATTTTAATAGTAATATCAGTATTTGTTTCATTTCTACGTTCAATATTACTTATATTAATACCATCACTGTAGTCAGCATTAGTAGAACCGTTAGTACCAGTATAACCATTAGATCTAAGTCCACACATTAAGTCAATTGAATAGACAATACGATTATGTACAGCAGCTGAATTTGATGCCCATGCAATACCCGTCATATCTAAGTAACATGGCTTAGGTACACTAGAAATATCAATTCTATTGGTTGCTACAGCATCATTATATGCAGTTTGATTACCACTTGACTGAGATAATCTCATATTTTTAGTATATGTAATAGAAATATCTTCAATATCTTCTGTTGCTTCCTTATTTACATTTGCAGTAATTACAACATCTCCGTATACATATGGAATTGATACTTTATTTCCACTTACATACCAACTACTTACATCCTGGCCATTCATTACAACATTAATGCCTACCAATACACATCTATCATCTACTACTACTTCAGTTGAGAATGGAGTAAATTGGGAAATTGTACTTGTACCGTTAGTGAAAGTACAGTTCTCTCCTGTTACTCTTACATTATAATTTATAATATCAGTAATAGGTTGATTCTTACTAATAATACTATATTCATCAAGTAATTCTGTTGTAGTAATTCTAATCCACTTAGTCTTTGCAACCATTGAACTTGTTGAGTCTGGATTAAATGCAATTGCAACCATCTGTGAATTACTATCAGCAAAATAAATAAAACATGATTTAGGATCTGAAGCAATACCTGGGCAAGAACCACCTAAACGACTAATAAAGTCTGATGGATTAACGTTATTAACTTTAGTAACTTTATCTTGTTCGTATAGTAATATATTAATTTCTCCAATATTCTTAGAAATATTCCAAGGTACTCGGTAGAAATATAAAATATCTCCTGGAACAAATGGAATAAATCCAGTTACAGATGAATTAGGAACAGTTGAAACAGCATCAATAACATCTCCGGTTGAATAATCAATTCGTTTATTTACTTGATAACCAATTTCATTAAAGATAGATCCATCATGGTCTACTGATATTGGAATTTGATTAACACCATCAAATTCAGCTACCGCAACTGCTGTGGCTGTAATATTAATATTTCCATGAATAGTATTAATGATAACTGAATTACCATCGATATAAGAATATGGTAATTCTTTTCCGTCCATAGTTACTACAACATTATCCATTACATAACCCTCTGCAGGTGTGAAAGTAATTTTTTGCTTAGAAATCATTTCACTAATAGTTGTTGATACGTAACTTGAAGTACATTGAGTTAAACTCTGTGTAATACTATACTTCTTAGGAACTCTTACTTTAATATGAGGATTAATTAATTTAATAGTCAATGGTGCAGATCCACCATTTGCAGCAAATCTACTTGACATATTAAACTGAACTCCCTTTGTCGGATCAGTACTATTACTCCAAGACAAAGGAGTTTCTTCATCTGTTGTATAATAATCTCCAGATAGATCAATAAATCCTACATAACATTTAGCAGTATCTGATAGATTCTGACTATACTCAATTCCATCATAATCTAATACTGCGATATGAGTAGATTGTGAATATTTGTTTCCAACAGCATTACCTGCAACCCAAGTAAATTTAGCAGAACTTGTTGTTGGAAAGTTAATTATAATGTCATTACCATCTTGTGTAACTGTTTGTCCATTATCTGTAGAAAGTAATGCAAAGTCACTTGCTTTTAATCTACCCGCAATTAAGTAGTCAAGCTGTCTTACTGTTACTACTACTTCAATATCTCCCGTTACATTTGAAATATAAATTGTATTACCAGTAAGAACTGAGTTTGTAATATCTACACCACCCATTTTTACGATAATAGCATCAATATTATATCCTTCATCAACAGTAAATATATTTGTATAAGATTGACCTTTTTCGATAATACTTATTTGATTATCTGCAGTTGCATGAGAATAAGTTAATTTAACAGATACTGAATTATCCTTATCAAGAATTGATTGAAGTGTAGTATCTAATCTATATTGTGCTACGGGAACATATTTACTTGTCTTAAAATCAATTCCTTTAATTTCAATATAGTCTTCATATACATCTACAATACCTCCCTCATTCTCTTCAACTTTTCTACCAAGTTCTACATCATCAATAGCATCACCAGGTATAGCACAAGATGGAATGTGTACATTCCATGCTGAATTATTTCTATAGATGTTAGCATTTTCTTCCCATTTCTGTAAGTGCCATTTCCAATGTGAATGTCCACTAAACCACACAGAATTTAAATAATAATTAGCCATTTCTGTAATTCTATACAAATTACTACCAGTTAGCCAGTTATCTTGGGTATACATTTCTTTATAATTTCCTACATACTGAGGAATAGGACAATGTATAAATACAAAACATCTTTCATTTCTATAGGTATTTAATTTGGATTCTAACCAATCTAGATCTTGATCAGTATATCCATTCTTAAAATCCCACGCATTCATTCCTATAAACAGGAAATGATCTCCATTATGATTTAATTCAAAAGTTTTATCAGTACCAATATAAGTATTCCAGTATTCTTTATTGTATCCATTTATACCAGAACAGTCATGATTACCTGTACATGAATAAAAACTCATGTCAGGATATTGATCCTTAATTGCTTTAAAATTAATATACTCTTGTAATGTATTTGTATCAGCAATATCACCACAACAGCAAGTCATATTAATTCCTTCGTTAGTAAAGAAATCAAATGCTCTACGTAAGTCATTTTGACTGTCATAAGTATCATTTACTTGAATATGGAGGTCACTGATCAAACCAAAACTATATAATTTTCTACTTAATTTTTTCTTATAATTATATAGAGGAATAGTACCGACAAGAACACCAGAAGTATTATATAAACCGATTTTACTAGCAGTTTGTGGAGCTACATTACAATCAAGGAGAGCTTTAAAACTATCAGAATTATCATTAATTTCAATCTCACTAATTATATCAAAATCATTTAAGATTCCGTTAAAATCTTCAAATCTTAAAGTATATGTCCCACTCTCTACTTCAGTCAAAGATATATAAATATCATTTTTATTATCAACATACCCTATGATATTTGTGCCGGGAGGGGCAACTAAGATTGAACTGATTTTATCTGATAATTCTTGAAATGTTTCTTCATCACTAGCATAAATGCCTTTGTCAGTAATGGCGCTAGCGATAAGAAACTTTCCGTTACTGACATTTTGAAAAACCTCGTCAAATTTACTATTTACATAATCTTCTGACGCTAATCCTTCAATTGTACCATAAATAGTACCGTGTGTATAGATCTCTTTTGTATCTTTTATAAAAACTATACTTTTATCGAGTATATTTCCATTGGCAACTTCACGTTCGAAGTCTTCTTTCTTATTAAAATGAATTAATTTCTTATTAATTGCCATATCATTTTAAAATTTATATTTTGAAAAATCAAAGGGTGGGTGAATATTCACCCACCCTTTTTATTTATATTTTATTGATTAAAGTTCTTCCCAAGCCCAGAAACCTTCCAATTCAGCATCCTTTGCTTCAAGAGCCGCAATCTTTTCGTTATATTCAGATTGAGCAACCTTAGCATCGATATTACCTTGAAGTTCTGTCTTATCAGCACCCTTCAAATAATCATCAGAGATAGCCTTAATAGCATCTGCATTAGCCTTTTCTGCAGCACGAGCAGCTTCAGCTTCAGCTGAGATCTGACCTTCCAATGCAGTCTTATCAGCAGCCTTCAAATAATTATCAGTAACAGCTTTAATAGCAGCAGCGTTTGCTTTTTCTGCAGCATCTGCGCGAAGAATTTCAGCATCCAATGCAACTTGAGTAGCAGCAGCGTCTGCAGTAGCTTTAACACCTGCAACTACACCTTCCAAAGCATCTACTTCACCTTGAGCAGCATCTGCAGCGCCCTGAGCAGCTTCAATAGCAGCCAACATTTCCTGTGCAGCAGCACCATCTGAAGTAATATAAGCTTGAATTTCCTTCAATGTATCAACAGCAGCTTCACTAATTGTAGCATCAGCCAAGAATGCATCCATACGTGCCTTTTCAGCAGCGATAGCGTTAGCATTAGCTTCTTCTGCAGCCTTAGCACGAAGAACTTCAGTATCCAAATTACCTTGAACTGCAGCAGCAGCACCTGCTTCTTCATAATTACCAGCAACTTGATACTTACCAGCTGCATCTGCAATAGCAGCAGCCTGAGCAGCGCTAGCTTGACCTTCTGCATAAGTTTTTGCTTCTTCCAAAGCAGCATTTGCAGCAGCTTCTGCAGCACCTGCTTCTTCGAAGTTAAATGTACCCATTACTGGAACAATCTTACCATCTGCCTGAGAGATAGAAGCAACATAATCACCAGCAACTGCATCAACGTCCAATGCATTAATTGCATTTGTAATCTGAGAACCTACAGATTCAGCAGAACCACCTGTAAGATCTGAAACGATTTCTGCCAAATTAGCAATACGTGCAAATGCAGAACCATTTACATCAGCTGAATCTTCCTTAGAACCCAAACTTTCTTCTACTGCATCGATTGCATTTGGAAGTGTTGTATTTACTTGTGTCTTAAATGCATCTGACAAACCAATCTTAACACCTTCCTTATCAACTACGGTAACAATTGCAGGATCTTCACCCTTAATTGTAATTGTACCATCAGCAGATGCAACAGAGGCAGTTGTAGAACCGTCAGAGATCTTAGAGAAATACTTCATTCCATCTACCTTAGTCTGCAAAGCAGCTAAAGCATCCTTTACATTTGCATAGTATTGGCCGTGTGTATATACAGCTTCACCATTACCACTAGCTTCACCACCCTTGATAAATACGATGTGGTTAGTATATTTTGATTCTAGATTTGCAGCCTTAAATTCTGCAACTGTTCCTTTATAGTGAACAAACATCTTACTCATAAAATTTATTATATTTTATAAAATTAAACTTCAATATTAATCCATTCGAAAGCTTGAGAAATCTTATTATCAACTGAACCTTCTACATCTGAACCAGAATTAAGAATATTAATATTCTTCTTCAATTCTTCAGTATCTCCCTGAAGAGTTACTATTTCACCTGCATTATTTTCAATCAATTCCAAGATAGTTTCTGCAGGCTTTTCTTCATTTTCACCAAAAATCAATGCTTCGAGGGCTGCAATCTTAGTATTTTGTTCAATATTAAGATCGTTGATTTCTCCGATTGATTTAGTAATACCCTCAATCTGTAAAGCTTGTGCAGAAATTTCACTATTAGCTTTACTAATTTCACCTGCATTACCTTCAATCAAGAGCTGTAATTCTCCTTCCTTAGCAATTGCACGATCTGTTTCAATCTTCAAAAGAGCTTCAACTTCTGATGTAGTAGAATATGCTGACAAATCAATTGAACCTGCCAATGCATCCCAAGCCTCACCAGTCCATGCCCAGTTTGTACCAGCCGGATGATTTCCTACTTTCTCATTTACATTCCATACATCACCTGCAATCATTCCTTCTTCAGGAAGTTCAGCAAAAGTTTCCTTAGATCCACGGAAAGTATAAACACCAACCAACTTACCAGCAACAGTATTGATTTCATTCATCAATACTTTACCTTGCTTGGCTGACAATGCTGCATTAGAATCTTCAGATTCAAGATTATCAACTACTGTCAACTTTTCAGCTGCAGCAGCATCAATTCTTTGCCAACCTGAATAATCTGCTTCAGTAATCTTAGTAACATCGATCAAACGATATACACCATCATTACCAGCACTTACAATAAGACCATTATACAAATAGATTGTGTCGCCATCATATGGCCAAGTTTCTTTATTGATAAGGTCTGCCTTAGCACTTACCGCAACTCTTGGGTCAAGCGCTTCTTTCAATTTTACCTCAAAGTTAGAGGCAAATACAAATCCACCTTTATTTCTTGCCATACTTTATTAGAATTTAGCGATTAATGTTACAGATCCACGGTCTTCACCTTTGTATGTATAAACAAAGTATTCATAATCTGTACCATTGATATTAATATTTTCTTTTGTCTCAGTATAAGCAGAAGTACCAATTGTTTCCATATTACCAGAAACAGTATTTAACATTTGCAAAGTCTTCAATTGACGTGGCAATTTAAATACTTGTGGCAATGTACCAGAAGGTTGTACTTCAAACTTAGGAGTAGCCATATTACCTACTGTAGAATTCCATGCAACCAATGCTTGCTTGATAACTGGATTTTCAGCAGAAGCAGCAGAAGTAGATGCAAACCAAGGCAATGTACCGTTTACACTAACTGCACCAGAATTAACAGAACCAGCAGCCAATGGAGTAGAATAATCTACACCCTTATTATTCTTTGGTTGAGGACCTTCTGCATAAGCAGCATGATAGTAATATGAAGTATTACCAAGAGCTACAGTTTCAGGCAATTCTTTATTCTGACTACCAATATAGATGTATGAATTTTCCAAATCTTGAGCACCTGCACGATTTGCTTGCTTAGATCCATTCAAATTAATTGCACCTGCATTGAAAGATACAGTAAAGTTTCCTTCTCCAGGGGCAACCGCACCAACTTCTTGAGTAGATGAATAGCCATTAAACTTAATACTTGCACTTGGTGCGCTAAATGTAGGATTTACTGTTGGGAAAAGAATACCATCAAAAAGTTCATCATAAGTCTTTCCTTCCAATTGAGCTACAGTAGTTCCCTTAACAAAATCACCATAAGCAGAAGTCATTGCGATTGTCTTATCTTCAATCTTTGACTCATACTTACCACTTCCAATTGTAATTTGCTTTTCACTACCATCTGAAAATTTGATAGTGAGAATAGAGTTTTCCACATCAAGTTCTACATCTTCAACGCGAACGTTAAGAGGCAAACCTGTATAAGGAGCTCCGTTATGTATAATTTCTTTTGTGTCTGTTGCAAAATAAATGCCCTGACCATGAGAAGCCAAGTTATAATTTTGTTTTAGACCTCTAAAATAATTAATCTGCATATAGTATTATTTACTTTATTTTTACTACTTGATAATTATTAGAATCACCGATACGAACTGATTCATATCCACTTGCTACGAAATTTTGAGCTGGATCTTCAGTCATACTATTTGATGGGTCATAGTTAATGAAAGTACCACCAAGAACTTCAATATTAGAATTAGAACCATCCTTCTTATTCAAAACGAAATACTTGCCATTATAAGGCATATCTGTACTAAAAGTACCGCCTAAAATCTTAAGGTCACCTTCTTTTACATAAACACAAGAATTTCCTTGTCCCTTACTGTCTGGACCTACCATGAAAGTTCCTGATTTAATAGTACAATCACCATATACCATCAAAGCCAAGTTATCAGCACCTTGTCCACCATGAATCATACCTTCACCTTCGATTACCAATGATGCACCCTTTTCAATGATAATAGCAAAATTCTTGCTAGAATCTACATTGCTATTGATGATTGAACATCCATTCAAATTCAATACAGCATTAACACCTTCTTTTACTGTCAATGCTTCTGAAATCTCTTTATTTTCTGTCAGTGTAGCCATACCGCCAGTAGCAAATGCTTCTTCAATACTACCAACAACTTCTACCCAACCTAATTCTTGTTTTTCTTCAACTGGACCTGTATAAGCACTTCCATTTGCAATAATTTCTTTTGTATCTGTTGCAAAATAAATGCCATTACCGTGATCCTTTTGTGAATATCCCTTTTTCGGGCCTCTAAAAAATTGTATCATAAATTTAATTTATAAAACATCAATCCACTTAGATCCACCTTCACTTCCGCTGCCTTGATCAAATTTTTCATAAGTATCTACAACAGCATCCGCAATAGAAATTGGACCAACTTTTTTTGCTTTCAGTGAGGTAATAATATAATAAAGTTTCTCATCTTCAACATACACTAACTGACCTACCCAAGGACTAGGTATTTGAGACATCTCGGAAATAGTAGCAATTCTATCCCCTACTCGTGTTGGAGTATTTTTCTGGCCGACAATAAAACCTTTACCTACCGAAAGACCATTAGAAAAATCTGTTACAGCCATAAACAAAAAAAAGTAATCCAAACTAATATATCTTATAAGAAAATAGGATTAATTAGTTTGGATAAAATTATTTAATTAATAAATTAAGCTACAAAAATGTAATAATCTGACACATTTTGATCTTGGAATTCTGCATACAATTTGTATTCATTACCATTGATCATGTAAGTCTTTTGTCCATTGCAGCCCATGATAGTTTCATAGAATGGTTCCATACCACCTACGCCATCAAAACGATAAGCAGCTAATTCAGAAGAAGCAGGTACAAGAACTACAATAAAGTTAGCTTCTATAGCTGGAAGTAAAGTTTTATCAAGCGGCGCAACTTCTACTTCAGTATATTCTACTGCAGCCAAATCTTCAGCTGTAATAGCATCAATAGATTCCATATGTTCTGCAATAGGCATATAACCATACATAATCTTTGCTTCTTTAACTTCAGGTTCTACTGGAGTTTCAGGATCTTCTGGTTCTGGTTCCGGATCAACAGGTAGTTCTGGTTCAGGTTCTTCACCACCTTCACCACCTTGTTCAGGTGCTTCTGGTTCTACGATATCACCACCAAGAACTGGTTCTGCAGGCTTAATTTCAGAAACTTCACCGATAGTAACTAATACTTGAGCAATAACACCAGAAGGCCATTCAACGGTTACGTAAGTCTGACCCAATTCTACTAAAGCATTCAAATTACCTTCTTCATCTACTTCAAGAATTTCTGGTTCTTCTGAAGTAAAGGTAACTTCATTAGCAGCTTCACTAACTGGTTCAAGCGGACGTTCGAGAATCAACTGGAACATTGACATATCAATCTTACCATCTTCTGCCTTTACTACAGGATTTTCAATGATAACACCAATTACATCATTATAGTTTTCTGGATCTAAAATTTCTTTTTCAGACTTCTTTTCAATAATAGTACCATAATATCTATCTTCTCTTTCTACGTTTACACATTGCTTACGTACTGGATAAGAGAGATCTAAAATAGTACCTTCATTTGCAGGAACATTATCTGCATATACATTGACTAATTCACCTGTCAATGGATGATTAATTTGATACATATTATTTATTTTATTTAAAAATTTATATTAGGATAAATGGAGAGAACAAGACTAGGTAAGTCTTGTTCTCTCTGAATTTCTTTTCTTGTTTTTAATAGTAGTTTTCCGGTAATTCTGTTGTTTCCTCTATAATAATTTCATTCTTCAAATCCTCAACTACTACTTCTTCAATCTCTACTGCCATAGTAACCTCTACAGCATCTCTTTTAAAATAAGGATGTTTTTCCATCTTGATAAAAAGGTTTTATGTTAATAATTTCTCTTATGGATTTTTATTTCCATACAAACGTTTATTCTTTAAAAATTTCCTCATTAATAAAGTTTTCAAGGGAAATTATAAAATGCAGTGGGGAAGGAGAAAAAAAAATAAAAGAGAATAAAAGTTAACTTTTATTCTCTTTATCTTGTTTATTTATTCTATTAAACTTTAGTCCAGGTTTCTCTCCTGATCTTGACTCAGACTTTATATACTTCCCCCAACCTCTTCGGCCAAGTTGATATATAAAGTAATCCCTGTTGTATGACAGTTATCACCTTTGTCATCGGGCTCCCTTACTTTGAAAATAAATCATACAATTCATTTTCATTTCAAGGTTCACTATTGTACACTAGCTACTCCCTTTTGTTGTTTGTTCTATATTCTTCATATAGAACGGTTGTTTTAAAAAATTTATTATTTTTCTAATGGATCGAAAGGTTCTCACTCTTTTGTGATACTACTTTATTGATCCTTTCTATTACATATATAAGGTTATTATTGGCTTTTTGGAAGGATTTTTTTTTATGTGACAATATAAATAGTATTAGTATTTGTTCCAGTACTACACTACCTACCACAAGATAATAACCATCCCATAATCCTGCATTAAGATTTGTACATACTGTAGTAGAAAATCACATAAAATAGGAGCAGTACCTGATGCTGCACCCATATGAACAGTTCTTGTTATTAATCCTACTCTAATTGCATTTGCCCAAGATCCACCACTATTAGATTGAAGTACAAAATAGTTAGAATCACCAGATCCAGTTCCTAAATACCTAAGTCTTCAACAAGAGTAAGAATATTGATCTAGATAAAATTAAAATATTCTAATACTTCTTCTATTATTTGATTTACATATTTAGTAAAAATTTCTTCTTTTTCTTTA
>JAEIGA010017357.1_pt1 | contig 10962 bp, 9 predicted proteins | sample 9270691 | NCBI WGS metagenome assembly JAEIGA01 (sample SAMN17057246, study PRJNA624740) | gut metagenome | biome: biome; isolation source: fecal sample | host: Bos grunniens | place: China: Xizang | collected 2019 | reverse complement strand
GCATAAGACTTCGGGCATATCCACTTTTAAACTTTTGCTTTACTTTGCCCCAAAGTTGTAATATAATAAAAAATGTATTCAGCATTCGCTGGAACAACATCACATCGATCTCAAGGAGGGTATCAGGATGATCGACGGAACCAAGAAGTTTAACGTAAACGACGACGCCAATCAGGAGATGAAGCGCATTCTGACCACCGTTTATGATGCACTCCGCGAAAAGGGTTACAATCCCATCAATCAGATCGTCGGTTACATCCTTTCGGAAGACCCCACATATATTACAAATCATCACAATGCCCGTGGTCTCATCCGCAAGATCGACCGTGATGAGCTTCTTCAGGAGCTTGTCAGACAGTATCTTTCCAATTGATTTGATCCGAACCCCTGCCCTTTTTACGGCAGGGGTTCGATTTTGTAACAAAAAGCCGACATTTTTCATCCAAAACTACCGGGAAAATTTGGCCATAATTATTTGTAAGCATTTTGTTACTTTTTGTTTGACTTTTGTTACCAGTGTGATATAATATTAACATCGGAGGTTTGTTATGAGCGACAACACCAATAAGATCCCCCTGACTTATAAGGGACGTCCCCTCATCCGCAAGGACAACACCATTTACTATGGCTTCATGTCGGATAAGTATATCGCAGTTCTTCAGGTGCTCACCACCAAGAAGGTCGGCGATCTCGACGTAGCCGATAAGGTATCCGTTCAGCTTCAGCTGACCGACCCCGATATCAGCGCAAAAGACAAGATCATCAAGTCGTCCACCAAAGACGGTCTCTACAATGCCATGGATATCGCATCCATCTGGCTGGACAGAAACGCCAAGTAACTGTTCCCTTCCCCGGCGGCCGTTTTCGTTATATTCCCGGAGGTAATTCCTATGGCTTTCTTCAACCGAATTAAAAAGACGATGTTCGTCACCTTTATCCTGACCGCACTGATGACCCTTTCGGTCAATGCCTATGATATCAAGGGCGGTGAGATCAAGGTCGGTTCTTCCCTTAATCTGCGTTCTGAGGCCAATACATCGGCTTCTGTCGTCACCCAGATCCCCAATACCCATCGTGTTGCCGTTCTGGATGCCGTCGAGGGCTGGTACAAGGTCGCTTACAATGGTCAGAATGGCTATGTCAGCGCAGATTATGTCGAGCTTTCGGACAGTATGAATGTTGAGCCCGGTGCTGCCAAAGTCACCACCGATGTCCTCAATGTCAGAAGTGCACCTTCTACCTCCGCCGACATCGTCACCCGCCTGACCAAAGACGCTACTGCCAAGATCATCGGTATCAATACCGGTTGGTTCAAGATCGAGATGACTTCCGGCACAACAGGTTACATCCATCCCGACTATGTAGAAGTCGTTGCCAATTCGATCTCTTCCACAACTGCTTCTTCTGCAGCTGCTGTTTCGGGTTCGGTTCGCAGCCAGGTTCTTGATTATGCAGCCACCTTCCTCGGTGTTCCCTATGTTTATGGTGGTGCATCCCCCAAGGGCTTCGATTGCTCGGGCTTCACACAGTACGTCTACAAGCATTTCAATGTCAGCCTGCCCCATCAGTCGGCTTCGCAGTATACCCGCGTAACCAAGGTTTCCCGTGATAATCTGCAGCCCGGCGATCTGGTCTTCTTTGCAAGCCGTGCCGGTGGCTCCAAGATCAATCACGTCGGCATCTATGTTGGCGACGGCAACTTCATTCATGCACCCAGCCCCGGAAAGCGCGTCTGCTACGACTCGCTGTACAGCTCCTACTATTCTTCTCATTATGTAGGTGCAGGCACTGTTTATTAATCTTACATAACGATATGAAAAGAGGCATCGTAATGATGCCTCTTTTTTGTTATTTCAATTTATTTTTCCGAGCAGGATACCTTCTCCATTGGAATTATCTGCGATATACAGATCCTCGGATTCCAGACGCACTGTATAAAAGGGATAAGCCATACTACTGGCAGCGGCTTGGATCGGATCCTCCATATAGATATCATTTACCTCAAAATACAACACACCCTGCAGATTCTCCCCTTCCATATCGGTAACAGAGATCTTCACTTCACCTTCCAGGGCGATCGGTTCTTTTTGCGCATCTTCACCTTCATGCATGGGTGTCCAGCAAAATCCGTTGCCGCCTGAATAGAAAACATTGCCATCCACCATACCGCCGATGATCATTTTCCGTGTGCCATTCAGGCCGGAAAGGCTCAATGTTTTATAGTCAAAATCAAAGAACACAGGAAAAGCCGGGTAGCTGGAACTGAGCTGCGGCTGATATTCCCATTGGACAACATCACTGGTTTCGTCCACATACCATTGCTCCATCCAGCGTCCAAGCCGCTCATCTTCGATGACCCATCGTTTGTCTTCATACAGAGCTGCCGTCGCAGAATCAAAGGTCATGTAAACGATACCATCTCCGGCATATTGAAGAAGATATTCTCTGCCATAGCAGTAAACCATAACAGAAACTGTATGCTGTTTGCTTAAATTAGATTCATAAACCTGGTCAGGCGTCATACTGCGCAGCAGGGATGTCAGCTGTGCAATCTGTTCCTGCGTTGGCTGATGGTGTATAGTCTCTTGCCCCCACACGGTAACACTGACCCATTCCACCTGCTCGGAAGTGATGTTATTGGTCCATTGATAGGGTGTCTTTGCCTTGGCAAATGCATCCTCCATCGGATTCAAAAGCACCATCCACCGTGCTGCACTGTCATCGGAATAGGGGTCCATCTCCCCTTCGGCATCATAATAGCCATGGCAAAGCAGAACCGAACCATCCTTCTGCAGCATGAGAATATAGAAATCATCATCTTCTATCACTCGCCAGGCTTTGTAATTATTTCTGCGGAACCAGCTTTCATCTTCCGGCCAGCTCCAGGGTCCGTTGGTATCCCGCTTGCCTTCCCGGAAAAGCACATCGAAATTATCACGGGTCAGTTCCCATTCCTGCAGAATACCGATCAGTTGATCGCCCTCATCTCTGATCATCAGGCCATGTTCCTCTGTAACTATGACTTCCGGCAGATAATGTACCTCATAATCACTCTCTGTCAGCGGCGGCGAAGCATAGATATTCTGGAAAGGGTCATAAGTTTTAGCAAATACAGCCTTTTCCTCCGGAACTTCTATTTGATCGGTCATGAAAAAACAAACTGCAGCTGCAAGAACAAGCAGTGCCGCGGCAATCATCTGTCTTGTCGGTTTCCGATATTGGAGTACAGCACGGATTCGATCTTTGACACCAATCTCTCCAAAAGCCAGCGGACAGAAAACCCCTCTGCCTCGCGGCAGGCTGCAGCTCAGCAGTGCTTCTGCATAGTGCTTTTTAAACTCTGCTGTGCCGCTGCGGATGACCTTCTCATCACAAGCCAGTTCCATATCTCTGCAGAATAAGCTATAGGCCAGCCAGCAAAGGGGATTAAACCAATGGATGGTCAGAATCGTAAAGCCAAGTGCCTTCCAAAGATGATCTCTGCGCTGCAGATGGGCCTGCTCATGAGCCAGTACATAAAGCTGTACTTCCTCCGCGATCATGGAAGGCAGATAGATCCTGGGATGCAGAAGTCCCATAACAAAAGGCGTATCAATATCGTCACATAGAAAGATACCCGGTCTGTTGGAAATCGCCGGTGCGACCCGACGATGCAGACGCAGCCAGCTAATGAAAGCATAGGCTGCCATGCAAACCATGCCGCCTACCCACAGAACCTCTGCCGCAAAGAGCCAGATCTGAATCGGATTGACACTGGCGCCGAGATGCGGTGTCAGATGTTCGGTTACTGCCGGCGCAATCACACGGTCAACCGCTTCGATGCCGGTTTCAACAACAGGATCCTCGGCATAGATCAATTCATTTGTAATGATCTCACTTCGGGTCGGCACCATACTGAATGCACTTTCTATGGCAAATGGGCAGATCAGTCGTACAGCTGCCAAAGCCCAAAGCCAGCACATCACGTTACGCGGCCCCTTCTGTAATAACAGGCGAAACAGGCAAAGAGCTAGGATAAGCCATGATGCAGAAAGGCTGAGGTGCAGAACTCTGATAAAGATACTTTCCAGCACAGTCTACCCCTCCTTCCCTTCAAAGCCATCGATCATGCGTCGAATCTCTTCGATTTCACGATCCGAAAGGCGTTTCCTCTTGGTGAATGCAGCGATGAAAGCCGGAAGTGAGCCTTCAAATGTATCTTCGACAAACTTCTCACTCTGACGGGCATGGAATTCCTCTTTGGTCATGCAGGCGCAGACCATACTGTTCTCATTCTTGAAAATGCCTCGATCACAGAGTTTTTTCAGAACTGTATAAGTAGTTGACTTCTTCCACTCCAGTTCCTGCTCACACAGGCGAACCAGTTCGCCCGATGGGATGGGCGCATGCTGCCAGATCAGATCGGCAAAGCGAGCTTCGACAAGACCCAGACGCAGTTCTTCCATTGGATTTCCTCCTTCCATTTGGTCTATTACCAATAGATCTATATTTAGTCTACCATCAATAGACCATCATGTCAAGAAAAACCGAAGGCCAATAGCCTTCGGCTTTTGTTATGAACATAATTCTTCCACCAGCGCTTCCAGCTGGGGTAAGGTGCAGAGGAGATTGATGGCATCCAACAAACCATTGGTACTGAGATTGGAGGGCAGCCTGAGTTTGGCTGCCAGCGCCTTACGCAGAACCGTACTGTTGGGATGACCCGAAAGCCCCAACTCGAAAAGATCATTCTTGGTGATCTTTTCCCGGGCTTCCTGCGTGCCTTCACCAATGCCGCAGGAAAGAATGGCATCAATGATCAGCTGGTTGGGTACACCTTCTACACCCAGGAGTCCTTCCTTACCCGGTGTGCGTTTGCGCTTCTCTTTACCGGGAATATCGGGCACATAGGCGTGATAGATCTCGCCTTCCTGCACTGTACTTTTGATGTGATTTCGGATGACCAATCCCGCGCCATCAGGATCGGTAAAAACGATGATGCCACAGGTTTTGGCCAGCATCCGAAGATAATCAAGTTTTTCAGCGTTACTGAAGATTCCAAATCCTTCGGTGGATACGATAACCGCATCAAAAATCTGCCCCAGTTTGATCTTGTCATATTTGCCTTCAACGATAATGGCCTGTTCCAGTCGGATCATGCCTGCACCTCCGCCATTCGCAGAATGACCAGCTCCAGTACGCGCTCGGGATCGGGAATATTGCTCTTGAGTTCAATATCGGCATTACAGCAGATATCCAGCGCTTTTGCAGCCTGCCCAATGGTGGTCTTTCTTGCTGCCTTGATGACCTGCCCGGCCGGATAGGCCGAACGGAAATTATACAGGTCGGCAATATAGCGCTCTCCCTGTCCCTCCTGCAGCGCCAGCGCCGCAGCATAAACACGCTGTACCTGCCGGATAAGGGCAGAAAGTACGGCAATGGGCTCGTTTTTCTGTTCCATCAGATCACGAAAGATGGCCAGCGCCTTGGGATATTCATGGGACATAATAGCATCGGTCAGATCAAATACACTGGCATCGAGAACTCGGGATGCCACTGCATCGATATCTGCGCGTGTAATGACCTCTCCCTTGGCATAGGCTGCGATCTTGTCGACTTCCGTGATCAGATTGGTCATCAGAGAGCCGCACAAAAAGAGCATATAGTCACATTCGCGCGTACCGATCTTTTTCTTATGGGCAGCAAAACGGCGCGCCAGCCAATTGACCAGCTCACTTCCCTTGGCGCGGTCAAACTGAACAACGGTAGCCACCTTTTCAAGATTCTTAAAGAGATTCTGCCGCTTGTCCGGCTTATAGGCCTGTGCCTCATAGTAGAGGATCATACAGATATATTCGGGCATGTCGCTGAGCAGCTTGAGAAAAGCTTCCTTGATCTCAGCACGTGCTGTACCCAGATCAAGATCCCGAATGACAATCAGCTTACGATCACTGCCAAAGGGCAGGCTCTCAACGGCATCGGTCAGCTGCTCGGCGCTGAACTCGCCGCCATCAAACACCGTGATGTTGAACTCGGAAAAACCGCTTTCGGCGATCTGCTTCTCAATGGCGTCACGATAGTATTCTTTCAGATAGGACTCTTCACCATGGAAGATATAGAGCGGAGCCAGCTGACCCGACTTGACCTCTTCTTTGAGTTTTTTAAGGCCTGCGCCCTCGTCTTTCTTCTTTGTATCATAAGCCATGGAAAATCACCTCGCTTCGTATGTAAAAGTCAGGACCCCATCGGCGGCCAGCCATTCTGTGGGGCCGTTCCATGTGGTCAGATAATCAAAATTACGCCCTTCTTCGGCATCACAGGCAACGACCTGCTGCGGTACGGCCTGTGAGAAAAGCTGTCGTCGTCCATGGGCGGAGCCAACCATAGCATCATCCAGAATCACCAGATCGAACTCCCCTTCAGGCATCGATTCTCCTTCGGTCGTGCCACAGGCATAAAGGATATTGGTATCCTCCCATCGGATATGGAAACCGTATGTTCCTGTTTTGAAGCCGCAGACCGTCAGCTGTATTTCTCCCAACGAAATCTCTTCCTCGGGACAATATCCAAAAGACTCCCCCTGTGCAGGCAGATACAGCTTTCCGGCTGCGAATGCATCGGCATAGTCTTCATCAACAATGCTGCTAAAAAACAGACCGTTTGCTTTGAGCCGCCCCATATTGTACTGGCGTGCCTCACAGCTTTCGATCAGATCTTCCCGCTCTTCGCCGGGCAGAAAAATATAAACCTCTCTGCCCTGCTCCAGGGTCATCATGCCGTCACCATAGATCATACAGGTCAATCGATTGCTTCCTTCAGCAGCCATGACACCAACGCCGGCAGCTGTCAGAACCACAGCCAAAATCAATACCGGCATACGCATCTTCGGACGAACACGATAGCCTATGCAGAGGAGAATGCCCCATAAGACAACCAGCCCCATCGCCATCGGCGCACCGGACGCTATGGATGAAAACGGCAATTCAGCTAAAATTCTGATCGGCAGCATAAAGAAGCGCAGCAGCGGCGCAACCAAAAATCTTCCAATATATCCGGCCAATACAGGCATCGGAAACCAGAGCAGGATCATGACAGCACCCAATGCCATCAAGATAGAGATCAGCCAAAGAACAGCAAGATTGCTCACAGCCGACAGGATCGATACACGCTCAAAATGCAGAGCTGACAAAGGCAGGGTTGCAAAGGTGGCACCAATCGATGTGCTCACGCCGATCAGCACCGAATCGACCCAGCGTTTCTCTGTCCATCTCACCGGCAGACAAAGGCTGAGTGTTCGTTTTACAGGCGTAGTCAGCAGCAGGATGCCAAGTACTGCCGCAAAGGAGAGCTGCAGAGACAGAGATACCATCGAACAGGGGTCAAACAGCGCAATAACCATCAGTGCTGTCAGCACAGTAGTAACACCATCATTTTCCCGATCAACAGCAAAAGCCAGAAAAACCATCGACAGCATAAGGATGGAACGAATGACCGGAGGCTCCATGCCGGTCAGCATACCAAAAGCGATCATCAATGGCAGCGCCGCTGCAGCACCCCATCGCCGCCCCAGAAGAGCAATCATGGCTCCTGAAAGAACCGCCATATGCAGGCCGGAAACCGACGTGATATGAGATGTACCACTGAAAGACAGATTGTTTTTCAGGTGGCTGCTCATACGCAGAGTGCCGCCGGTCAGCAAGGAAGAAAGTAATGCCCCCTCATCTCCGGGAAGAAGCTGCAGAATGATTTCTTCCTGTACATAGCGCGACAGCCGCAAGGGCATATACCGCAGCGCAATTTTCTGAGGCCTGATAATTTCGGGAAGATCTGACATACGCAGCGTCAGGAAACTACCCTCTGCCATAGCGGAAAAGAAGTACTCATCGATCTCTGCTGCAAGGCGGCCTTCCCCTATCAGGAGATCACCGGGCTGAAGATCAAGCCCAGTCTGATAGATCAGAACGGTGGTTCGAAGATTTTCTCCCGTAAGAACTGCCCCATCCAATACAGTATAATATGGGCCTTCCCGGGGATATTGGGTCACTTCTATAGCATAGGTACCCCTTACATCATGCAGCGCCTGTGCGGCAGTAAAATCGCTGTAAATGCCGAAATAAAAGACAGAACCTGCCAGCAATCCGGCCAGGGTGATGGTTGCCGCCATCTGCCGAAAATCGGTCAGCATCCAGAGAATACCTGCTGTAAGCAGGGCAGCAATACCGCCATACTGCAGGAACTGCCCTGTGGGCAGGCCATAACAAGCTGCCCATAAGCAGATGGAAAAGGCGGCGGCAAAGCAGGCGAGCTTACGACCCGCCACCGCCTTGATCCGCCGCCTTTCGTATTTCATTAAAACTTACCCTTAAGCCATAGCCTCGTCCAGCTTCTTGCCGCCGAGGATGTGGAAGTGGATATGGAAGACGGTCTGGCCGGCATCCGCACCACAATTGCAGACAACACGATAGCCGTTTTCCAGCTTGGCCTCAGCTGCAATCTTGGGAATGCACTGGAAGATATGGCCGACAATAGCGGCATTCTCTTCCGTGATGTCATTCATGCTCTGGGCGACATGCGCCTTGGGAATGACAACAATATGGACAGGGGCCTGAGGAGCGATATCGTGGAAGGCCAGGATCTTGTCATCCTCATATGCCTTATTGGAAGGGATCTCCCCTGCCGCGATCTTACAAAAGATGCAGTTTTCCATAATCTTTCCTCCTGATTATATTAAAAATGATTTATTTTACTTCAGCATGGATGCGACGATGTTATTGACCGCTTCCAGAGCCTCTTCCAGCTTGGAGGGATCCTTACCACCGGCTGTTGCGCTGTCGGGACGGCCGCCACCGCCGCCGCCGGCGATCTTTGCAACCTGCTTGAGGATGTTGCCGGCATGTGCGCCTGCCTTGACAGCTTCCTTGCCGCAAACAGCAGCAAAGTTGATCTTGCTGTCACCTACGATGCTTGCCAGAACGCAGACGATATCTTCGCCGCGGTCACGGACCTTATCAGCCAGATCGCGCATAGCATCCATTTCATCGATATCTACCTTGGCAGATACGACCTTGACATTGCCCTCAACCTTGGCAAAGTTAAAGAGCTCAACAGCCTGGGAAGCAGCAACCTTGGCACGGAGCGCATCCTTTTCATGGCCCAGTGTGCGGATCTCCTGCATGACCTGACCTGCACGGCGCAGCAGCTCTGCGGGTGTGGTCTTGAGGGTATCTGCAGCCTGCTGGATGCTGTCGTTGGCTGTACGAATGGCATTGATGATTTCGCGGCCTGTGATGGCCTCAACACGGCGGACACCGGCAGCAACAGATGCCTCGCTGACGATCTTGAAGGTACCGACCTTAGCTGTATTGTTCAGATGTGTACCACCGCAAAGCTCGATGGATGCATCACCCATCTTGACAACGCGAACGGTATCACCATACTTCTCGCCGAACAGTGCCATTGCGCCCAGCTTCTTTGCCTCTTCGATGGGCATCTCGTTGGTCTCGATGGTGTAGCCTTCCATGGCTGCATTGTTGACCCAGTCTTCAACGGCACGGATCTCTTCCTTGGTCATAGCCGAGAAGTGTGTGAAGTCGAAACGCAGACGGTCAGGCAGAACCAGAGAACCTGCCTGATGGACATGATCGCCCAGAACATGCTGGAGAGCTGCCTGGATCAGGTGGGTTGCGGAGTGTGCACGACCGATGGCAGCACGACGCTCAACATCGATCTTGACCGATACGGTGTCGCCCAGCTTGAGGGTGCCTTCGGTCAGCTTACCGTAGTGCATATACTTGCCGCCCTTGTTCTTCTGTACATCATTGACCGAGAAGACCATACCGTCGGCAGTGATCACACCGTGGTCAGCGCTCTGGCCGCCCATTTCGGCATACATAGGTGTCTTATCCAGAACAACGATGCCTTCAACACCGGGCATCATAGCCTCGGCCAGCTCGTTCTCAACGACCAGAGCTACGACCTTGGCATCAGCGATCTCATTATTTTCATAGCCGACAAACGCGGTCTCGGGAACTTCCTTGCCGAACTCAACGCCCGACCAGCCCAGATCGCCCAGCGCCTCACGAGCCTTACGGGCACGGGTACGCTGCTCGTTCATCTGCTTGTGGAACTCATCCTGATCAACGGTCATCTCCTGCTCCTGAACCATTTCGATGGTCAGGTCGATGGGGAAACCGTAAGTGTCATACAGCTTGAAAGCATCGGCGCCCGAGAAGACCTTCTCGCCCTTGGCCTGATGCTCGGCCAGCATATCGCCAAAGATCTTGAGGCCGCCATCGATGGTCTTGGCGAAGTTTTCTTCCTCAATACGGATGATCTTGGTGATGTAATCCTGGCGCTCACGCAGTTCGGGATAGTGACCCTCGTTCTCATGAACAACGGTCTCGCAGACCTCGAACAGGAAGGGATGGTTGACGCCCAGCAGCTTGCCATGACGTGCAGCACGGCGCAGCAGACGGCGCAGAACATAGCCGCGGCCTTCGTTGGAAGGCAGAACGCCGTCGCAGATCATGAACATGGAGCTGCGGATATGGTCGGTGATAACACGCAGGGAAACATCCTTGGCTGTGCTCTCGCCGTAATGGGCACCTGTGATCTCGGTGACCTTCTTGGTAATATTCATAACAGTGTCGACATCGAACAGGGAGTAGACATCCTGGCAGACGCAGGCCAGACGCTCCAGACCCATACCGGTATCGATATTCTTCTGCTTGAGTTCGGTGTAGTTGCCCTCACCATCATTGGTGAACTGGGAGAATACGTTATTCCAGACTTCGATATAACGGTCGCACTCACAGCCGACGGTGCAGCCGGGCTCGCCGCAGCCGTACTTCTCGCCGCGGTCATAGTAGATCTCCGAGCAGGGGCCGCAGGGACCGGCGCCGTGCTCCCAGAAGTTGTCCTTCTTGCCAAAGCGGAAGATGCGCTCGGCAGGGATGCCGATCTCCTTGTTCCAGATCTCAAAAG
>JAEIGA010017356.1_pt1 | contig 10962 bp, 6 predicted proteins | sample 9270691 | NCBI WGS metagenome assembly JAEIGA01 (sample SAMN17057246, study PRJNA624740) | gut metagenome | biome: biome; isolation source: fecal sample | host: Bos grunniens | place: China: Xizang | collected 2019 | reverse complement strand
CTTATATTCAGAACAACCATCATCATCTCCAGACCAATTAAACAGAACCGAATATCGTCCTTTGGAAGGTTTCATTATGGCAGTAACGCCATTCAACTTCACATCAATCGCATCAAACCTCAACATGACACCTGTCTTGATGGGCAACACAACCATCTGGAAACCATCAACAACAGCATTGTTATCAAATTACCACATGATGCAAATCTTTATGGAAGCAGGATTACCAGAAGGCGTCATCAACTTCTTGCCTGGCAAAGGTTCTCTCATCGGCAATGTAGCATTAAGCAACCCTAACCTCGCCGGCATCCACTTCACCGGTTCAACAGGAACATTCCAAGGTTTATGGAAGGGCGTCGGAGCGAACATAAACAACTACAAATCATATCCAAGATTAGTCGGCGAAACTGGAGGAAAAGACTTCATCTTCGCTCATAGTTCTGCAAATCCAAGAGAAGTAGCAACCGCCATCGTTCGTGGAGCATTTGAATTCCAAGGACAAAAATGCTCAGCAGCATCACGAGCTTACATACCAGCATCATTATGGAACGATGTCAAACAATACGTCGGCGAAATGCTAAGCACGATCAAGATGGGCGACGTCACCGATTTCACAAACTTCGTAAATGCCGTCATCGACGAGGCTTCATTCGACAACTGCAAAGGCTACATCGACAGAGCAAAAGCCGCTAGCGATGCTGAAGTAATATTCGGAGGAAACTGCGACAAATCAATCGGTTACTTCGTAGAACCAACCGTCATCTTAACGACAAATCCTAAATATGAATCAATGGCAGAAGAAATCTTCGGACCAATCATCACAATCTACGTTTATGATGATAAGGATTTCGTCGAAACACTTGAACTCTGCGACAGCACATCACCATACGCATTGACAGGCGCATTCTTCGCATACGATTTGAAAGCACAAAGAATCGCTGACGAAAAACTCAAATATGCTGCCGGCAACTATTACATCAACGACAAGCCAACAGGCGCTGTCGTAGGTTGCCAACCATTCGGAGGATCACGTGCTTCAGGAACTAACGACAAAGCCGGAGGTTTATGGAACCTCATCCGCTGGACCAACCCACGTTCTATCAAAGAAACATTCGTCCCTGCAACAGACTACGGATATCCATTCTTAGCAAAATAATCTTAAAAAATATTAACATGAAGAGGCGTACTATTCAAATAGTAGTGCGCCTCATTTAATTAAAATCATTCACAATGAAAAAAATTTTACTACTTACAATCGCTATTCTTCTTTTCAAGACATCATTCTCACAAGAAGAAATCAACGTCTTATTTTTAGGCAACAGTTACACATACGTCAACGACCTGCCTAAAATGATTGAAGAAATCGCAAGCAATGAAAACAAGATTTTCAAACACGAATCAATAACTCCAGGCGGTTGCACACTATTCCTACACCTTGAGGAAGGTCAAGGTTCACTGGCAAAAATACGCAAAGGCAATTGGGATTATGTCATTTTACAGGAACAAAGTCAACTTCCTGTGATAGACTATTATCGCCACAACACTTTAAAACCATCATACAAAGCATTGCACGACAGCATTATGCGTTACAACCCACAAGCTAAAGTTGTAGGATATATGACATGGGGACGTCAATACGGCGGTCAACAATGCGTCAACTTCGGTGAAGGTTTATATTGCAGTGCCGACTTTGTCGACTTCAACCATATGCAAGACACATTGACAGCAGCATATTGCGAAAACGCTTACGCCACTAATTCATATATCGCTCCTGTTGGCGAAGCATGGAGATCTTCTTTAACCGAAAATCCAGACTTGACATTACATAGCTCCGACCAAAGTCACCCTTCTTACGCTGGCAGTTACCTTGCCGCTTGCGTATTTTATGCCGTTCTGTGGAATGAAAGTCCAATCGGAATCTATCACAACACTCAAATCGACAGCAAAGACGCCGAATTTTTACAAACAATAGCCGACGAAGTTGTATTCAGCAATTTAGAAAAATGGAATCTCAAGACAGACAATATCATTGAAAACATTGATAATAAAAACTATAGAATTATCAGTTCTCCTAACGACAACAAAATCACAATCGAGAACAAAAGCGAATCATCTCTAAACGTAAAAATCTTTGACATCAAAGGAATTTTGCTCAATGAAAAAGATATAAACAACTGCAGCGATATAGAAATAAACAGTTCAAAAGGAGTCTATATCGTTCAGATCATTGACGAAAATAACAAAACAAAATTTTCAGAAAAAGTCATAAAACATTGACAAAATCATCAAAATGTCACTTTTATAGGTAAAATCACCTTGTTTTTTCACCCCTAAAAGTGACATTTCAACCACATTTCACCCAAAACGACTGAATTTTACAAACCTTATTTTCAATTTTAACACCTTACTTGTTTTTTCAGTGTCTTTTAACCCCGTATTTATATTTTTCACAGCACATTATTATATTTATTTATTTACTTTGTGAAAAATAAAACAAAGAACAAATCATGGAAGTAAAAAGACTGTTTGACATCTTAAAACTATACGTAGAAAATCATCCTAATCAAGATGTCGCATTAGCAAGAAAAGAAAAAGGCAGCTGGAAAAAATTCAGCATTCAAGAATATGTTGAAACAACAAATAACTTAAGTTACGCTTTCATAAAATTAGGCATCAAGAAAGACGACAAAGTTGGCATCATATGCAGCAACCGTCCAGAATGGAATATGCTTGATATGGCCATTATGCAAGTTGGAGCCGTTTCTGTTCCAATTTACCCTACAATCAGCAAAGAAGACTATCGCTATATCATAAACGACTGTGGCGTAAAACTTATCGTTTTAGAAGGCACTGGCGTTTTACAAAAAATTGATGAAGTAAAAGCAGAAGCTCCTAACTTAGAAGCTATTTATGCTCTTTCAACAAAATGCGACTACCCTACTTTTGAGCAATTAGTTGAATTAGGAAAAGAAAATCAAAATCCAGAAGAGTTAAAAGCACGCGAAGAAAGCGTTGATGAAAAAGACTGCGCAACAATCATATACACATCTGGAACAACAGGAAATCCAAAGGGAGTAATGCTTTCTCATTACAACATAATGAGTCAGTTGAAAAACCTGGAACACATCCCATCAAAATGGTCAAAGAAAGCATTCAGTTTCTTGCCAATATGCCACGCATACGAAAGAATGTTAGTATTCTTGTACCAATATCTCGGAATGTCAGTATATTACGCAGAAAGTCTCGCAACTATCGCTTCCGACTTAAAAGAAGTTCAGCCAACTATGATGAGTGCCGTTCCACGTCTTCTTGAAAAGATTTATTCAAAAGTAAAACAAAGCGGAAGAAGCAACAAAGGCATCAAGAGAGTTATCTTTATGTGGGCTTTAAATTTGGCTGAAAGATACAAAATCGATCCATGCAACAGAACATGGTTCTACAACCAAAAACTCAAGATTGCCGACGCATTGGTTTATAAGAAAATACGTCAGACACTCGGCGCAGAAAACTTTGACATCGTTGTATCTGGAGCCGCCAGCATCCAACCAAATATAGCAGCATTCTTCTCAGCAATCAAAATGCCTATCTTTGAAGGTTACGGTATGACAGAATGTTCACCAGTTATCGCCGTATCTTGCAGATTGCCTCACGGTCGTGAAATCGGAACTGTCGGTTTTGCACTTCCAGGAGTTGAAGTCAAAATAGCAGACAACAAAGAAATCATCTGCCGCGGACACAACGTCATGATGGGTTATTACGGACAACCAGAATTGACAAAAGAAGTCATTGACGAAGAAGGATGGATGCACACTGGCGACCTTGGCGAAATCAACGAATACGGACAAGTCAGAATTACAGGTCGTTTAAAGAACTTATTCAAGACTTCTTTGGGCAAATACATCAACCCTGACGTCATTGAAGGTAAATTTGCAGAATCTGGATTCATCGAAAACATCGTGGTCCTTGGCGAAAACCAAAAGCACGCAGGTGCAATCATAGTTCCTGACTTTGCATTCTTGAAGACATGGTGCCAAAAACACGAAATCGAATACACCACACCTCAAGAAATGATTAAGAACAGCGATGTTAAAAAACGTTTCGCTGAAGAAGTCAAGAAAATCAACCAGAACTTCGGCGACACTGAAAAAATCAAATGTTACGAACTCATCGCTGATGAATGGAGCGTTGCAAACGGCATCTTGACTCCAACATTGAAAGTCAAGAGAAGCGTTGTGAAAGAAGTGTACAAAGATCTTATTGACAAGATTTATAAAGATTGATAAACTAATCAATCAAAGACATAGAAACTCTTCTATTTAGAGTTTTTAGTTCATCATCAAAGTTATTAGTAGACAAAGGTTGCGAAGATCCGCAGCCTTTTGTTTTTATTCTGTCGGCGGAAATACCTTTATTAATTAATGCAGACTTAACGCTTTCTGCTCTTTTCTTTGACAATACAAGATTATAGTCCTCGCTACCGACATCATCCGTATGACCTTCCAGCAAAATATTCTTGTCAGGATTCAATCTTAAAAAATCATACACAGCATTGATTCCACCTTCCGAATCCTCTCTTAAATCAGCACTGTCAAAGTCAAAGTATATATTTTTCAACACTACAGAATTATGTTTTTCCAACGCATCCGCATAATACTCCTCCACTGACGGTCTTTCTATTTCAACGTACTGAGGTCTGAATTTCTCATCCAAGTCAAATTCATAGATATCATAACCACCGTTACCTTCTTTTCGCAAGGCAGACATATAAGCTTTTGAAGCATCATTCAGCACCACGAGATTTATCTCATCGCCATAAGTATTAAGCGGATAACCTAAATTGACGGACTCTTTCCATTCGCCATTATCATCACGTTGCGACATAAACAAGTCATAACCGCCCATACCAAGTCGCGTGTCAGATGAAAAGTACAACGTTCTGCCATCATAATGAATGAAAGGAGCCATTTCATTACCTTCTGTATTTACATTAAATCCTAGACAATCAGCATTCTGCCATTTACCTTCAGCATCTCGTTTTGAAACATAAATATCCGAGGTTCCCGTTTTCTTATTTCTTCTAACAAAATACAACTCCTTTCCATCGCGGCTAACACATGGCTGCGATTCCCATCCAGAAGTGTTAACAGATTTTAAGTTTATCGGTTCCGACCATCTGCCGTTTTTGAATCTCACATAATAAATATCGCAACTACCCAAACCGTTTTCCCATCCACTAGCCGAAAAATATATCTCATCGCCATCAGCAGATATATTTGCAGCACCAATATCATTAAGATTATCAAACAACAATTCCGGCAGCGACCAAAGCGAGTCATATTTCATTGTAACAAACACATTCTCCTCCAAATAAGGATTATCTTCCAAATCAGACTTATATCGTTTTGTAAATATTATCTTATCTTCATTAACATAATATTGATTAACATATTCATCTGCCTGAGTATTCACATCGCCAATATTTTCAGGATTATAATCGACAGGATTCTCCACCAAGGATTTCTGAAAACTTATCACAGACAATTGTCGCTCAGCGAGTTTCCTCAAAGTCTCTCTTTGATTATCCAAAGCAAGATACCAATTAAGCAAGTCAATAGCTTTATCAAATTGAAAACCTTTAGAATAAAGCTTCGCTAAAGCTATGCTGCTTTTCGGGAAAGACATAGAATCTATTTTAAAGACATTCTCATAAGATTCTATCGCCAAGGAATCCTCTTTCAACTCCAAATACAGCTCTGCTTTAAGCAAATAAGCATCTGTAAATTTATCATCACATCGCAATGCTTTATTAACACTTGACATTGCGGATTCATAATTTTCATTAAGAAATTCCTGTCGTGATTTTTCAAAATGCTTTATTGCCTTTTTTGAAGAAGAGTGATATGATTGTGCATATATGCAATTTGCGACGACAAAAAAAACTGTCATCATTAGCGGTTTCAATATTTTGGCAAAATGATTCATACTCGTAAAATCGACTTGCTACAACGAAAAGTGCTATGTAAAAAAGTGCTATGTAAAAAACAGTCGTAACGTCATGTATAAAAAGCAAAGACGCCACAGTGTGACGTCTCTACTTTATTATTTTCTATTTCTTTTTGCAGCTTGCAATGTATTGTATAACAAAGATACAATTGTCATTGGTCCTACGCCGCCTGGTACTGGAGTGATCTTTGAAGCTTTTTTATAGACTTCATCGAAATCGACGTCGCCGATGATATGATAACCTTTTTCAGAGTCATCTTTAATACGGTGAATACCGACGTCAATAACCACAGCGCCTTCTTTAACCATATCAGCTTTCACGAAATGAGGCTGACCGACTGCTGCGATAAGGATATCTGCCTGACGAGTTATCTCTTCTATATTTTTTGTTTTTGTATGACACATTGTCACTGTAGCGTCAACGCCTTTTCTTGACAACATCACGCTCACTGGAGTACCGACGATATTTGAGCGTCCGAGCACGACAACATGTTTTCCTGATATTTCAACGTCGCTACGTCTAAGGAGCTCCAATATTCCGAATGGCGTTGCAGGAAGGAAACATGGTTCGCCCAACTGCATAAGACCTATATTATATAATGTGAATCCGTCAACGTCTTTATCAGGACTGATAGACTGGATAACTTTAGTCTCATTGATATGTGCAGGAAGTGGCAACTGTACGATATAACCGTCAATTTCTGGGTCATTGTTCAAGAAGTTAACTGTATCAAGCACTTCTTTTTCAGTTGCTGTTGCTTTCAATCTGTAGACTGAAGAAATCATGCCAACGCTTTGAGATGCTTTTTCCTTAGATGCCACATAAGTGAGACTTGCGCCATCTTCACCTACAATGACAGCTGCGAGATGTGGAGCTTCTTGTCCACGGTCAATCATATCAGCAACCTCTGCTGTGATTTCTTTTTTTATTGCGGCGGCGATGAGTTTGCCGTCGATAATTTTATTGTCAGCCATAATATTAAGTTTTATTATGTTTATCTTCTTCTCATTTGAGACATCATCTGCATCATTTTCTTTGCGCCACCTGTTGTCATCATTCTCATCATCTTTGATGTTTCTTCAAATTGTTTTATCAATCTGTTAACTTCAACGATGTCGGTACCGCTACCCATTGCTATTCTTCTACGACGGCTGCCGTTCAAGATTTTTGGGTTTTCGCGTTCTGCAGGTGTCATTGAACCGATGATAGCTTCAATGCTCTTGAATGCATCTTCATCAATATCTTCGTCGCTAATTTTATTCATTCCTGGAATCATTGCAGCGAGATCTTTGATACTACCCATACGTTTAATCTGCTGAATTTGTTTTAGGAAGTCATTGAAATTAAATTCGTTTTTAGCGAGTTTCTTCTTAAGTTTAGCAGCTTCTTCTGCATCGAATTGCTCTTGAGCCTTTTCCACGAGAGTAACGATGTCACCCATACCGAGGATACGGTCAGCCATACGTTTTGGATAGAAGATGTCGAGAGCATCCATTTTTTCGCCGAGACCGACGAATTTGATTGGTTTGTCAACGACGGAACGTATTGTAAGAGCAGCACCGCCGCGAGTATCACCATCTAATTTTGTGAGAACAACGCCGTCGAAGTCGAGGCGGTCGTTGAATGCCTTAGCTGTATTGACAGCATCCTGACCTGTCATTGAGTCAACGACGAACAAAGTTTCATGAGGATTAACTTTAGCTTTGACAGCTGCAATTTCGTCCATCATTTGTTCGTCAACAGCAAGACGACCAGCGGTATCTATGATAACGACGTTCTTGTTATGTTCTTTTGCATATTTTATAGCATTGTCTGCGATGCTAACTGGATCTTTGCTTTCTATTTCAGTGTAAACTTCAACGCCTACTTGTTCGCCCAAGACCTTTAACTGGTCGATAGCAGCAGGACGATAAACGTCGCCAGCCACGAGAAGCACGCTCTTGCCTCTCTTGCTCTTCAAGAAGTTAGCGAGTTTTGCTGAGAATGTTGTCTTACCAGAACCTTGGAGACCAGCTATAAGAACGATTGCTGGATTAGCTTTGATATTGATTTCAGAATGGTCGCCACCCATCAACTCTGCGAGTTCATCGTGGACTATCTTAACCATAAGTTGTCCTGGCGATACAGAAGTCAAAATCTTCTGTCCCAATGCTTTTTCCTTGATGTTATTTGTAACATCTTTTGCTATCTTGTAACTAACGTCGGCATCCAAAAGAGCTTTTCTAACTTCTTTCAAAGTTTCTGCGACGTTAATTTCTGTTATATGACCTTGACCTTTTAATATCTTGAACGAGCGTTCAAGTTTCTCACTTAATCCTTCAAACATATTATATTTTATTTTTGTGCAAAAGTAATGATTTTTTTAGTAATTAACAATAGTTTTTAAGACTAAAATACAGCGTTTCACGACATATAAGTCCGCAGTCTTTATCAATAAGAATTAAACAAATCGAAATGATATTGCATATATGCTTTTCCGTCAAGGACTACACTGTCCTTCACATTTTCAGGCAAGTTGTTTTTAAAGAACCTGCCGTCGTTTGAATACACGAATTCTCCTTCTGGTGTCTTCCATCCAAATCCATGATCCAATTCAAAGAAAGCGAATGGTTTATAACATTTTCCGAATACATCCTTACTCCAGAAAAACTCATCGTGAGACTGTCCAAGTTGAGCCAATATCATCGCAGTCAAGTCGGCATTTCCGCAAATCTTATCGTATGTCGTCCCTCTCAAAGAATCTTTCAGCGGTTCGCCATAAATGAGCATAGGAATTTTATGATGATTAAAAGATTCCAATCCATGATTTTTGTATGACGTATGACTATGATCAGCGACGAAGATAAACAAGGTGCTGTCATACCACTCTTGTTGTTTCGCCTTTTCCATAAACATACCTAATGCGATATCGGTATAGTGACCCGAGTTAACATACGGTTTTTCAATCTGAGGCCACTCCAACTCTTCAAAAATTTTCGGATAATCGTAAGGCGAATGTGTACTTTGAGTAAACAACGTACTAAAGAAAGGCTGCGGATATTCTGAAATCTGATCCAAATACCATGGCATAACATCTGTGTCATGATATCCCAGCTTACCTTTACGGAAACCTTCGTTTATATCTTTTGCTTCTATTATTTCATCGAATTCATTATAACGGAGATACGACAGAATATTACCGTAATTCAATTCACCCCCGAAATAAAAGCTCGTATGATAACCGATAGAATCCATTCTCTTGACCAACGACGGCACTGCGTAATATTTATCAGGGTGATTAGTCATCGTTGTCACTGGTATTCCTGGAAGACCGCCAAACAAAGACGACATTGCATGTTGTGAGCGATTCGCACTTGCGTAAATATTTGTAAACAGAAGTCCTTCTTTTTCAAGGTTATGGAAATTTGGAGTAATATCAGGTTCGCCACCCAGCGACTCAATCAAGTCGGCCGACCAGCTTTCAAGGAGTACCACGATAATATTGGGTTTTTCAATCTTCAGAATCGACTCTGTCGAGTCGCAGGAGGTTTCATGAAGTCCAACAGTCCTTTTCTTTGCGGAGTCAAAATCCATATAATTAAAATGTGCCCTTGACTCCACCTTCTTGGAATTCAATATATTTTCAACGAGATAATATGCAGGATTAACGCACATCTCATTAGCAAATTTATGACTGCTATAATACACCTTGCTTGATGTGATTGGAATCTCGTTGAATCCGCCTCTCATTCCCAAAAAGAGAAGACCTAAGGCAAGCACAAAACTTCCAGAAAGCACGGTTCTATTTGGTTTCTCGGCTTCTTTGTACACCGCCAAAGCTTGCGGTTCCACAAATTTTGTATAGAACCAACAGAACAATACCGTAAAGACGCTCCACAACACTATAAGCAACAATGTCTGTTCCGTCTCCGCAGTATTTATGACTTCCGCCGGATTTTCAAGATAGAGCAAAGCCCTATACGACAACTTCGTTCTCCATTCGCCATAAATTCCCATATCGCCGAATGCCGCCAGATTATACGTCGCGACCATAAGATAAAAATACCAGCGAAGCGGAGCGAAAAGCGTGTCTTTATCAACAGACAACGAAATGAACATATATATCACAGGCAAGGCCAGCATAAAGCAAGCCGTGGAAATATCAAGCGGCAACGCAGACCAGAAACCTTTCAGTATTTCCTTAAACGGAATCTCACCTAGTTCCACCAACGTCCAATATTTCATCAAGAAAATCACTCTCATTGTTGCGAAAAGCACCAACAAGAAGACCATCATTTTCAGTAATGTAAGAAGGATTTTTTTCATATTTATATCGACTAAAAATAAAAGGCTAAACGTCAAAGATCACATTTGTCCTTTGCCATTAGCCTTTTTTGCCATTACACATTATAATTTCTTGCTCCGAAAATTTTGCTTCCGACTCTTACCATCGTTGCGCCTTCTTCGATAGCGATTGGATAGTCGTCTGACATTCCCATTGAAATTTCCTTAAAAGAAGCGTTGTCTTTGAAATAATTTTCCTTTAAGGTTTCAAAGATATTTTTGAGATTTTTGAACTCATTTCTAACTTGAGCGGCGTTGTCAGTGAAAGTAGCCATTCCCATCACGCCACAGATGTTAATATTTTTTAAATTTTTAAAACTTTCAGATTCCAGTAACAATTTAGCTTCTTCAATATCCAGCCCGAACTTTGTTTCTTCCTGAGCGATATGAAACTGCAACAGACAATCGATAACGCGATTGTTTTTAGTGGCCTCTTTATTAACGGCTTCGAGAAGAGAAAGGCTGTCAATAGCATGAATCAATGTTACAAAAGGAGCGATATATTTTATTTTGTTAGTCTGAAGATGACCTATGAAATGCCATTGAATATCATCTGGTAACACTTGGTGTTTATCACGCATTTCAAGAGCTTTGTTCTCGCCGAAGATACGTTGTCCGGCATCGTAAGCCTCCTG
>JAEIGA010017355.1_pt1 | contig 10962 bp, 8 predicted proteins | sample 9270691 | NCBI WGS metagenome assembly JAEIGA01 (sample SAMN17057246, study PRJNA624740) | gut metagenome | biome: biome; isolation source: fecal sample | host: Bos grunniens | place: China: Xizang | collected 2019 | reverse complement strand
TGCGTTGTCGAAATATGACATCTGTCCTACAAGCGAAAGTACCATTCCAAAAGTTACCTGCACAACACTCTCGGTTGAGTATCCTATTGCATTCTTTACCGGAATTCCCTTGCTGTTGGCGTATGGGATATCCACATTGTTTGTGCCGGTTGCAGCCACACAAATAAGCTTGAGTGTAGGACAGGCATCAATCTGCTCCTTTCCAATCACAACCTTGTTTGTAATGATAACGTCAAAACCCTGTATTCTTTCAAATACCTCCTCAGGTTTTGTAAAAGGATATGTAACCAACTCACCTTGTGAAGCAATAGGCTCAAGGGAGATGTCACTTCCAATTGTATCTGCATCCAAAAAAACTATCTTTCTCATAATTATTTACTCATCATTAGTGTTATAGGAGCAAGTGCCCTTGCAGAGATCTCTTCTGGCACTTTAACCTCAAATTTCTCATCCCTCAACGCCTCATATACCTTCTCAAGTGTAGCAAGTTTCATGTATTCGCATACAATCTTCTCAGATACCGGAATGAACTCCTTGCCAGGATTGTCCTTGCGCAATTTATGGAGTGTTCCCACCTCGGTTGCTATGATGAACTGTTTTTTCTCACTTGCTGCCGCATGTTTGAGTATTCCCGACGTAGAGTACATGTAGCAGTTAGGGTTATCCAGAATCACAGGATCGCTCGAGCATGCACTCTCCGGGTGGATAAGTACATCTGCCTCAGGGTATTTTGCCATCATGTCCTGTACCATTGCTGTGGTAACCTGGTCATGAACCTTGCAGCATCCGTTGTAAAGTTCCATATCGCGGCCAGTCTGGGAGATGATGTATGCTCCAAGATTTTTGTCGGGAACAAAAAATACTTTTGTATCCTGCGGAAGGCCCTTTACAATTGAAAGTGCATTTGCACTGGTACAGCAGATGTCTGTATGGCTCTTTACCTCTGCAGTGGTGTTTACATAACTGACTACCATACCGTTAGGGTTGGCAGCTTTCCACTGGGCAAGGTTCTCGCCGCATACTCCGTCTGCAAGGGTACATCCTGCGCCAAGGGCAGGAACAAGAACTTTTTTCTTTGGAGATATAAGGGCTGCAGTCTCTGCCATGAAGTGGACACCTGCAAAGACAATGATGTCTGCATCTGCAGTACCCGCCTTGCGGGACAGTTCAAGGGAATCGCCCAAAAAGTCTGCAACATCCTGTACATCAGGATTTGAGTAGTAATGGGCAAGAACTATTGCATTCTTCTCTTTTTTAAGCTCTTCTATCTTCTGTACAAGTTCTTCTCTTGTCATATGTTTATTTTTCTACTTGAATGTTCATACTAATGTCCATACCTTTTACGGTGTGGGTAAGGGCTCCTACGCTGATGTAGTCGACTCCGGTTGCAGCAACCTCAACAAGACGGGGTATGCTCATATTTCCGGAAGCTTCTGTCTTTATGGCCTTGCCTGAAGCCTTGATTATCTTTACAGCCTCGGTCATGGTTGCATTGTCCATGTTGTCAAGCATAATGATGTCGGCTCCTGCTGCAATTGCCTCCTCAACCTCAGGAATGTTGGTTGTCTCAACCTCAATCTTTATGGTTGCAGGGATATTGCCCCTTACCTGCTCTACAGCTTTGGTAATGCCGCCTGCCATCTTTATGTGGTTGTCCTTGATCATTGCCATGTCATAAAGGCCCATCCTGTGGTTTGTTCCGCCACCGTCCTTAACAGCCATCTTGTCAAGCACTCTGAGGCCCGGTGCAGTCTTGCGGGTATCAAGCAACTCTGTAGAGGTACCTTTAAGCTCCTTTACATATTTTGCTGTCTCAGTTGCAATACCGCACATTCTCTGGAAAATGTTCAATGAAAGTCTCTCACCTTTAAGCAAGGTTGGGTATGATGCCTCAATCCTGAGCATCACATCACCCTTCTTTACTGAATCTCCGTTTTTGAAATATGGGGTATAGACTATGTCTTTCTGGAATCTCTCGTACACTTTCTTTATAACCTCAATACCGGAAACAACACCATCCTGTTTTGCTGTCATTGTTGCTACAGCGTTCAATGACTCAGGAATGATTGAATCGGTGGTTACATCACCTGTGTTAATATCCTCCTCAAGACCAAGGTCTATGAGTTTCTCTATCAAATTCTCGTATTGTATCATTTTGTAATAAATTATCGGGAATATGCTAAAAATTCAAATAATCTCTGTTTACAGGTGCAGTGGCAATCTCCTTGCCCATCTGCTGGATTGAGTGTACCTCATACGACTCGTCTGCGTGAGGGAAATCCTCCCTGTAGTGGCCGCCGCGGCTCTCTTTTCTGAGCAGTGCAGGATTCATTACCAAAGATGCTACAATCAGAAGTCTCCATGCTGCATCCTCGTAGTATTCTTTGATTGGAACGGTACTTACAACCTTGCGGCTCATTATAAGTTCAGTTCCCAAAGCCTCAATCTTGCGCAATCCCTCTTTCAATCCCTCCTCGCTTCTTACAATGCCGGCATGGGCATTCATTATCTCAGAAACTTTTCCTTTAAGTGTATGGTAAAAATCAGCGTTGGTCTCATCTCTGTAATACTCTTCCTTGAACGCAGGCACCTTCTCAGGCACGCCGTTCTTCACAGAATCCTCCACAGCCCTGTTTGCAAACACAAGACACTCAATCAAAGAGTTTGAAGCCAAGCGGTTGGCTCCCATAATTCCTGTTGCTGCAATCTCTCCGCAGACATACAGTCTCTTTATATCCGTTGCTCCATTCATGTTTGAAACAACGCCACCAACTGTGTAGTGCGCTGCAGGTGCAACAGGTATCTCGTTTGTAAGGTCGTAGCCGAACTCGGCACATTTGGCATTGATTGTAGGGAATCTCTCAAGAATCTCCTCTTTATTCAAATGTTTGAGTGAGAGGATAACATACGGCATGTTGTCCTTGTACATCTGTTTGTAGATTGAACGGGCAACAATATCCCTTGGTGCAAGCTCTGCCAACTCATGGATAGGAACCATGAATCTCTTGCCGTCCTTACCCATAAGATGTGCACCCTCACCCCTTACAGCCTCACTTATAAGGAATGCCTTTGAAGAGTCCTTGATGTATAGTCCCGACGGATGGAACTGTATGAACTCCATATCCATTATGCGGCAACCGTTCTTGTAGGCAACAGCCAGTCCGTCACCTATGGTTGTCTGAGGATTGGTGGTTCTTGCATATATCGCAGATGTTCCTCCCGATGTAAGGAATACATTGTTCGCATACAAAAGTACCTCCTTGCCTTTCTCCTTCTCATTGAGCGGTGCCCCGAACTCAGGGTTCTCGCTCCAGCAACGGACACCATAACAAACTCCGTCCGCAACAAGAAGATCCAACAATGAGGTATTCTCGTAAACTTTTATATTATCCTTCTCTTGAACTTTGGTAATCACGAACTCTGTAATCCAGCGTCCCGTAGAGTCACCGCCCGCATGGAGGATTCTCCTCTTGTGGTGACCTCCCTCAAGGCCCAAAGCCAAGGCTCCGTTTTCTGTATCAAACTGCATTCCGTCGGCGATGATCTCCTGAATCCTGTGCGGACCTTCATTTACAAGAACATCTACCGCTGTGTCTTCACACAGGCCACGGCCAGCAATTAAAGTATCTGATTTGTGGATCTGAGGATCGTCCTCAAAAGATGTAACGGCCGCAATTCCGCCCTGGGCGTTGAATGAATTGCTCTCTCTTACAAACGACTTTGTAATTACAGCCACACTGCCTTTGAAAGAAGCCTTGTAAGCTGCATACAAACCTGCAAGTCCGCTACCAACAACTATGTAATCAAACTTCTGCATTTTAGTTTGGGTAAATTTGAACAAATTTACCATTTTTTTTGTATCCGCATACACTTGAACACGGAAATTTTCACATCACCCCGCAATTCCCTCCACAAAACACCCTCCTCCCGTAGAAGGACATTCAAGAAGAAAAGGCCTGCACCAAAATGCAGGCCTTGAATATCAGTCAATTGTAAAAAGAGACGTCGTCACAATTACCAAGCGAGGGCTGAGGCGCCGAGAATGGCAGCGTCAGATTCCTTGAGGGCACTAGGAAGGAGTTTCACCTTGCCTTTCCATATAGAGACCATATTGGCCTCCATAGCCTCGCGGATTGGCTTGAAAATGAACTCGCCGGCACGGGCAAGACCACCGAACACCACAATTGCCTCAGGAGCACTGAATGCAACGAAATCTGCAAACGACTCACCGAGTTTCTTGCCGGTGAACTCAAAGATCCTTATTGCCAACTCATCACCTTTCTGTGCAGCCTCAAACACATCTTTAGAAGTGATGTTCTCAACACCGCGCAAAAGTGAAGGCTCATCTGTAAGGGCAAGCCACTCGCCTGCTGTGCGGGCAACACCCATTGCAGAGCAGTATGTCTCCAGACAGCCATGCTTTCCGCAACCGCAAGGGCGGCCGTTATGCCTTACAGCAGTAACGTGGCCAAGCTCTCCGGCAAAACCGTCGTGACCATAAACAAGCTCACCGTTGATGATGATACCACTGCCCACACCTGTACCCAGGGTAATCATAATGAAGTTCTTCATACCCCTTGCGGCACCGTAGGTCATCTCACCTACAGCAGCAGCATTTGCATCGTTGGTTACAGTTACAGGAAGGTTGTCCAAAGCCATTGAAACCTCTTTGGCCAACTCAACCCTTATACCTTTTGCCCACTCAAGATTGGCAGCATCCTCAATGGTTCCCTGGTAATAGTTGCCGTTAGGGGCACCGATACCAATTCCTTTGATATTCTCAAAACCAACCTCTTTAGCAAGCTCCCTTATGGTATCGCATACAGCCTGGATAAACAGGCTTGCCTCACCGGCCTTGTATTTTGAGCCAATTACTGTCTGGGTTACAATATTTCCTTTTCTGTCTACAATTCCAATTTTTGTGGTCTGGCCTCCAATATCCACACCAACTACAAAATCTCTATTCTCCATAATCACAAATCAAATTACTCAGTAGGGATATCCTTGTTTACGTTTTTAGAACCTACCAATGCGTAGAACAACAAGTAGGCAAGACCTGCAACAACTACCCAGTAGCTTGTCATATATGAAGTTGCATCTGCAATGAATCCCTGGAATGCAGGAAGCACACCACCACCGCAAACCATTACCATAAAGATACCTGAAGCAGCTGCTGTAAATTTGCCAAGGCCCTCAACTGCAAGGTTGAAGATACCGCCCCACATAACTGATGTACACAAACCGCAAAGTACAAGGAACATGATGTTTGCAGGAACATTTACCATACCGAACGAGATATCGCTCTTGAATACAGGCATCATAACCTCAGTAGTAGGGGCAGTGAAGATTGCAGCAAGCACAAGGCAAAGGCCAATTACACTTACTCCCGACAACATTGCCTTACTTGACACTTTACCGGCAATTGAACCTCCGACAAGACGGCCTACCAACATAAGGAACCAGTATGTACCTACAAGGCTGCCCGCCATTGCAGGATCAAGCTTCAAACCCTGGGTCATGTAAAGATTGGCAATGTTTGGAATACCAACCTCAACACCAACATAAATGAAGATTGCAACAATTCCCAACACAAAGTGACGGAAGCTCATTGCGCTGTATTTCTTGCCGCCGGCAACCGGTTTCTCCTCTTTTGAAGCACTCTCGTATGCAGGCTCAGGGATGTTTGAAACAGCAAGCACAACAAATGCCAAAGCAAAAATACCCATAGCGATGAACAATGCAGGGTTAGCTTTTGCAATGGTTCTTGCAGCCTCGTTTGAACCCATAAGGTAACCTACAAGTACAGGAACGATGGTTGCTGCAGAAGAGTTACACACACCTGCAAACTGGATAAGCTGGTTACCTCTGTTACCGCCACCGCCAAGGGTGTTGAGCATAGGGTTTACAACGGTATTGAGCATACACATTGAGAAACCTGAAACAAATGCACCGCAAAGGTAAATGCCAAAGCTCTCGGCCTTACCTGAAACGAATGTAACAGCAACACCTGCAAAACCTATCACAACAGCCAAAAGGGCAGTTTTCTTGTATCCGATTTTGCTGAGCATATAACCTGCAGGGATACCCATACAGGCATAAGCGATAAAGTTTGCAAGGTTACCCAACTGTGAAAGGAAGTCACTTGCACCAAACTGGTTCTTTACAATAACTCCAAACGGATTCTGCAATCCTGTAACGAAAGCAATCATAAAGAACAACGCGAACATGATTGCTATAGGCAATGCATAATTTTTCTTTGTTGTTTCCATAAATAGAATTTTAGGTTTATAATTATTTAAGTCGTTTTCCAATTACAACACAAATGTAATCAAATTTCTCCATTTCCTCTTCCCCGCAACACTTACAACAGCGGAGAAAGCAACCTTGACACACTCTCCAGCACCTTCTGCCTGCGGCTCCTCCTTGCCCACATTGCCGGGGTAAGCTCCCGGCAGGCAGCAGCATCGTCAATGAACTGCTTTTCTATTGTCCCTGAACATCCCTTGTCATAAATTACAGAAAGTATCTCAAAATTGTGCTCAAAGCTGCGCATATCCATATTTGCAGAACCCACAATGCTCACCTCCCCGTCTATGCTCACCACCTTGGAATGGTTGAAACCCTTCTTGAACAGATAAATTTTCACACCTGCCTCCAGGAGCTCCCCCACATAAGACATTGTGCTGTAATGGGCTATCTTGGTGTCGGATTTGTCGGGAAGCATAATGCGCACATCAACATTTCCCAAAGCGGCAATCTTTATTGCGTTGAGTACAGATTCATTTGGAGTGAAGTACGGTGATACAATGTAAATGTGGTTGCGGGCAACGGTGATGGCGCTGAAAAAGCACTGCATGATGCTTGCCCAGTTGCTGTCGGGACCAGAGGCAAGTATCTGTGTAGCAATGCTGTTGCCGGGGTTCTGCTCCCCCCTCTGGCGCATCTCAAGCTGCGGGTAATATTTCTTCCACTTCTTGATTTTGCGGTTGAGTATAAAGTACCGGTCCAGCAGGAAACTTGTCTGGAGCGACGAGACCGCCTCCCCCACAATTTTCATATGGGTATCGTGCCAAGGGCCAAGGGAATTGCCATACCAGTAGCGGTCTGCAATGTTCACTCCCCCCAGGAATCCGCACTCTCCGTCCACCACCAGAATCTTGCGGTGATTGCGGTAATTCACCTTTGAGGTTGGGAGAGGAAGGTTCACCTTTGCAAAACAAAGCATCTCAATGCCTGTCCTCTCCATCTTCCCGACAAAATCCTTTTTAAGAGAGATGCTCCCCACACCGTCATAGATCACCCTCACCTCTACCCCCTGAGCAGCCTTCTCCATAAGGAGATTCGCAAACCTTTCGCCGGTACTGTCATTCTCAAAGATATATGACTGCAGATGAATGTGTTTGCGAGCCCCTTCCATAGCCTTGTACATGGCCTCAAGAGCCTCTTTTCCGGTAAAGAAGAATTCTATTGAAGAGTTGTTTTCAACCAGGGTATAGCTGTTGCGCAGGTTCTGGAAAATTATCTTCTTGTAGGGCTCCAGATCACCCAGCACCTGCGGATTCTGTTTTATGAATTCGCTCTGGTAACGGGAGGTCTCTTTCCTGTAGCGGTACTCCGCATTTCCCTTGAACTTGTAGAGCCTCCTCTTGCGGTAATGCATTCCAAAAAAGAAATAGAGGATGAGGCCTATGTAAGGGAGAAGGATGAGGACAGTTACCCAGGAGAGGGTTTTTATAGGGTCCTGACGGCGCATGACCATAGCAGTGGCAGCATAAACTGCCAGAAACAGGTTCATTATGTAAAGAACCGCCGAGAATATTTGCCAACCGCTGGTGAACATTATCCCTGTAAATGGTATAAGGGCCTGCCGGTGTCCCTGCAGGCCCCATATCAATATCTACTCCTGAATATAATCCTCTATATATCCGAACGACTCGTCATCAAGCCTCAACTCACCTTTTGTAACATGGCCAAGAAGGGTTACGGGGATATCTTCGTTGAAAAGGAAGTCCACAAAATCATTCTCCTGGGCATCGTTTACGGTAACTATAGCAAGATAGCGGCTGCGGCCGAAAAGGAACTCCTTGTCCTCAACCTCGGCATCTCCGGTAATGTCAAAGCCCAACTCATTAGGGGCACAGCACTCCAGAAGGGAGATAAACAGACCGTTTGAGGAGATATAATGGGCACTTGTAACATAATCCCTCTCAATGGCCTTGAGGATTACATCAAATGTCCTGTTGTTCATCTGGAAATCATTCTCCTCTGCAGTAAGGCCCACAAGATAGATTGTATCACCTTTGGCATCAAACGACATTGAAGTGATTTTCTTCTTGTCCTTAATGAGACCAAGGGCAGTAATTCTCCTGTCATCAACATTTTTGGTGGTGAGGAAACGGGCACCTGTACAGGCAAGTCTTGCAAGAGCCTCGGTATTGGCCCTGGTGAGTGCAGCCTCCGGTTCGTAATTGTCCAGAGAAAGCGACTCGGCCTTGGATACAGCCACAGTAAAGACACCTTTGGCCACACGCTCAATGTCTGCATCATAAGGGTTATCGATATATTTTTTTACCGTTTTTTTATATTGTGGGTCTTCTGTAAGAAAATCAGCAATATCAAAAAGATCTTCAGTTTCATTAATTCGGGTTTCGTATAGCTCTACCATAGCCAGGTTGTTTTTTAATGTTGTTTATAGTCTGCTAATATAACCAATTTTTCTGTAAAAAGTTTTGCGGAGATAAAAAAACTATTTACATTTGCACCCGATTCAAGCCCAGATGGTGAAATTGGTAGACACGCCACTTTGAGGGGGTGGTGCCGGTTACGGTGTGCAAGTTCGAGTCTTGTTCTGGGCACCAGCAAAAAAGCAGTCCTTTCGGGCTGCTTTTTGTTTTTTTAAATATCATTCCACCGCCATGCCGGAGTCACCAGCACCATAAACCACCCCGCCATAATTGTATGCCCAGCCGTTCTCAATCAGCATAACCAGACGGTTGTCGGGAAGGAGAAGATACATATTCCATCCTTTGCTGGACTTGTATTCCACCAATATGGAATGCTTGATATCACTCCATGATACATAATAAGTCTTTGCCCTGCGCATCCCCTCAACTGCCAGAACACGAAGGTAATCATTCACATTCCTGTCATTGAAATACCATATCCGCAACTGCGCTCCGGCGTCAACGGCATTTTCCTTTATGTACGGCACACTGCACACCCGCTCCACAACACTTCTGCAACTGCTCTCCATAGCCGGTATGCTCTTGTTGAAATCTGCATTGTATGAATGTACAAACATCAGCTGCACATTTGGGTTGCCATCTTTCATGGACAATCTGGCCAAATACTCAGGCGTCCTGTTATCTATGTACTTGCCACCATATTTCACGTTACTATTGTCCAGGAACTGGCATTTATCCTCAATTGTAAAACTCTCCTCCAGCCGGCCGTACATTCCCTCACAATCATACCATCCCAACTTGAATAAAGTGTTGGGCCACCTGTCTACAAACCTCTTTGCCAACTCTTTAAGCAAGTCCTTACCGTACAGGTATGGGGTAATTTCAGGGACCTTCCCTTTGGTATCCAGCTTCCCCTGCAGGAACTTTTCAATACCTCCCCTGTAGAAATCTCTTCCCGACAATTCAACCCGTTTCACCACTTCACCATTGCGGTACATTTCCACATAATAGACCTTATTTCCCCCTTCATATTGAAAATCTAAAAGATAACTGTCCAAGAGCCTGCTCCTTAGGCTCTCCTTGCGCAATGAATCGGCAAGATACTTCACCTGGTGGGGATTCCATTGCAGCATATCGCTGAATCTCCCCTCATACAGGTTCCGGAAGCAGCTGTCGGGAAGAGTATTGATAGCCTTGCCTACCCCAAACTGCTCCAACCGGGCCTGCTTGTCTTCCTGGTGCACTGCATATTTGCCAAGGATTTCAATAAAGGCATCCTTTTCCCTCCTTTTTGCGAGGGTTATTGAACTGATGTTGTCAATGTCAAGATACACATCCCCTTCATACATGTTCCAGTCTGAAAAACTGTAATATCTGATTTCACCACTATTGTGGGGATCAAGCACCATGGCCAATTGTATTTTTATGCTGTCAACATTCTGGTTCCTCTGCCTGGTTGTACCGTTTCCGGCAAACGCCTTTACCTGCAGCAGCAATAAGACTCCGGATAAAAGAAGCAGATTACCCAAAGATTTCATTGGACTCATAATGTAAGGGATTGTGTTTATTTGTGGAAAGACAACAATTATGCCACAAATAAACTTTTCTCCCTTTCCGCCGTTATCAATGCAAAGAGGTGCATATTCCCCTCTTTCAAAAAACAGCACTTATGGAAAAGGAGAAATTCAATCAGCTTACAGCAGCCAACGGAAGGCCCGTGGCAGACAACCAGAATGTACAGACAGCCGGCTTGAGAGGGCCGATGGTAGTTCAGGATCCATGGTTCCTGGAGAAACTCGCACACTTCGACAGGGAGGTTATCCCGGAGAGGCGCATGCACGCAAAAGGCTCGGGAGCCTACGGTACTTTTACCGTTACACATGATATAACAAAGTACACCAGGGCATCAATCTTCAACGGGATTGGGAAGAAAACAGAGTGTTTTGTAAGATTCTCAACCGTGGCCGGGGAGCGCGGAGCTGCTGATGCCGAGAGGGATATCCGCGGATTTGCGATGAAATTCTACACCGAGACCGGCAACTGGGACCTGGTGGGAAACAACACCCCCGTCTTTTTCCTGCGCGACCCTTTAAAGTTCCCGGACCTCAACCACGCCATAAAAAGGGATCCCCGCACAAATTTGCGGAGCCCAAACAGCAACTGGGATTTCTGGACACTCCTCCCCGAGGCGCTGCACCAGATTACCATTACCATGAGCACAAGAGGCATCCCCTACTCGTACCGCCATATGCACGGATTTGGAAGCCATACCTACAGC
>JAEIGA010017354.1_pt1 | contig 10962 bp, 10 predicted proteins | sample 9270691 | NCBI WGS metagenome assembly JAEIGA01 (sample SAMN17057246, study PRJNA624740) | gut metagenome | biome: biome; isolation source: fecal sample | host: Bos grunniens | place: China: Xizang | collected 2019 | reverse complement strand
GTGCGCCTTTTCAACGAGAGCGGATATATGGGCGACATTGACAAGATGGAGCTTGTAAGCAAGAATGCACCTGTTGTAACCGAGGACTATCCTGTCATCTTTGACAAGAGCCAGGGCTATACCCACGGCAGCCGTCGCCTGAACAGCGTGTCACTCAGTGGGCAGACGCTGCAATTGCCGACACCTTTGAAGGTGTACAGCAAGATTGATGATGGTTTCTTCAGTGCGCAGGTAGGAGAGACGGTATCCCCCACATTCGGCTATACCGGTACATGGATGAACGGCTTTGTGTATATCGACCGTGGCATGGACGGTGCTTTTGAGGCACAGCTCAATGCAGACGGTTCAATTCCGGCTGGCAGTGATATTATGGCGTTCTCTTACGCTGAACCTTCTGTAGGCTCGGGAGTGGGGTACAACAGCAGCGGACAGGCGGTGTCCAACGCCGATGTGCTCAATCCTCCTGCGTTCAAGATTCCGGCAGACCTTGCTCCAGGTTATTACCGTATGCGTTACAAGGTGGACTGGGCTTCGATTGACCCTGCGGGACGTCCTGAGGACGGTAACGGTATCATCAAGAACGGTGGCGCGATATGCGATGTACGCATAAATATTCATGCAGCAAACGGAAACTTGTCGGTTGAATCTACGAACGGCACCTTGTTGGCTGCAGATGGTTCTGAGCTTCCCCAGGCTGTTCCTTTCGGCAAGCCGCTGGTTCTAAAGGTGGCTCCTGCCGACGGGTATGCGCTCGATGTGCTCAAAGTTGTTCATGGCCATAATCTCAATGGCGGGCAGGAGGTGCACGGTGTGCAACAGTATAGCGAATATCTCTTGCCTGGGTATCTTGTCAAGGGTGATGTGGTTACTCTCCCTGCCGAGTTTGTTGACGGTGATGTAAAGATTGTTGCCTTTTTCGAAAAACAGGAGGGTGGTGCCGGTGGCGAAGGATATGCTCTCTCGTTCGACAAGGATGCAACAGTGAACGTGGGTGGTCCGGTCGTTGTAAGTGTTAATGGCAAGGAGTTCAATCTTGACGGTAATGCGGCATATTATGACTTTACCGAAACTCCTGTGCTTGTCTCAAATGCAGAAATCCTGGATGTGCTCGTTGACAATTCATACGGCAAGGACGGTTATCTCTATGTCGACCTCAACAACGACGGCAAGTTTACTGCAATGATTGATGAGTATGGTACCCCGGCTGTTTCAAGCGAACTTGTCGATTTTTCACACTATAACGGAAAAGACAGCAATGGCGCCCCTGTGGAGCAGGGCGGTGAAGTAGGGGCTCTTTCCGGCTTTTTGCCCGAGTCGCTCTCCGACGGCATATACCGTGTACGTCTCAAACTCGATACAGACAATATCAACCCCGATGGTTCGGAGAGTATCGTTGCCGATGGCGGTTGTATTGCTGACTTCCTTGTCAATATCGTAAGAAAGGGTAATGTTTCATTGCGTCTCTTTACTGTGGACGGCAGCATCGATGGTCTTGCCGGAACGGCTCTTCCGCTCACGGTTCCGCTCAATCAAAGGATATCGGCGGTGCTTCGTGGTGCTCCAGGCTTTGCAGCCGAAGGTGTTACGGTGCGTCACGGCCACAATCTCGACGGTGAGCAGTATGTGAACGGCAACCGCCAGTGGGCCGAGGAGTATGTTGCAGTAAAAGCCGGAAAGGTGGTTGTCAATGCCGACATAGTTGACGGTGATGTATATCTTTTTGCAGAGTTCAAGAAAAAAGAGGGTGGTGAGTGGACTCTTGTCTTCAGTGATGAGTTCGATGCCGAGGATAACAGCCAGCCTGTAGACAGCAAATGGATGCGTTGCCAGCGTTACGGCGCGACATGGAACCGTTGGCTCAGCGACAGCAAGGAGGTAATCTACTTGCAGGGCGGTGACCTTGTGGCACGTGCGATACCTAACCCTGATCAAGAGAGTGATCCTGTGCCAATGATTACAGGTGGTATAAAGAGTAATAAACGTTTCGGCTTCACATACGGTTACGTGGAGGCGCGCATCCTTTCCAATCCTTGGACCGGACATTTCCCGGCATTCTGGATGATGCCCGAGGACCAGAGTGCAGGTTGGCCCGATTGTGGCGAGATTGATATTTGGGAGGCCATCGATACTGACGGCCGCTCATATCATACAATCCACAGCAACTGGACATACGACCTCGGAAACAAGAATGACCCGCAGTCAAGCTTCAATAAGACAATCCCGTATGACCGCTATCATACTTACGGTCTCAAGTGGGATGCCAATACTCTGATATGGTATATTGACGGCAAGGAGGTCGGCCGCTATACAAAATCTACCGACAACTCAAAACTCAACCAGGGGCAGTGGCCGTTCGACAAGCATTTCCACCTTATCCTCAACCAGAGTGTGGGTAACGGCTCATGGGCTGCCAATGCAGATGTGTCGCATACTTACGAGACACGTTTCGACTGGGTGCGCGTGTATCAGACCGACGGCATGGAAAATACCGACGGCACGGTAGGGGTAGTCAAGGTTATTGATGATAATGCGGTAGAAGTCACCGCTACCGACGGTGGTGCTTATGTCGCAGCTTCAGAGCCTCTTCTGGTTGAGGCGTATGACACGATAGGCCGCAAGGTTGCCCAGGCCCTTATTGAAGATTCCGGTTTTATCCCGCTAGCCAAAGGCATTTATATTATTGCGGGCAACAAGGTTCTGGTTAAATAGGCAATAGACATTAATATTCTTTATGGCGCTACAACTCATTCGGGAGTGTAGCGCCATATTTTTATTGTTTTATGGATTATTTACCTAATTCACATTAATTAAGGCGAAGATTAAATAATTTTCGTTGTATTTTCGGTTGGAATGTGCTATCTTTGCAAACTGAATTGGACTATTGGGTTTTGGTGCAATTCATAATTTACAAAAGATGAAAAATAGTTTATATACACTTATAGCAGTATTGTTGATGCTCTCTTCTTGTGACTCTTACAACAAGATTCTCACAACAAGCAACATTGACTACAAATATGAGGCTGCAAAGGCTTACTATCTCAAAGGTGATTACTCAAAGGCTGCCCAGCTTCTTGAGAGTATGGTTACTTTGCTCAAAGGTGGTGACAAAGCCGAAGAGTCTCTGATACTTCTTGCAAAGTGCTATTACGACTCAAAGGACTATGATACTGCATCGCAGTACTTCAAGGTATATTACACCAATTATCCCCGTGGTGAGTTTGCCGAGTATGCGCGTTTCCATTCCGGTAAGTCCCTGTTTATGGATATAACTGAACCCGAACTTGACCAATCGGGAACATATCTTGCTATCAGTGAACTCCAGCTTTTCATGGAATATTTCCCTTTGAGCAAGTTGCGTCCCGAGGCGCAGGATATGATTGTGAAGATGCATGACCTGCTTGTAGAGAAGGATTTCCTGTCGGCCAAGCTCTATTATGACCTCGGCGATTTTATGGCATACAAGGGCAATAATTATCTCGCTTGTATAATTACAGCGCAGAATGCTCTCAAGGATTATCCTTATACGGGCCTTCGTGAGGAACTCTCGATGCTGATACTGCGTGCACGCTACCAGATGGCGAACAAGAGTATTGAAGAGAAAAAGTACGAGCGTTACCGCGAGACAATAGACGAGTACTATGCTTTCAAGACAGAGTTCCCCGATAGCAAGTATCTTGATGAGGCCGAAAAGTTCTTCAAGGAGGCCAAGGAGTTTGTGAATGATTGACCACAATGATAAATAATTAAACGATATAAAAATGGATTACAAAAAGACAAATGCTCCAACAAACACTGTCACACGTAATATGGCAGATTTTGTAAATGAGACAGGTAACGTGTATGAGTCTGTAGCTATCATCGGTAAGCGCTCAAACCAGATTGCTGCCGAGATGAAAGAGGAACTGCTTAAGAAACTCAATGAGTTCTCATCTACAACCGACAACCTCGAGGAGCAGTTCGAGAACCACGAGCAGATTGAGATTTCGCGTTATTATGAGAGACTCCCCAAGCCTACACTTATCGCGGCCCAGGAGTTTATCGACGGTAAGATATATTTCCGTGACCCTGCAAAGGATAACGTAGAGGAGGATATCTGATAACGGATCGGGTGTTATGAAGTTCCGCTTATACCAGTTGCTTTATGTCGCAGTAATTGCCCTTCTTGTGTGGGCAATGGTGGAGCCTATAGTAAAGTTTACAGAGGCCGATGGCTCGTTGACGGTTATGAGTAATTTCAAGTTGCTTGCTGCTGACGGTCAGGTATCAAGGTCTGTAATTGCACATGGGGCGTTGCTTGTGTTTGCTGTGGTAGTGAATGCTTTTGCACTTATGGTGTCGATGTTCAGCAATTTCGAGTTGCAGAAGAGAACCACAATACTCTCGTTGCTTGTTCTTGCAGGATATTATATCCTTCTGCTGATATACTCGTTCCTCTTGCTTGCCGATGCATCGCTTGAAGTAGACTTGCCGATATTGTTCCCGTTCTTTGGAATAATACTCAATTCGGTATCCTTCAATCTTATCCGCCGCGAAGAGGCGAAGATTATTGCACGGGCTACCGGTTTCAGGTTGAGAGACTGATGTCCGATAAAACATAAGAATGGTCCACGGTTCCGTGGGCCATTTTTTTGTTTTATCGGAACATTACCTGCAATACTCTTGTTTTTAAAGGAAAAAAGAGTATGAAAAAGGTAAAGATTTATGTTTTTGCTGACCCCGCATGTACCTGGTGCTGGGGAAGCGTGCCTGTAGTGAGGGCGTTGAGATACCGTTACGGTTCGCAGTTGGAGTTCGAGTATATAATGGGTGGAATGATAGAGGATATCACCTCCTTTAACAACCGTAGGTTATCTATCGGTGGTGACATAGCAATGTCTAACAGGAATATGCACAAGCATTGGCTTGAGGCATCTGCAATACATGGTATGCCAGTTTCCGAGGCTCCTGTGCGCCTGTTTACCGAGGAGCACCGTTCAACAGTCCCGATGAACCTTGCATATATTGCAGCAGGGCTTTATGCCAAGTCGAATAAGGAGGTGGTGGACAACGCTGTGCAGCGCTTTCTACGTATACTGCAGGAGATGACCCTTGTTGACGGGGCACAGATGAACGATACAGACAATATTGTCGCAATGTCTGCTCTGGTGGGGTTCAACCAGCAGAAATACAGCGAGGTATTTGCTGGTCCCGAGACAAAGAGGATATATTCGGCAAACAAAGAACTGTGTAATGAGTACGATGTACACTCTTTCCCGACATATAAACTGGTGTATGCAGATGAGGAGATGATGGTGCGTGGCTTTACAACATATGAGACATTGGCGCATTGTATCGCCCAACTCTCTTATGAGAATGTAAAGCCCATTGAAGATGGCAGGGAAGCGCTTACCATTGCAAATGTGCGTACGTTCATTGAGGAATTCGGTGTGGCATACCCTGTTGAGATTGCCACAGCATTCTCTCTTGATAGGACGTGTGGACACACGGCCTTGAACATCGAGTCGTATGCCGGATTACCCGATATGGTTGAGGAGATGATAAAGAGCAATGATGTTGCCATGGCGCCAAAGGGTAATGGCTTCCTCATTTATACCTTGAAGCAGAAACAGAATGCTTCGCAAGCCAAGGGCCGCAAGTATGCTGGTGTGTATTGACATTAAACGGCGGGAGAAATCTCCCGCCGTTTAATGTCGGCATTGTTGAAGAATTTCTGCACTCGCTGTGAATAAATGTGATTTATTCGCTTGTTTTTTGTATCTTTGCAAAGGAATTCAGATTATGTGAGGATATGAGAAAATTGATGATTATTCTGTCACTTGTCGCTGTACTCGCATCCTGCTCCTCAAAGAAGGAGTATATGGTGAGGATGTTCACAACTGCCGGTATCGTTGATATGAAACTCTATGACGAGACACCAAAGCACAGGGACAATTTTGTAAAACTTGTCAAGGAACAGGCTTACGATTCGCTTCTTTTCCATCGTGTGATAAAGGATTTTATGATTCAGGGCGGTGACCCGGATTCAAAGAATGCTGCTGCCGGCAAACTGCTGGGAGAGGGTGATCTTGGATATACTGTCGAGCCGGAATTTATGCCCGAGGTGTATTTCCACCGTCGCGGTGCTCTTGCTGCAGCACGTGAAGGGGATGATGTGAACCCCTCAAAGTCTTCTTCGGCAAGCCAGTTCTACATTGTCTGGGGAAATGTTTTCACCAAAGAACAGCTCGAGAGGCTAAAGACGCATTACAAGCAACGTACGGGTAAGGACATAACAATTACTCCGGAACAGCTTGAGGTATATACTACTATAGGCGGTACACCGCATCTTGACGGTGATTACACTGTCTTCGGTGAGGTTGTGAAGGGCCTCGAGGTCGTGGATGCTATACAGAATGTCAAGTGTGACAAGAACGATCGTCCGTTGAGGGATGTCCGTATAATTAAGATGGAACTTATAAAGTAAGAAACTGTTATGTTGAAGATAGGTGATAAGGCTCCCGACTTTTTGGGTGTTGACGAGAATGGTGCCGAGGTGCGTGTAAGTGATTATAAAGGACGTAAGTTGGTTGTCTATTTCTATCCAAAGGACAGCACTCCGGGTTGTACGGCCGAGGCATGCTCATTGCGTGACGGAATGGATGAACTTGTTTCTGCCGGTTATGCAGTGGTGGGTATCAGTGCCGACAGCGCTGCATCGCACGCACGTTTCAAGGCAAAACAGCAGCTTAACTTCCCGCTTGTTGCCGATGTCGAAAAGAGTACAATCCAAGCCTTTGGTGCGTGGGGTGAGAAAAAGATGGCAGGCAGGGTGTATATGGGCATCATACGTACCACATTCGTCATTGATGCAGACGGTGTCATTGAGAGGGTGATTACCAAAGTAGATACCAAGAATGCCGCGAGGCAGATATTGGACAATAATTGATTATTCTTAATTTTTTTCTATTTCTATGATTCAAAGTTTGTTTGTTTTCCTTGATGCGGTAGCATCAGGGGAGGTTGTTGATGCTGTCAAGGCAACGGGGGTTGTCGAGAAGCTGTCGGGTATGACTCCTGATGAGATTATGCACGCTATCACTGCGTTATGTATAACTCTGGCAGGGAAATTCGTGAAGGTACTTCTTATATGGTTCGTTGGCCGATGGATAGTACGTAAAGTTGTGAAGCTTATCAAGAAGATTATGGTTAAGCGCAAGGTCAATGCTTCGGTCAACTCGTTTGTCTCAAGCATGATTGATGTTGTGGCTATGGCTGTCATAATCATTATGATTATCAGTGTTCTGGGGATTGATACATCTTCGTTCATAGCGCTCTTTGCATCGGCCGGTGTAGCTGTGGGTATGGCCTTGAGCGGTACTTTGCAGAACTTTGCAGGTGGTGTGATGATTCTGCTGTTCCGTCCGTTCAAGGTGGGCGACTTCATTGAGGCGCAGGGTGAGGCCGGTACGGTAAAGGAGATACAGATTTTCAATACTGTGATCAAGACCGGTGACAATAAGATTATCCTGTTGCCTAACGGTCCTCTCTCTACAGGTATCATAAACAACTCTTCGCGTGAGCCGTTGCGTCGACTTGACTTTACTTTCTCAATTGCATATGGCGATGATTATGAGAAGGCTAAGGCTGTGGTGTTACGTCTTATAAAGGAGGATGGCCGCGTTCTTGATGCACCTGCAGCCCCGTTTGTCGCTCTCAGTTCACTCAGCGCAAGTTCAATAGATATGACAGTGCGAGTTTGGTGTAAGCAGGAGGATTACTGGAACATAAAGTTCGATATGACACAAAAGGTGTACGAGACATTCCCCAAGGAGGGACTCAATTTCCCATATCAGACTTTTACAGTCCAGTTGGAGAAGAACTGATAAAGGTTGTGCCGTTCGTAAAGAACGGTCGTGTAAAACGCTGTCGGCTGTGCTTTGCGCGGCCGATAGCGTTTTATTTGTTAAAAATATGTCTACGCTCTCTGTTTTTCTAATCTGCAATATGTTAAAAAAGATTTATTTTGTACCTTTGCAAAGTTTTTGAAAAAAGGGGTATCGCAGATGTGCTCTCAGCAAGGATACCATTGCATTTCTGTTTGGGATATTAATTTTTATATACGATGGATACAAAAAAGTTGATTGACTTTCATCCAAAGTTCTTCTCTTGTATGAAGAACTATTCACGTGAGAAGTTTGGTGCCGACCTTATGGCCGGAATTATTGTCGGTATCGTGGCCATTCCTTTGGCTATTGCATTCGGTATTGCAAGCGGAGTGGGCCCGGCCGAAGGTCTTGTAACAGCAATCCTTGCCGGTTTGCTCATTTCGGTGTTCGGTGGCTCCAAAGTACAGATCGGTGGTCCCACAGGTGCGTTCATCATCATTATCTATGGTGTCATACAGCAGTATGGACTCGGAGGGCTTGCCATTGCTACCATAATGGCGGGTATAATACTCATCATTATGGGTCTTTGCCGTCTGGGAACGATAATCAAGTTCATGCCTTACCCCATTATCATAGGTTTCACGGGCGGTATAGCAATAACAATCTTCTCTACGCAGATGAATGACCTGTTCGGCCTTGGAATAAGCAATGTCCCGGCGAACTTCATCGACAAGTGGATATGTTATTTCGACAATATCGGAAATATCGACTATTGGAGTGCCGGTATGGGTATCTTGAGTGTCGTGCTCATTGCCCTGACACCCAAGTTTTCGAAGAAGATTCCCGGCTCACTGTTGGCAATCGTTGTAATGACGGTTGTCGCTTATCTGCTCAATGAATTCGCAGGCGTAACATCAATAAAGACTATCGGTGACCTCTATGAGCTCCCTTCCGGTCTGCCCTCGTTCGTCGTTCCATCTTTGGAGAGTGGTACCTCTTTATGGGCAACAATGCAGAGCCTTGCTCCCGTTGCGTTCACTATTGCAATGTTGGGTGCAATAGAGTCTCTGCTCTCGGCAATGGTGGCCGACGGTGTAATAGGTGACAGACACAACTCCAACACCGAGCTCATAGGTCAAGGTATTGCCAATGGAGTAGTGCCTTTCTTCGGCGGAATTCCGGCAACAGGTGCCATAGCACGTACAATGGCAAACATCAATAACGGTGGAAAAACTCCTGTGGCAGGTATCGTACACACCTTCGTGCTGTTGCTCGTGTTGCTGTTCCTCGGTGGTCTTGTGGAACTTATCCCCATGCCATGCCTTGCAGGTGTGCTTGTGATGGTGTCTTATAACATGAGCGGCTGGAGAACCATTCTCTCAATGTGCAAGAGCTCGATGTCCGGTACAAGCGTGCTCTTTGTGACTCTGTTGTTGACGGTGTTCTTCGACCTTACATTGGCTATCGAGGTGGGTCTTGTGATGGCTATCGTACTCTTTATGAAACGCGCCATGGAGAGTGCCCACATATCAGTTGTACGCGATGAACTTGAGGTGCATCACGACGGTGAGAACGACGAGGTGCTCTCTATCCCCACAGGTACAGAGGTGTTCGAGATTGAGGGTCCCTTCTTCTTTGGTATTGCCAACAAGTTCGATGAACTGACACGCGACACCGATGCCATGCCGATACGTGTGATACGTATGCGTAAGGTGACATTCGTCGATGCTACAGGCTTACACAACCTTGAGATATTCATCAATGCCTCAAAGAAAGAGGGTAGGGTGGTTATTCTCTCAGGCGTACACGACAATGTGGAGAAGTCACTCCTCAAGGCCGGTATTGTTGACCTTGTAGGCAAGGACAACGTATGCAACAACATACATCTTGCCCTGCAACGTGCGGGTGAGGTCTCTGCATCAATGAATCTGAAATAACAACCATATCCTGTGGCTGTACGTGGCTTTTCTGCCTTGTACAGCCACAAATTTATCTTTATGACTTTATGAAGGGCAAGAACGGGACTCCCGGGATTATTGTATATGTCATCGCATTTGTGATTGTGGTGATATGGGGCTGTACGTTCGTGCAGACAAAAATCCTCATCAATTCGGGCTTGCGCCCCGATGAGATATTCCTCTTCCGTTTCACTCTCGCCTACATCCTTATCCTGCCTCTTGCCGGCAAAAGGCTTTTTCTCGACAACTGGACCGATGAGGCTCTTGCTGTCGCATTGGGGCTCACGGGCGGTTCGTTGTATTTCGTTACCGAGAACTATGCGTTGGCCTATGGCTATTGCTCCAATGTGGCGCTGATTGTCTGCCTGACACCAATGATAACAGCTCTCATTGTGGGCTGTTTCTACAAAAGCGAGCGCATGGGCAGGAGTGCGGTCGTTGGCTCTGCGATAGCTTTCGTGGGAATGGCGCTTGTGGTCTTCAACGGAAACTTCATCCTGCAACTCTCGCCTTTGGGTGATGTACTCGCATTGGCTGCTTGCCTATGCTGGGCGCTGTATACACTTATAATAAAGAGACTCCAGGACAAGTACAGCAATATGCTTGTCACACGCAAGATCTTCGGCTATGGCCTGCTCACTATCCTGCCGATGCTGCTTGCGCGCGGAGTGGATATTGAACTTCTTGTTGATGGCGGTGCTGTAGTGTGGGGAAATATACTCTTCCTTGGATGTGTGGCATCATTGCTATGTTTCCTTGGCTGGAACTTCTGCCTTGAGCGGTTGGGAACGGTGCGCGCGACCAACCTTCTTTATCTCAATCCGGTCATCTCAATAACAACATCGGCCATTGTGTTGGGTGAGCATGTCACATGGATTGCTATCCTTGGCGCCGTACTCATCCTTACAGGACTCTATTGTATGAGGCGCAAATGATGTTTAGTGTGTTGGACGACATACGTGGTACTATGTTTGTTGCCGACTGTTATCTGAACGGGTGCGGTGTCAAACGCAATAGACGTCTCGCCAAGGACCTCTACCATGATGCTGCCGATGCAGGCAACGAGGAGGCAAAGAGAATACTCAAAGGATTGTAAATAAGAGATTTTGCATCAGGCTTTGTGAAGTTTTGAAAAAGGT
>JAEIGA010017353.1_pt1 | contig 10963 bp, 11 predicted proteins | sample 9270691 | NCBI WGS metagenome assembly JAEIGA01 (sample SAMN17057246, study PRJNA624740) | gut metagenome | biome: biome; isolation source: fecal sample | host: Bos grunniens | place: China: Xizang | collected 2019 | reverse complement strand
GTTGATAAAAACGGTAATATTTATCACGGTTTTCCTAATCATAATTTAAAAAGCGTCGAAATTTTTAATAGAGTTAAAAACCTTTTTAATTTAACTAAATTAGAGCAAAAATTAATTGAAAATTTAATACTTAATCACGATATTTTTAATTACGTAGAAAGGGTTATAAATAAAGATTTTTATATTGAAAAATATAATGAAATTGTTAAAATTGTCGGCGAAAATAAAGTAAAAACTTATTTTAAAAGTTTAGTTGTAATAGCAAAAAGCGATAATTTTGCTCAAAATAGAGTAAAAACAAAAGCAACTTTAAATAAAATACGTGCATTTGAGAAGTTAATTAAATAAAATTAAAACCCCCGTAGATTTTTTAGTCGACGGGGATTTTTATATTTATTTAGTTTTAGCGTCGAAAATTATATTACAAATTTCGCTTGCAAAATCTTGTTCGTGGCTAACTAAAATGATAGCGCCTTCATATTCTATAAGCGCCTTTTTTAACGCCTCTTTTGCCTTTACGTCAAGGTGGTTAGTCGGTTCGTCTAAAATTAAGCAGTTAGAAGTTGTATTACATAAAACGCTTAATTTTACCCTTACTTGTTCGCCACCACTCATATTAGATATAGGTTTTGTTGAAAGTTCGCCTTTTAAACCTACTTTAGCAAGTTCTTGGCGTTGTTCTTTTATATTTGAGCGTGGGAAAGCGTCGTTATAATATTGCATCGCGTTATACTGCGTTTGCGAAAATGAAAGTTCTTGTTCTAAATATGCAAGTTTTGACGCAATATGAAAGTTAAAACGCCCTTTAAGTGGGGGAATAATACCAAGTAATGTTTTAATTAGCGTTGATTTGCCAACGCCGTTAGTGCCTCTTATCCAAAGTTTATCAGTTGATTTTAAATGAAGTGAAATAGGTGGAATTAACGGGTAATCGTAACCTACTTCAAGATTATTTACAATTAAAAAGTCTTTACTGTTTAGTGGTAAATAAGGGAAACAAAAAGTCGCGTCGTGAAAGGTAACGGGTTTTTTTAATACCTCAATTCTATCAAGCATTTTTTTACGGGAATTTGCCATGCCCGCAGTAGCAGCCCTTGCTTTATTTTTGTCGATATAATCTTGCATTTTTTTAATTTCGGCTTGTTGACGGTTATATTCGTCCTCATATTGTTTTGCGTTCATTTCACGTTGATGTGTAAATTGCGTGTAGTTGCCTGAATATTTTTTAATTTGTCCGTTTTCAATATTTACGATAAACTTGCAAACGCTATCTAAAAAAGATACGTCGTGCGAGATAACCATAAAAGTCTTTTTATAGCCGTTTAAATATTTTTTCAGCCACTCGACGTGTTCAATATCTAAAAAGTTAGTAGGCTCGTCTAAAAGCATAACGTCAACCTCTTCTAAAAGAAGTTTTGAAAGCATAAGTTTTGCTCTTTCGCCACCTGAAAGTCTTGAAATTACCGTGTCGTAGCCAAAATTATTTACACCAAGACCGCCCGCAACCTTTTTAATTTTATTGTCTAAATCGTAAAAGTCGGCGTTATCTAATAAATCTTGTAATCGGCTTGACTTATTAATTAATTTTTCAAGTTGTTCGTCGTCAGTCGTTTCACCCATTTTAGCGTATAAATCTTCAAGTTTTGCGTTTATTTCATACAAATAGTTAAAAGCGCCTTGCAAATATTCCATAACAGTCAAGTTTTTGTCAATAGTTGCGTGTTGGTCAAGATAACCCCACCTTGTGCTTGCTTGTTTTAAAATTTCACCCTCGTCTTGAATTAATTTGTCTGCTATTATATTAATAAAAGTCGTTTTGCCTGCGCCGTTAAGACCTACTACGCCAATATGTTCGCCGTTGTTAACTGTTAAATATGCGTTACTGAATAAATCTCTATCGTCGTAACGGTGTGATAAATTTCTAATTTCTAAAATACTCATAATGATATTTTATAAGATTTAAAAAATTTAGTCAAGTTTATTGTACTTAATTAAAAAATGTGTTAAAATATATATAGTGTATAAAGGAAGGTTTAAAATGAAACGATATAAATATAAATTTACTCCACTCGTAATTACTTTACTTATCGCACTTTCTGTAATTGCGGTAGTTTGTATGGGCTTAAATATATATAGGTTAATTGATAATATTTCAAAGAACAATCAAATTACTTTAATGAACTGGATAAGTTACGCGGTTATTATTATTTTATCAATAGTCGCAATAGTTTTAGTAATAAGCATTTTTATAAAGTCTTACTACGAAATTACTGAAAATTCAGTAGTATTAAGATGGGGCTTAATTAAAAACATAATTGAGTTAAAAAGCGTTAAGCAAATTAAGTTGTCAAAAGTTAAGGGTAGGTTAGAACTTATTTTTGAAGACGAAAGTTATTTTGTGATATTAACAAATCAACTTTGGTTTGAAGAATTTGTTGACCAAATCAAGTCAAAACGCCCTGAAATTATTTTCGTGCAAGACTCTGTTGAAACTGATAAAAAAGCCTAAAAAAAAATAAAAGATAGTACGGTAGCGCTCGTTACCGTATTTTTTTATAAAAAATATTTAAAAAATATGTAAAAAATAATTGACACGACGCTAGGTTGTATATATAATAAACTTGTTTAGTTTTGCTAAACAAAAAGTTTACAATCTCTAAATTAAAGGGGTAAATATGATATTGGGCGATAAAATTAAGCAATTAAGGTTGCAATGCGATTTAACGCAAGAGGAGTTGGCTAGTAGGTGCGAATTAACAAAAGGTTACATATCCCAACTTGAAAACGACTTAACAAGTCCGTCGATAGCCACGCTAATAGATATATTATCAGCGTTAGGCACAACGCTTAAAGAGTTTTTTGATGAAAAAGAAGATGAAAAAATCGTTTTTACTGAAAATGATTTTATTGAGAAAAAGACTGACGAAATGACTTTAAATTGGTTAGTCCCAAACGCGCAAAAAAACTCTATGGAACCTATACTTATGCTCCTTAATCCAAAAAGCAAAACGCAAGAAGACGTCCCGCACGAAGGGGAAGAATTCGGTTTCGTATTGCAAGGGAAAATAACTTTAAGAATAGGTAAGAAAAAACACGTTTGCAAAGCGGGGGATAGTTTCTATTTCGTTGCTGACAAAACGCATTATATTGAAAACAACGGCGAAAGCGTTGCCAAGTTTTTGTGGATATCAACTCCACCAACATTTTAAACACGGGAGAAAGATAAATGAGTGTACAAAGGGAAATTTCTGAACAAAAAATTATTAATCTTGTAGGCGTTACAAAAGAGTTTGACGGAACGCCTGCCGTAGACAACGTAAACTTATACGTAAGGAAGGGTGAATTTATAACCTTTTTAGGACCGTCGGGTTGTGGTAAAACGACTACGCTTCGTATGATTGCAGGTTTTGAACTTCCAACCGAAGGTAAAATTTATCTAAATGGTAAAGATATAACTGATTTACCACCTAATAAGCGTCCTGTAAACACAGTTTTTCAAAGATATGCGTTGTTTCCGCATTTGAACGTATATGAAAATATAGCCTACGGTTTAAAACTTAAAAAATTAAAAGTAGTTTACGAAGACGTTTTAGGTAAGCGTTTTGAAAGAATAGAAAAATACACTAAAGACGAAATTGATAAAAAGGTTGAAAAAGCCTTAAAAATGGTAGACCTTGAAGGCTTTGAAAAGAGAAGTGTAACTACTTTATCAGGTGGACAACAACAAAGAATTGCAATCGCAAGGGCAATCGTAAACGAACCTGAAATTTTATTACTTGACGAACCACTTGGCGCTCTCGACTTAAAAATGAGAAAGGATATGCAACTTGAACTTAAAGAAATGCATAAAAAACTAGGCATAACCTTTATTTACGTAACTCACGACCAAGAAGAGGCGTTGACTATGAGTGATACTATCGTAGTTATGAAAGACGGTAAAATTCAACAAATAGGTACTCCACAAGATATTTACAACGAACCTAAAAATGCTTTCGTTGCCGACTTTATAGGCGAAAGTAACATTTTTAGTGGTACTATGGTTGGTAAAAACAAGGTTAGATTTATTAATAAAATATTTGACTGCGTCGACGATTTTGATAAAAACGAAAAGGTTGACGTAGTAGTTAGACCTGAAGATATTGAAGTTGTGAATTTTGGCGAAGGTATGATATCGGGCGAAATATCGTCTTGCATATTTAAAGGCGTTCACTACGAAATGGTGTTAATGGTAGGAAGAACTGAAATAGTAATTCAAAGTACTAAAGAATATCCGCAAGGCTCTAAAATAGGCGTTAATATTGCTCCTAACAATATTCATATAATGCACAAAGAATTCGTTTCAAATATATACGACGGTTATATTACTAAAAACAACACCGTTTGTTTTGCCGACGGCGAATTTGAGTGTGACGTTTGTCAACTTTACCCAGGCTCAAAACTTGACGAAGAAGGTTATTTAATTACGACTACGGGCGAAAAATTAGATTTAACTAACTGTGAAGTTAAAGTAGAAGTTGGGCTTAAAGACATTGAAATTATCGACAACGACGAAGACGGCAACGCTTGTGGCTCGATTATAAGTATAGTTTATAAAGGCGACCACTATCAAATTATTATTCGTACCGACGACGAAGAAGAAGACTTCGTTTGCGATACCGAATACGTTTGGAACGAAAACGACAGAGTTAGCGTTAGAATTCCTAAAGATAAAATCAAATTAACTCTTAAACAGGAGATTAAAAGATGAAAGGTGCAAAAGTTATAAACGTTGAACCTTTTAAAAGTGATAAAATTTCAAAAGGTTTAATCAAGTTTAAAAGAAGTCAATTATGTATTCCTTACGGATTATTTTTGACTATGTTTGTAGTATTTCCACTATTATTAATAATCTTTTATGCTTTTACCGACGTTGAAGGTGCTTTTTCGTTTGAAAACTTTGTTGCGTTTTTTACTAACCCAACTAATATAAGCACTTTAATAATTAGCATATTAGTAAGTTTAGTGGTAACGATAATTTGCTTGCTTATAGCATATCCCGTCGCATACATTTTATCTCGTATGAAAAATAAAACGCTTGCTTTCGTACTTTTATTATTGTTCGTTTTACCAAGTTGGCTTAACTTCGTATTAAGGGCGATGGCTATGAAAGAATTATTGCATTTTATAGGTTTTCCTTTAGGAATTGAGGCAAGTTTAATAGGTTTAGTATACGATTTTATGCCGTTTATGGTAATGCCACTTTATTCAACTCTTATTAAAATGGATAAAAGTTATGAAGAGGCTGCAAACGATTTAGGCGCAAGCAAAGTAAAGATTTTTACTTCGGTTACTTTACCACTTTCGATGCCGGGAATAATTAGTGGAATTTCAATGGTATTTTTACCAGTTATGAGTTGTTACGTAGTAACTGACGCTTTTAGCAATAGTACCTTTTCAATAATAGGTAAACTTATTGCACAATGTTTCTTAGGTGAAGGCGGTGCGTCGATTAGAATTAACGAAGGTGCTGCAATATCTCTTATAATGTTAGTAGTAATGATTATAACAATGCTTTTAACAGGTGGCTTTAAAAACGGAGAAACTAGTAGGGGGACTAACTTATGATAAAAAAGTTTTTTTCAGGCGGTTATATATTTTTAGTTCTTGCGTTTATTTATATTCCTATATTTTTACTTATCGTTTTTTCTTTTAACGAAGGTGTTACGACGGGTACTTGGGTAGGATTTTCGTTTAAATGGTACGAAAGAATTTATTTAATTAAAGACGTCGTTATTAATACCGTTTTACTTGCAGTAATTTCTGCCGTTATTTCTACTATTTTAGGAACTTTTGGCGCAATCGGTATTTATTATAGTAAAACTAAATTTGGCAAATATTCTAATTTAGCATCACAAATCCCCGTAGTTAATTCTGAAGTTGTTACGGCGTGCGCACTCGTAATGCTTTTATTATTTGTAACAGGTCAAAATAGGTCTATATTCGGCTTATATTTAGGACACGTTGTATTAACTGCTCCTTTCGTAGTTTTGTCTGTAATGCCAAAATTAAAGCAAATGGACGGTAGTTTATACGAGGCTGCGCTTGACCTTGGCGATACTCCGTTTAAAGCATTATTTAAAGTTGTTATGCCACAAATTTTACCAGGAATTTTCGCAGGATTTATGTTAGCAATTACTTTGTCGCTTGACGATTATATCGTAACGGCAACGCTTGCCCCTATAAACGGCAATTTTGAAACTATTAGCACGGCAGTTTATAAAGCAATAGCAAGGGGAACTGAAAGTTCAAATAAAACTATTGCAGTTTACCGTGCCTTGACTACGATTATATTCGTTGTTACGGTTGCAGGCGTACTTATTATGAATATTAGAACTAACCGTAAAATTAGCGTTAAAAAATAAGGAGAAAATATGATTAAAAAAGTTTTTTCTTTTATAATAGCATTAGTATTGTCGGTAATTGTTATGCCAAGCGTAAACAATAAAACGATAAACGCAAAAGCAGTAGAAGACAAACTTGTAATATACAGTTGGGAAGACTATATCGACCTTGGTTATACTGAAGAAGATTTAGAAGACGGATTAAGCGAAAGTTTAACTTCACGTTTTACTGACGAACAATTATTACAAAGCGTTTTAGATATTTTTACAGAAGAAACGGGTATTGAAGTTGAATATTGTACTTTTGCAACTAACGAAGAAATGTACAATGAGTTAAAGAAAAATCCTTACGGTGCCGACATTGTATGCCCAAGTGAATATATGATTTTAAAAATGTTAAAAGAAGATATGTTGACTTCTTTTGAAACACCTGAAAATTGGGAAAAATACGGTTCGCCTTACATTAAAGAAAAGTTTGAAAGTTTAGGTTTAGTAAATGGAAATAACCTTTACGCTTGCGGTTATATGTGGGGTACAATGGGTTACATATATAACACCGAATATGCAAGCGCAAGTGAATTAAGTTCGTGGGCGTCTTTACTTAACGGCAAGTTTAATAAAGTAGCAACTATTAAAGATAGTATAAGGGATACTTATATTATGGCTGTCGGTGCAGTTTACGAAGAGGAATTAAAGGCACTTGATAAAACGGCAAGCGACTATAACGAAAAACTTACTAAAATTTTCAATAGAACGGATATTGAAACGGTAGAAAAAGTCGAAGAATATTTAAAGCAACTTAAGAACAATATATACGGCTTTGAAGTAGATAGTGGTAAAAACGATATGATTGACGGCAAAATTCAAGTAAACTTTGCTTGGAGTGGTGACGCCGTTTACGTTATTGACGAGGCTGAATTACAAGGCAAAGAATTTGGCTACGTAGTTCCACTTGAAGGTAGCAACGTATGGTTTGACGGTTTTGTTATGCCTAAAAATGCCGACGTAGAAAAAGCAACTGAATTTATTAATTTCGTTTCTAAACCAAGTATTGCAATTAGAAATATGGAATATATCGGTTATACAAGTTGTATTTCAGGCGCTGAAAACGAACTTATGGATATAATGGCATACGCTATAGAAAATAGCGACGAAGACGGTGAATTTGAACTTGATTTAAGTTACTTTTTCGGTAAAGCGTGTATTTTAAAAACGGCAACAGAATATGGCAGTCTAGCAACTAAATTTCCTGATATTGAAGTTGTTAATAGGTGCGCCGTTATGGACAATTTTAGCGATAAAGATTTAGCCGTTATTAACGAAATGTGGAATAGGGTAAAGTTTATAACTTTACCGTCGTGGTTAATTTACGCAATAGTGGCAGTCGCAGTCCTTATAGTTGTGGGCGTATTATTCGTTAAATTTAAAGACAAAATTTTCTTTATGAGCAAGAAAAGAAAAAGATGGAAAGTTATTAGTAGAAAAGAAATAAGATAAATTTAAAAGCGTTTGAACTTGATTAGTTCAAACGCTTTTTTTTATCGTTTTTTATACTTTCATTTTTACTTTATTATATAACGCTTTATCTTCAATAACAATTCCACTACCTATCGACGCAATAATTTCACTTTCTTTAGGAATAACAACTTTAAATGATAATGCGTTTTCAATATAGTCTTTTACGCCGTAAATTAAACTACCGCCACCTACTAATAAAATTCCGTTTGTGTGAATATCTAAAATTGTTTCTTCGCTTAACGATTTAATAATTATGTTAGCAATTTCAATTATTTTATCGGTAAAAGTTTTAATTGATAAATAAATATTTTGCGAAGATATTTGCATTGTTTTAGGTTTTGAAGAAGATGCGTCTTTACCGTATACTACGATTTTTGTGTCGTCTTCTTCTTGTAAACTTGCTATTGCAACCTTTAAAATTTCCGCTTGATTTTCCGAGATGCTAAAATTTTGTTCTTCTTTAAGTTGGTTTACTATAAGATTATTTAACGTATTGCCACCATATTCAGCCGAAACGCCTGAAATAACCCCTTGCATAGTTAACGCGCATACCGTTGTTTGAGCGCCACCTAAATCAATAATAAAAGAAGTAGTCGTGTCGTCGCTAGGGCAGTTAGCGCCTATTATTGCAAGCAACGAAGATTCTGCGTAATCGATATTATAATAACCTGCTAAATTAAAAACCCTTTCAAAATTTTTAATGCTTTCTCTCGTAGCGCCACAACATACTGAAAATAAAATATCAGGCTTTAATTCAAAAGGAGCGCGCACCCTTGAAATATATTCGGTAATAAGTGCTTTAAGCGCCTTTTCATCAACAATTTCAACTCCTTTAACAGGGTAAATAATTTTTACGCTATTATTAGTTTTACCTATTAATTTTTCAGCCTCAAAGCCAAAAGCAATAGGTTTTGAGTAATTGTTTTTTTCAATAGCAATACAAGTTGGCTCGCATAAAACTATATCGGCATTAGATTTGTATATCTTTGTGAAAGACGAGCCTAAATCTATAGCAATTTTATTTTTCATCTGAACTCCTTTAATAAATTGATAATTTTTTGAGTTGGTAAACCGACTATATTATCGTAATCGCCGTCGTAACTTTTAACAAGGGAATATCCGTCTTGGATGCCGTAACTTCCCGCTTTATCGTAAGGTTTTATTTTTTTAATATAGTCAATAATTAAATTGTCGCTTAAATTATTGAAAGTTACTTTAGTAACTTCGTGGTCGGTAATTAATTTGTTTGGGCTTATTATAGTGTAAGCGGTAATAACTTTGTGGGTATTATTAGATAAACTTTTTAAAGTTAAAAAGGCGTCCTTTTCGTCTTTAGGTTTACCTATAATTTTATCGTTAAAAACTACGATTGTATCAGCGCCTATAACTATATTTTTATGTTTATCAAAAACGCTTTTTGCTTTTAAATAAGACAGAGTTTCAGCATATTTTATAGGTGGTAAATTTTTATTAATATTCTCATCTTCAGTCGACGGAATAACGGTAAAATCAACACCCGCTTTAGTTAATAATTCTTTTCGCCTAGGGGAATTACTTGCTAAAATAATTTTCATATATTAATTATAAAGGATTAATGGTATTTTGTAAAGGTTATTTTATTAAAATAAAAATCAAAAATGCTTTTTAATAATAAAAAAATACTAACAGTTTTAAAAGGGCAATATTTTTTTTTAAAATCCTTGTCAAAATCAAGTTATAATGTTAAAATAATAAATAGTTTAAAAGGAGCAAATTTATGTTAGATTTAAGAATTAGCAAATTAGCAAAAGGGCTTGTAAATTATTCCGTTAAACTTCAAAAAGGTGAAAAATGTCTTATTGAGGCAACGGGTATTGAAAATATGCTTGTTAAAGAACTTGTAAAAGAAGTTTATAACGCGGGGGGTATGCCTTTCGTTTGGATTAGGGACACTAACGTTACCCGTCAAATTTTACAAGGCGCAAGTGAAGAAAGTATTTCGCTTATGTCTAAATACGATAGTTACCTAATGCAAGAAATGGATGCGTATATAGGTATTAGGGGTGGAGATAACGCCTTTGAACTTTCAGACGTCGACGGTAAAACCAACGAACTTTACAGTTCAATTTATTTTGGTCAAGTTCACCACGATTTACGCGTTAAAAATACAAAGTGGGTTATATTAAGATATCCAAACGGCGCTATGAGTCAACTTGCGGGTATGAGTACCGAAGCGTTTGAAGATTATTACTTTGACGTATGTACTTTGGACTACGCTAAAATGGATAAGGCTATGGACAGTCTTTGCGATTTAATTAAAAAGACTGATAAAGTGCGTATAGTTGCTAAAGACACCGACCTTACCTTTTCAATAAAAGGTATGAACGCTGTAAAATGTGCGGGTAGTTGCAATATTCCCGACGGCGAAGTATATACTGCTCCCGTTAAAAATAGCGTAAACGGTGTAATTACTTATAACGCTCCGTCAATTAAAAGCGGTTTAAAATTTGAAAACGTAAGGCTTGAATTTAAAGACGGTAAAATTATAAACGCAACGGCAAACTATACTGAAAAACTTAACGAATTTTTAAATATAGACGAAGGTGCAAGATACGTTGGCGAATTTGCTTTTGGCGTTAATCCGTACATTAATAAACCTATGGGCGACATATTGTTTGATGAAAAAATTTCAGGCTCAATTCATTTTACGCCTGGTTCGTGCTATGACGAGTGCGATAACGGTAATAAATCTGCGTTGCATTGGGACTTCGTTTTAATTCAAACTAAAGAGTATGGCGGTGGCGAAATTTATTTTGACGACGTTTTAATTAGAAAAGACGGCATTTTCGTTTTAGACCAATTAAAATGCTTAAATCCAGAAAATCTTAAATAATTAAAAATTTTGTGTACTAATGATAAAAATAAAAGGCAGTTTTATACTGTCTTTTGTTATGCGATTTTTTAGGAGTTAGTATGCAAACAAAAGGAATAGAAGCGTCTTTAATAGACGGCGAAAAAAGAAAAAACAGAAGCAAATTTCACGGCTATTTAATTAAGGTAATAAAACCACTTTACAAAACGTTTTC
>JAEIGA010017352.1_pt1 | contig 10963 bp, 9 predicted proteins | sample 9270691 | NCBI WGS metagenome assembly JAEIGA01 (sample SAMN17057246, study PRJNA624740) | gut metagenome | biome: biome; isolation source: fecal sample | host: Bos grunniens | place: China: Xizang | collected 2019 | reverse complement strand
GTCTCTTTCGCCCTACCCGATTCTGCCTCAGCAAATGTTGCTTCGTGGAAAAGAAGATCGACTCCTTTGAGCAGTGGCACATTACCCATCACGGGGCGTGTGTCAGAGCAATAAGCGTAACTACGCGGTGGTTCGGAGGGCGTAGTCAATGCTTCGTGAGGATAAAATTTACCTTCCTGGGTGGTCCACCCCTCTCCTTGCTTAATGTTCTGAATATAGCAATTCGGAATTTGGAGAAAATCAATCATGTCTCGGCGGATGTGGGGCAAAACTCCGACCTCTTGAAACAAGAATCCGCAAGTAGGCATGCGGTGCGTAAGGGGGAATGCCGTGACCTTCAAACTCCTATCAGCATAAATTTCTGTCTCCACATTCGTATCAATCTCATGGATGTAGATTCCGAAGGGGATGCCGTTGCAAAAGAAGTCAAAGAGTGGGCGGAACAATGCTTCTGCTCCGATGGGGGCATAGATGTGAATATCTGATGTTCTGCCCTTTAACGCAAGCGTAGAGATTAAACCCGGGAGTCCCAAACAATGATCACCATGAAGGTGAGAAATGAAAATGTGACTCAAATGATTGAAGCGCAAACCAGCACGACGGAATTGTAATTGAGTACCCTCAGCACAGTCAATCATAAAAAGTTTTTCACGCACATTGAGCACTTGCGAAGTAGGCAAGTGCTTCAAAGTAGGAGTGGCGCTACCACAACCTAAAATTGTGAGTTCAAACTTTTCCATAGTTCATTGCGTGATTTGCTGCTGCAAAGATAGAGGATTTCCACAATTTATTTATAAATTTGCGAGACTAAATAACAAACATTTTTTCCCATGCACACGAAAGAAGAAAAGGTTGCCGCGTTTGGGCGCCTGCTTGATATACTTGACGAACTCCGCGTGAAATGTCCTTGGGACAGAAAACAGACATTCGAGAGTTTGCGCCCCAACACCATTGAGGAAACTTTTGAGCTGGCAGAGGCTTTGCTGAAAGGCGATAAAAAGGAAATCAGTAAGGAGTTGGGCGATGTCTTGCTCCATGTGATTTTCTACGCCAAGATTGGTTCTGAAACCAACGACTTTGATATCCACGATGTTTGCGAAAATTTGGCAAATAAGTTAGTGTATCGCCACCCCCATGTGTTTGGCGAACATAAAGGCGTAGAGGATGCGGGGCTAGTGACCAAACTTTGGGAACAAATTAAGCAAACTGAGAAAGACGGCAACAAGTCGGTGCTCTCGGGTGTACCTCATTCACTGCCCTCTTTGATTAAGGCTTATCGCATTCAGGATAAAGCGCGTGGTGTAGGTTTTGACTGGGAAGAGCGCGCCGATGTTTGGAAAAAGGTGAAGGAAGAGATTGCGGAGTTTGAGCATGAGGTTGAAAATATGGATGCCGATAAAGCAGAAGCTGAATTTGGCGACTTGATGTTCAGCCTTATCAACGCCGCACGACTTTATAAAATCAACCCCGACAACGCCCTGGAACGCACCAACCAAAAGTTTATCTCGCGCTTCAACTACCTGGAAGAAAAAACGCTCAAGCAAGGTCGAGACCTCAAGGATATGACTTTGGAAGAGATGGACGAAATTTGGGAGGAAGCAAAGAAGGTGTTGAGCGCAAATAAATGATAGCACACAAATACTAAACAAGACACCTCAATGGAGCACACTTCATTTGCTTATTACAAGCTTCCAAATGAATCGCAGTATCACTTCCTCGGTAGTAACTGTACCCCACTCCGCTTGCATAGTTTATCGGCAATCAATGAAAGGCACAAGGGTTTCTTAATCTCACCGTTTGACACTGAGGTCCTTCCCATCTTGCTCATTTCACCCAATGCAGAACAATCCTTCCCGCTACCCACAAGCTCTCCAACTATCGTGCCGATACAAGGGGAATCAGAACCTGTTGATTGCACCTACTTGCAGCACTTTAAGGCGTGTGAAGAACTTCTCACCAATGATGTCCTGCAAAAAATTGTACTTGCCCACCGATTTGAAACAATTCAAGAGTTGCGTTTGAATCACCGCGACTTGTTCTTATCAGCAGCAACAGCATTTCCTAAAAGTTATGTTGCATTGTGGCATACGGCAGAAAGCGGCACTTGGTTGACCATCACGCCTGAGGTGTTACTTGAAAATGAGGTGGGCGAGAAATGGCATACTGTAGCACTTGCTGGTACTATGCCCAAAGGAGAATGCCAATGGAGTGAGAAAAATAAGATGGAGCAACAATTTGTTGTTGATTACATTGCCTCGGTGCTTTCTCCTCGCACAAGCGAACTTAAAATTTCGGAAGTGCAAACCATTGAAGCGGCACAACTATTGCATCTGCGTACGGACTTCCTCTTTACCACAAAAGCGAACATCGGAGAAATCCTTCACCACCTTCACCCCACCCCTGCCGTTTGTGGATTGCCCAAGCAAGAGGCATTTGAGGCGATTCAGCGCATTGAAAGTAATCCTCGAAAATATTATGCGGGATTTTCAGGTCCATTGCAACACACGAACAATGGCACCCACCTGTATGTCACTCTCCGTTGTGCGCATTGGGAAAATCAAACCAACATTGAATATTACGCAGGGGGCGGACTTATAAAAGGCAGCAAGGCACATGAAGAGTGGAACGAAGTGTGCACCAAGAAAAAAACAGCTGAATGTATAGTGACAAACCACATATCAATTCCCTAACAAGGGCACTACTTCACCTGGGCATTACGGATATTGTCGTGTGTCCAGGTGCTCGAAATGCCCCCCTGTGTCACAACTTTCATCAAGCGGGATTCACACTTCATCCTGTTACCGATGAGCGCTCTGCAAGTTTCATTGCCATCGGCATTTACCTTGAAACACGGCGCCCAACTGCCGTATGCGTTACCTCAGGAACCGCCCTTCTGAATACACTTCCCGCTGTGGCAGAAGTATACTACCGCCACATCCCACTAATTATCATCTCAGCCGATCGCCCCGAGGAGTGGATTGGACATCTTGACGGACAAACACTTCCCCAGCGTAACGCCCTACTTCCCTATGCGGGATGTGTGAATATTGAAGAGCACTCAACACTTGCAACAATTCTTCCGCAAATAAAAAAGGTGTCGCACAACCAACCCATTCACATAAACATTCAGATAGAGGAACCTCTCTTCCAATTTACCCAAGTATCATTGCCCGAAATTGAAGGGAACTTTGATGAGGGAATTACAGAAGGAAAGAAGATTGATGACGCCCAACTTGACGATGTTGCTCAACTTATTAACAGCGCCCAATATCCTCTTTTAGTGATGGGACAACAGGAGGAGCTTGCACCTGATTTGTTTGAAGCACTGTCCACTCGCATTGCCATACTCCCTGAGATTATTAGCAACGCAAAGGACTCTATTTTGAGCGACCAAGTAGAAAAATGTTTGTGCGCAGGAGCATCATTGCCCGTTTATCCCGATCTTCTTATACACATTGGAGGTGCCTTTATTGGCAAGCAACTAAAACTGTTTTTAAGGAAACAGACGCACATCCCTATCATTAGAATTGGGCAAGAAAAACAAGTACCAAAAACCTTTGGGCGCACAACGCATTCCGTACAAGCGAATCCCATTCAATTCTTACAAAAACTATTACCACTCTTAACACCGCGCGACTTACACAAGCATTGGAGTAATAGTATTTCAAGTGCGTATAATTCTCTGAATAAAAAAGATATAAGCGAAGAAGAAAAAGTAATAGTTGAATATCACAACACACTTAAATCACACCGTATTGGAGCGCTACACTTAGCAAATAGTAGCAGCGTTAGGTGGGCAAATGCTCACATTGAAGGCGGACATTTCCCTGTGTATTGTAACCGCGGAGTGAACGGAATTGAGGGTTCGCTATCAACGGCCGTAGGACAATCCCTGAAGTCAGAAAAACTTGTTGGTTACATTACTGGAGATTTAAGTTTTTTCTACGACGCCAATGCACTTTGGAACACTCACCTACGCAAGAACCTTGTCATCCTGTTACTCAATAATAGCGGTGGAAAAATCTTCTATAAATTGGGTGCGCTGAAAGAATCTCCAGCACTTAAAGATTACATTGCTGCCCACCATACCACCTCGGCGGAAGGTATCTGCGCCTCGTACAATGCACACTACAAGCGTGTCATGCATCCAGAGCAAATTCCAAACCTTATTTCCGAACATCTCAATTCTGAAAATAAGCGTCCGCTCGTGATGGAATATATTTGCGATTAAATCCTAAACACTCTCAAAACTATGTGGAAAGAAATTCTCCCCTTCGAAGAAATTATATTTGAATACTATAACGGCATTGCCAAAATTACCATCAACCGCCCCCGCTACCGCAACGCCTTCACTCCCCTCACCGTGAGCGAAATGAGTAAGGCATTCAACCATTGCCGCGAGGATTCAAACATCCGCGTGGTGCTCCTTACAGGTGCGGGGGATATGGCTTTTTGCGCAGGTGGCGATATGAATTACAAAGGTCGCGGAGGTTATGTAGGCAAGGACGACGTGCCTCGCCTTAATGTGCTTGATGTGCAGAAGCAAATCCGTACGCTTCCCAAACCCGTCATTGCGATGGTCAACGGTTTTGCTATTGGTGGCGGTCATGTGCTCCACTTGATGTGCGACCTCACAATTGCTTCATCTACAGCAAAGTTCGGTCAGACAGGTCCCCGCGTCGGTTCTTTCGATGCAGGTTTTGGAGCATCTTACTTGGCACGCATCGTTGGTCAGAAACGTGCGCGTGAAATTTGGTTCATGTGCCGTCAGTACACCGCACAAGAGGCTTACGAAATGGGAATGGTAAATAAGGTTGTTGCTCCCGAAGAACTCGAAAGTGAGTGTATCAAGTGGGCAGAACAAATGATGGAACACTCTCCCCTTGCGCTCCGCATGATTAAGGCGGGACTTAATGCCGAACTCGACGGACAAGCGGGCATTCAGCAGTTGGCTGGTGATTGCACCATGCTTTATTACCTCCTTGACGAAGCACATGAAGGCGGTCAAGCCTTCCTTGAAAAGCGTAAACCCGACTGGTCGAAATTCCCCCATTTGCCCTAACCTCATTATTATCACTTGCCCCAATTTGTCTATGCACTATTTCATACTCCCCCATAAATTAATATTCAGTTTCCCCGCTGGAACTTCCCGTGGGGTGTATACGCATAGACAAGTGTGGTATGTGTTTCTCAGCGAAAGTCCAATTGATGGTGACATTTGCCGTGACATCATTGCGAACCCTCGATTGCTGACCAAGCATGCTATCGGTGTGGGTGAAATAGCCCCCTTGCACGACCTTTCTTGTGAATATGGAAGGGAGTTTCAGACGACAATCGAAAAGTGTTGTAAGGAATTCGTTGAAAGTAATGATAGTGATTGCCTCAAACATTACCCTTCAATCCGCTTTGGCATAGAGACCGCACTGAGGTCGCTTGCGACGCCCGATGGTTTGAGTCTTTTTGACACACCCTTCACTCATGGCGAAACGGGCATCCCTATCAATGGTTTGGTATGGATGGGCGACAAAGAAGCAATGCGCCAACGCATGCTCACAAAGATGCAAGCGGGATTCACTTGCATAAAGTTAAAGATTGGCGCGTTGCACATTGAAGAAGAATTGGAACTGCTCAAAGAATTGCGCCAAATTGCTCCGGCTAAAGATTTACAAATCCGCGTGGATGCCAACGGCGCTTTTACTGAATCCGAGGCACTCGCCGTAATGGAGCAACTTGCTAAATTGGAGGTGCACAGTATAGAACAACCCATCCGTTCGGGTAATTGGGAAAGCATGGCACGACTCAGCAAATGTGCCCCCTTACCTATCGCATTAGACGAAGAACTCATTGGCGTAAACACTCTGAAGTTAAAAGAGCAGTTACTCCAGGAAATCCACCCAGCATACATCGTGCTCAAACCGACCCTTCACGGAGGCATCAAGGGATGCGACGAATGGATAGAATGTGCCACCCGCCACAACATCGGTTATTGGATTACCTCTGCCCTTGAAAGCAACATCGGGTTGAATGCCATTGCGCAATACACCGCCACGCTACAAACAGACGACTTTGCGCAAGGGTTAGGAACGGGGCAGTTGTTTGTAGAAAACATTCCCCACACAGGACTTACCATTGAAGGGAATAAACTTTACAGAAAGTGTTGAGGGCATAGGATTTTCAAAAAATCACCTCCCTAACAAATAAAAATATCTGGGAGATAATTCAAACTAACTCCCAGATATTTTCAACTAAATCGGATATAATTTAATCCATAAGTATAGCAGGTGCAAACGAGGGGTTAAAACTTGACATTCAGTTCATTTAAACGGTCATGCACTGCACTTGGAATCATTTCATCTACGCAGCCATTATTACGCAACCGCTCACGCACCTCTGTGGAACTAAAGGGGAACAACGGAGCTCCCTGCATCACCTTCACAGACTTTGCCTTCGCCGACAAATGAGGCATTGCATCTTCGGTGGTCGTGTCTCTCGGATAAACAAGAATCTCTGTTGTTTCCAACAGCGTGTCATAGTGCGCCCATTTCTCAAACAGCAACCAATTATCGCCTCCAATGATAAGCGCAAATTTGTGCTCCGGGTAAGCCTCACGCAACGCCTCCATAGTGCGCCAGGTGTAGGTCGGACGCTCTAACTTGAATTCAAAGTTACACGCCTCTACCCCATGAGCCTCAGCACAAGCAAGCGCAGCCAATTCGTAACGCACATCCTCCGGCAAGAGTCCCGCCTGATTTTTCAAGGGATTGTGTGGCGAAACCATCAACCAAACACAATCCACATACCCAGCATTTACAATCCACTCCGCCAGACGCAAATGACCGTTATGTATGGGGTTAAAACTTCCCCCAAATATTCCTATTTTCATACTCTTCAAAACCAAAAGGTGTTAGCATAAGGAACTGATTTCTCACACTCTACCCTTCTGCACTTACAAAAATACGAAAATTTATAAGTTCAATCCTTAAAATTAACCTATATTTGCAGGAAGAATGGGGTTAGTTTTTATGACCAAACTCCCTTACACCTAAAATTACAAAAACCTCATAACCTAAACAACTATGTACACTGTAGACGAACTCAACGAACGACTCATCGACCTTTCATTTGCTGAAGACATCGGTGATGGCGACCACACCACCCTTTGTTGCATCCCTGCCGACAGCATGGGCGAAAGCAAGTTGCTCATCAAGGAAGAAGGTATTTTTGCTGGTGTAGAAATTGCCAAGCAAGTGTTCCACCGCTTCGACCCCACTATGGAAATTGAGGTGTATATCGAAGATGGTGCACATGTAAAACCTGGCGACATCGTCATGAGCGTAAAAGGTAAGGAGCAGAGCTTGCTTCAGACAGAGCGCCTCATGCTCAACATCCTTCAGCGTATGTCGGGTATTGCTACAATGACCAACAAATATCAGCAAGCGCTCATTGACGCAGGCACAAAGACACGCGTTCTTGATACGCGCAAAACCACCCCTGGTATGCGTATGCTTGAGAAAGACGCAGTGAAGATTGGTGGCGGTATGAACCACCGCATCGGTCTTTTTGACATGATTCTCCTTAAAGACAACCACATCGACTTCTGTGGCGGTGTGCACAACGCAATCAGTCGCGCAAAGCAGTACTGTAAGGACCACGGTAAGGACCTTAAGATTGAGTGTGAAGTGCGTAACTGGAAGGAACTCGAAGAAGCCCTTGCAGAAGGTTGCGACCGCATCATGTTTGACAACTTTACGCCCGAAGATACTAAAAAGGCTGTTGAACTCGTAGCTGGTCGCGCTGAAACCGAATCAAGTGGTGGCATCACTTTTGAAACTATGATTCCCTACGCAAAGGCAGGCGTTGACTTCATCAGTTTCGGCGCACTCACTCACAGCGTGAAGGGCCTCGACATGAGCTTCAAGGCTGCTGGTTCTGATAAGTTGATTATTAAGTAAGTTTTTTCACATAAAAAGAAGAGGGTGTGTCCGCAGACACACCCTCTTCTTTTTTCTTCATTCTCAAAATCGTCACAAAGATAGATTCATTGTTACAATAGAATGAGAGTAGATTCTAATTTAAATCCAATTGACAGATCCTATTTAAACGACTCCATATTTTCAAGACAAACCTATTTTCGCAAATTCTTCTTTCCATTAACAATATAGATGCCTTTCGGAGTATTCCCATGCTGTAATCTCTTGCCATCAATACTATAAATATAGGTAGACTTTTCAGTGAGATCAACAGCTTCTATATTAGAGGGCTGCTTCTCATTAATTTTAAATCCTCTAACCTGAATTAAACTATCAACGGCAAGATATGCTTTACCTTTCAATCCAAATACTTGCTGACCATTATTTCCACCACTCTGGATATAAAAGCCAAGTCCTTCCTCAGGATCGTTAGCAAATATATAGAGAAGTTTACCGCTTGGAGCATCAATCACTTCGTCAGTATTTGCAGGGAGTAAGAAATTTGTCACGCCCACAGACTTTTCCACATCAGAGTTTACAACACTAAAGTTGTATGTACCAGGATTTGCTTTGAGCAATACACCCTCATTAGCAGGAATAACATCACCAGGATTGTAAATATACTCCACTTGTGCTATATCATCTTCAACATTTACCACACCGGCTTTTACACCTTCAGGAAGTATAACAGAGGATTCTGACGAAAATGTAGAGTAACCAACAGAAGAAATGGAAACAATGCGTTGACGCTTATAACTAACCTTTACCGATTTTACCCTCACCGTCTTTGTAGCAGTAAATGTCACTGTTTGTTCACAACCAATCCAAATCTTATTTTTCAGTTCTGAGAACCCTTCTACATCGGAAGAGGTCAAGGGATTAAATTCAATAGCTTCTATATAATAATCATCTGGCACAGAAAATGTCATACCGCCACCATTTGCATACACCCCCAAATAGACACCATCACTCTTCCCATTAAAGAAGCGCGTGTCAGTCGTAGCACCATGAGTTACGGATATAGTCACCACCCCTTGATTAATATCACGGTCAACCTTCGTTTCTCGTGATTGGGCAGGAGTGGTAAAACCAAGCGACTGAGGATTGGTGAAATCAATTAACTCTTCCGTCAATTTCACCGTCAAAGTATACGAAACACTTGCCCCGTTGTGGGTATCATCAGACTCAGCGGTTGCTGTAATCGTTGTTACTCCTGCATTCAAAATAGAAACTTTACCCGTAAGAGGATTAACTGTTGCTACATTTGTATCACTACTGCTGTATACAACATCTGTCATCGCCCCCGTCAAAACAGGTTCTACAAATAAATCCCCAAGATCCACAATCATTGCTGAATGAGAAAACTGAAGATTTTGAGTTAATTTAGAGGGGTCTCCAGAAACATAGCGAAAGATGCTAACAGCCTCTTGTCCAGAAGCATAACAGCTGAAAAGGTCACTATCGTAATTATATCGTAGCCAATTCTTTGTCGTTTTTGGGGCTATAAACTTTATCACCGCAGAATTATCTGCCTCAAAAGTTATTTTAGCTTTACAATAATCATTCGCAGACATTGAGGCATCGTAGTAAGTCAACTCATTAGAGGTATTACTCGTTGCACACAAGTACCCCTTACCTTCTCTATAAAAAGCGTACGCCGAACTATATACATTTAAAGAAAATACAGCGGCATCACCTACATTTCTTATGATGTCTCCCTCAATTGTAACTGGGGTGGATGGCAAATTTTTCGCATTCTTTTCAGTAGTGCTAATCGCCATACCATATTCTGTATTAACAATTATGTATTGTCCCCCTTCAACGAGGTCTGCTTCATCTTTAACCACTTCATAATATTGCGCAGAAATATTGGTTGCAATTAAACAACACAGCAGGAGCAAACTTCTACGCAAGAGATGGGCTAAATCGCTTTTTTTGTAAGTGAATGTTTTTGTCATATTTGTATATCTTGAAAATTTATATCATACGAAGCATGCATCATGTCTGAACCGACATTCCCAATATCGTCCAAAGTGAAGAAACAGGAACAAATTTTTCAGAATTATCCGACAATTCATACAATGCCTATTGGATATACAAAATTACTATTTCTAAAGTATAATAGCACCAACCGACAAGTAAATTCTAACTCAATTATGATGTATCTCGTAAAAAGAATAAAATTTCGTTACACTCCAAATCATTTTAGCCTTCATTTTAACTACATCTTACAGCTGCTGTGCATCTGGTTGTTTAACATCAACAACATCAATTTCCTTAGAGTGATTTAAATTGCAAGAGTATAATGTGTAGTTAAGTCAATATAAATCGCTACATTTGTGTGTTGAAAATTATTACTATGAATAAACGAGGTTGGTTTGTCCCTATTCTTATTGTGACCATAAATGCATTGGTCATTATTTGGCGCTGGAATTCCTTGTCGGAAATTCTTCCTGCTCATTTTGATTTACAAGGAAATGCGAGCGGTAGTATGTCTCGTAATCTGCTACTCTTATATCCCCTTATCGGTGCTGCAATATCCTTGATTGCGTATGTAATAGCCCAGAAGAAGCAACGCCTCCAAACAGGACTGATAATTCTGACATCAGGCATCTGCCTAATATTGCTATCATCCACTTTGGTTACACTTACATCAGGTGCAACACCAATATTCATGCTTGCAGAACCTGTAATCCTCCTAATTGCAGTAGTTGGATCTATTATTTCAGTCGTTAAATCGCGCAATCATTAGACTATAACGTCGTTGTCTCACAAATAAATGTAAGAATTATATAGATATTAACAACCATCAGTTTTACTACCAATATTAAGTGGTAGACACAAAACATCAGCATATCCGTCATTCAACGAACATGCTGATGTTTATTATTGATATATGCTTAACCACCAATAATTTGCCGATGCAACACATTTACACTATTGATTGAAAGCGTTTTAGCCTCTTAATCGGTACAACTCGCATTTTTACAATG
>JAEIGA010017351.1_pt1 | contig 10963 bp, 11 predicted proteins | sample 9270691 | NCBI WGS metagenome assembly JAEIGA01 (sample SAMN17057246, study PRJNA624740) | gut metagenome | biome: biome; isolation source: fecal sample | host: Bos grunniens | place: China: Xizang | collected 2019 | reverse complement strand
TAGAGGCAAGGACGGAAAGAAATTCCCCAACAACTGGATGGCTACATTCCCCGGTGACGGCTGGAAGTGGAATGAGGAGAGAGGAGAATACTATTTGCACCTTTTTGCAGTAGAGCAACCTGACCTCAACCATGACAACCCTGCTGTCAGAGAAGAAGTCAAAAAGATTATGAGATATTGGCTTGATATGGGTGTTGATGGATTCAGAGAGGACGTCATCACATACATTTCAAAGAAAGAGGGTTTGCCCAATGGTTTCCCCTTGCCTGCAGCCCGTGGTATGGAACATTATTCACCAGGTCCCAACCTGAAAAAGTATTTGCAAGAATATAGAGAGGTTGTCAAGGAGTATGATGACAGACTCCAACTTGGTGAAGCACCTATGATGACTCCTAAAAATGCTCTGAAATACATTGAGGGAGAGGACAGAGTCCTTGATATGATGTTTGGATTCCAACACATGGAGGCGGACTGCTTTATGATAAGCTGGCTTCGCTTGCCATTTAGCCTTAAAAAGCTGAAAAAGATATACAACAATTGGCAGACAAAGCTTTTTAATAGAGGAATCAATGCAAACTACATTGAAAATCACGATCAACCCCGCAACATTTCAAGATATGGAAGCGAAAAGTATCGTTTTGAAAGCGGAAAGGCCCTTTGCACAATGTACACCTTCCTCAGCGGTGCTCAATTTGTCTATCAAGGACAAGAAATTGGCATGTCAAACCTTGACTATGAAAAATGGGAGGACTTTGTTGACGTAAGCACATTCTCAACAAAGGCACTCCTTGAAAAAATCAAGGTTTTCAGCGAAAAACGCATTATGAAAATGGCAAAATACGCTGCTCGTGACAATGCTCGCACACCTGTACAATGGGATAGCACCCAAAATGCTGGCTTCACCACAGGCACACCTTGGTACACAGTCAACCCCAATTATACTGATGTCAATGTAGAAGCACAGGAAAATGACCCCAATTCACAACTGAATTTCTATCGTAAAGCTATTGCCCTCAGAAAGGAATATGCAGATGCATCAGTTTATGGTCAATTCATCTTGCATCTTAAAGGACACAAGCAACTTTTTGTCTATGACAAAATTGGTGAAAATGGCACAAAACTGACAGTTGTCATCAACCTTTCAGAAAAGACATTGTCATCAAAGAAAGCGTTGAAATATGTTTGCCCTATGGCAAAAGAGATACTCTCCAACTACGATGGGGAAGTGGGAGCAAAGCTCCGACCCTATGAAGCAAGAGTTTATGCTTGCAATTCAAGCCAATGTAGTATAGAATAAATATATCAACTACAAGAAGGATAAGATATGAAAACTTACAAAACAAAAGCTCAAACAACTTGGCTGATAGTGTCAATTATCTGTGGTATTTTGGCAATAGTTGGCATCATTTTGCACTTTGCTGTCGATTGCGGTGGAGCAGAATGGGTGTTGGTTATCATGGGTGGAATGGGATGCTTTGTATTTCTCTTGGCATTCTTGATGGAAAGAAGCTGTACTCTTACAATGGGTGAGACAGAGATGATTCTCCCCAAAAGTGTAAAAAGGACGTACGAAGAAGACATCAACAACATAGGCGACTTGTTTAGAGGAAATTATGACCTTAGCAGAAGACATCAAGGACTTAGAGTGAATCCTAGTGTCAGCACTGATAGATGTGTTGTGGCGTACAGCGATATTGAGTACGTGGCGTATGCACCCAAAAGACAACGCAGAATCGGTTTGAAAGACGGCACAAGATATGACTTTTCTATTATCGTTTATGGCTCAAAAGAGGAAGATGAAATCCTCACAACACTAGCAAATCGCATAGGTCGTGACAAAATAATCAATGACTATGTGAGAAAAGGAGGAAGAAGATGACAAAATTTATGCCTAAAAACACAAAGGCATTTGGAATAGTGGCAATAGTTTTCGCAGTCATTCTCGTACTGGGAATTATTTTGGCAGCCGCTGTTGACATTCCTTTTGTTGCAGTTGCAATGATAGGATTGATGGGTACAATAATTGGTGCAGTGATGTATTTTGCAAAATCATCAAATGGTCTGTTAATTGGCCCTGAAGAAATGCGCCTTCCCAGAGAATCAAGAAAGAATGGCAGAGAAGTTGACGGAAGAATTTCTGTTTTGTTCAGCGAAATTGATTTGTTCAGAATAGCTGAAGGTGGCGGATTTTTCTCAAATGGTGTCAAATATGAGATTTTCATGAAAAACGGCACAAAGATCACATTCAAGCTGAAGGGTTTTACCATTGAAGAAGAGGAAACAATTTACAAAGCAATTCAAGACCGCATCAAATAAGGTTAATCAAGCGGTAAAATAAATATAAAGGGGTACTGATATGAAACTTTATACAACCAAACCGACAAAGATCTTTATCGCGCTTCTTGTTTTGGCAGTTGCAATGGTTGTTGCCGGCATAGTTTTGCTGGTGTTGGTGCACCCCGCTTTTGCAAGTATGGTTGCAGTTGGCGGACTTGGCACACTTTTATTTGGATATCTTGTGTGGAATGAGCACAACAAGAGCATAACCCTCAAGGAGGATGTTGTCATTCTTCCCAAGGAATCAAGACGCAACAACTTTGAGCTTACAAAGAGATTTGCTGTCCCATACAGCAAAATTCAATCTCTCACCGAGGATACAACAAGAAACACAAAGCATTCACTTAAATGTGGCAACCGCTATGCAATGGTTATGAAAGACGGCACAGAGCTTGGCTTCAAAGTTGAAGGCATCACAAGCACTCAAGAGGAAATCATCATTGCAGTCATCAAAAACCGCATTGAATAAGGGTGTAGAAAATATCAGACAATCAAAATAATCACATAAAAATTTGAAAAAGCCCGATTTATTTCGGGCTTTTTTCTATCTTTTTTTGGCGTTTTCAAATGATAAAATTATTTTATTGTCATAGAGATAAATGAAGCAATTGACAACAAAAAAGTGTAAATAGCAAAGGGTTTGAGGGAGTGGTTTTTCACCATATTCAGGAAGAATTTTATGGCAAAGCAACCGGACAAAAAGGCGGTGATTGTGCCCAAAATCAAGGGCAAAATCTCATCAGTAGAGAGAGTGTATCCACCCCTAAAAACATCCACACTTTCTAGCACAAGAGAACCCAAAATGATGGGGATTGACATCAAAAAAGAGAAATCTGCAGACTGCTCCTTGTCAACTCCAGCAAGCTGTAAAGCGGTGATTGTAGCACCACTTCTTGATATACCAGGCAAAACTGCAATTCCTTGAAATATACCACTTAATATGCTTGATTTGAAAGATAAAGTGTCGTTTTTGGCATTATTCAATTTTTCACACCCCATCAAAAGCACCGCTGTTACCATAAAGCCGAGGGGTAGATAATCCCCCTCAAGGAGGGTTGGTGCAAAGGCTTTCAAAAGGAGTGCAATCGCCACCGTTGGCAGACATGACAGCACAAGATATAGATTGGTTTTGTTCTTTGGATTTTTGACTAGGTTTATCCAAGATTTTCTTGTGACAATTAGGACAGAAAATAGAGTGCCAACGTGTAGACAAATGTTGAAAAATAAACTCTCCTCTCCAACTCCCAATTTCTCCAAAAGCAACAGATGTCCTGAGGATGAAACAGGCAGAAACTCCGTGAGTCCTTGTATAAATCCAAGGACTATCCCTTCCCAAATCTTCATTTTCTCTTTACTAACTCCCTTTTTTGGTTTATACTAAACTATTGTATTTATGTTATCGCGCATTAGAACTGACTTTTGCGCACAAGGAGCAAGAATGAAACTTGGCGTAGTAGGATTGCCCAACGTAGGCAAATCAACACTTTTCAACGCAATCACCAAGGCAGGCGCACAGGCTGCCAACTATCCTTTCTGCACAATCGAGCCTAACGTAGGCATCGTGGCTGTGCCCGATGAACGTCTTGACAAGCTTGCTGCACTTTATGACAGCAAGAAGATCACACCCACCACTCTTGAATTTGTGGATATTGCAGGTCTTGTCAAGGGCGCAAGCAGAGGAGAAGGACTTGGCAACAAATTCCTCTCACATATTCGTGAAGTTGATGCAATTGTCCACGTGGTCAGATGCTTTGACGATGAAAACATAACTCACGTTGACGGCTCAGTTGCACCTCTTCGTGATATGGAAACAATCAATTTGGAACTTATCTTTGCAGACATCGAGTCCATTGACAGACGACTTCCAAAGGCAATTTCAATGCTCAAGGCCGACAAGAAGTACGCAGTTGATGTTGAACGTCTTGAAAAGATGAAAAAATGGCTTGAAGATGGCAAGCCTCTCCGCACATTGGATGTAGATGCAGAGTTTAAGGCATATATGGAGGAACAATTCCTTCTCACATCAAAGCCCGTCATTTATGTTGCCAACGTTGACGAAATGTCTGTTGGTGGCAATGACTACACCCAGTTGGTGAAAAAGGGCGCAAGTGATGAGGGCGCAGGTTGCATCGTGCTTTGCGCAAAGCTTGAAGAGGACCTTATCGCTCTTGACGATGATGATAGAGCAATTTTTATGGAAGAATATGGCCTCACAGAAAGCGGTCTTGACAAGCTTGTCAGCGCATCATACGACCTTCTCGGACTCATCAGCTATCTTACAGCAGGCGAAAAGGAAACCCGTGCTTGGACAATTGAAAGAGGCACCAAAGCACCTCAAGCAGCAGGCAAAATCCACAGCGACTTTGAAAAAGGCTTTATTAGAGCAGAAATCGTTGACTATCAAACCCTCCTTGAATGTGGCTCATTTAACGTAGCCAAGGAAAAGGGCAAGGTTAGAAGTGAGGGCAAGGAATACGTCATGCAAGACAATGACGTTGTCCTCTTCCGTTTCAACGTATAGCGATCTGCAACAAAACAAAAGGAAATAATCTATGCTTTGTCTTTGACAAAGAAAATGGCAGGAAAATATGTTATTTGACAAACAACTAGCACAAGCATTAGCAAACGAACAAATCTCAGCAGAGGAAATCCTTGGTGCATTTGAAGTGCCAAAGGACAGCAAAATGGGAGATATCTGCCTCCCTTGCTTCAAGTTTTCTCGTGCATTGAGAAAAGCACCTCCTCAAATTGCAACCGACCTTTCAAAATCTCTTGAAGGTGTTGATTTCATTGAAAAAGTTGACGTTGTTGGAGGTTATCTCAACATTCATCTTAACAGAAAAGCAATTGCAGGCGCACTTATTGACTTTCTTGGCAAAGAAAATATTGGTGGCAGTGACGAGGGCAACGGCAAAACAATTTGTCTTGACTATAGCTCAGTGAACATTGCAAAGCCTTTCCACATTGGACACCTTTCAACCACAGTCATTGGTGGCGCACTTTATCGTATTTTCAAACACTTGGGATATGATGTTGTTGGCATCAACCACCTCGGTGACTGGGGTACACAATTTAGCAAGCTTATCGTGGCAACAAGAAAGTGGTCATCACTTGAAGAAATTGCTGAAAATGATGAGTACTTCCTCAATTCACTTTACGTGAGATATCATCAAGAAAGCGAAAAGAATCCCGCCCTTGACGATGAAGCAAGAGCATGGTTCAAGCGTATTGAGGACGGTGACAAGGAGGCAACAGCATATTTTGACACATTCAAAGAAGTGACAATGAAGGCTGTTTCAAAGATTTATGACCGCCTTAAAATCACCTTTGACAGCTACAATGGCGAGGCTTTCTACAACGACAAAATGCAACCCATTCTTAATGAACTTGAAGAGAAGGGACTCCTTGAAATCAGCGATGGTGCAAAGGTCGTCAACCTTGAAGAATACAATATGCCACCTTGCCTCTTGGTGAAGGCAGACGGCGCGTCACTCTATGCCACAAGAGATATTGCTGCAGCATATTATCGCAAGAATACATATGACTTCCACAAGTGCCTCTATGTTGTCGCATATCAGCAGAATCTGCACTTTAAGCAAGTGTTTAAGGTGCTTGAACTTATGGATTTTGCAGGAAAGGATGATGTTGAGCACGTTGCATTTGGCATGGTCAGCATGGAAGATGGCTCTATGTCAACACGTCAAGGCAGAGTTGTTTGGCTCCAAGAAGTTCTTGACAAAGCAGTTGAAAAAGCACGTGCAATCATTGAGGAAAAGAACCCCAATCTTGAGGATAAAGAACAGACTGCAGAAAGCGTTGGCGTAGGCGCAGTTGTGTTCTCAGCACTCTGGAACAACCGTATCAAAGACATCGTTTTCTCATACGATAAGGTCCTCAACTTTGATGGCGAAACAGCACCTTATGTTCAATATACATATGCTCGTTCAAAGAGCGCGTTGAGAAAGGGCGGTCAATATGATCCCTGCAATCTTGATCTGGAATCAATCCTTGACGATGACGGCTATGAAGTTGTCAAGAGTGTCCTCTCATTTGGCGATGCAGTCAAGCAATCTGCAAAGGTTCGTGAGCCTAGTGTTGTCACAAGACACATTGTAGATTTGGCAGAAAAATTCAACCGTTTCTATATCGGACACCGTATTGTCGTTGATGATGAAAAGGTGAAAAATGCACGTCTTATGCTCACAGATATCGTAGGTCGCACCATAAAAGAAGGTCTTGCACTCCTTGGTATTGATGCACCTGAAGTGATGTAATCTGCGGGGAAATATTTCTCAAAAACAACAGAAAAATCAAAATAAACAAAAAATAGTGGACAGGCGCAACAGCACAAACTGCCAAAATCAGTTGACACGCACGCCTGTTTCACTTATAATAGGCAAGCGTATATTTTATATACTTATAAAAGAAAACTAATTATCCTAAACGGAGGCAACAATAATGAAACAAACTTACCAACCCAAGAAAAGACAAAGAAGCAAAGTCCACGGATTCCGTGAAAGAATGAAGTCAACAAGCGGAAGAAAGGTCTTGAAGCGCAGACGTGCAAGAGGCAGAAAGGTTCTCAGCGCATAAGAAGTGAACAATGCAGAAGCAGTTCCGACTGAAAAGAAGATCGGCGTTTAACTACGTCTATAAGAAGGGCGAAAAATCGTCCGCACGGAATTTGCTGCTTCTTTATACAAAATCACGCAATGGTATCAAAATCGGCATCTCCGTCTCCAAAAAAGTGGGCGGAGCTGTCGTGCGAAACAGAGTCAAAAGGCTTATTCGTGAAGGCGTAGGCAACATATTCCCTCAAATCAAGGGGGGATACACTTACGTTATCGTTGCAAAAACATCGGCGGCGGAGTGTGATTACTACACCATTTGTGAAGATGTGAAGAGCATCTTTGAAAGGGCGGAGAAATTATGTTGAAAAAGCTGTGCTTTAGAGCTTTGCACTGGTACAAGGCAACTCTAAGCCCGTATATTGGCCGAAATTGCAAATATACGCCTACCTGTTCCATGTACGCCTTTGACGCCATCAAAAAACACGGCGTTATCAAGGGTATCCTCATGGGAAGCTGGCGTATTTTAAGATGCAACCCCTTTTCAAAGGGAGGTTTTGACCCTGTCAAAGAAAATTATCGAGGAAATGCAAAATGGCTCGTTTAGACTATGCACGCAAGAAAAAGACACTCATCTACGCTTTGGTTCTTCTCCTTGGCGTATGTTGTATTGTCCTCAGCGCTTGCAATAAGGACGCAGGTATCTACGACGTTTCAGATAAGGATGCAGAACTTGAGCTCACCCATTTTGTTGCAAAATTTATTTACGTCCTGTACGAAAATATTGGCAACATTGGCTGGACGGTTGTTGTATTCACAATTATTCTGAAGGTCGCTTTTTCACCCTTTGATGTGTGGCAAAGAATTGCCAACCGCAAAAATGCAAAGGCTATGGAACGCATGAAGCCACAGCTTGAGGTTTTGCAAGCAAAATATGGTGATGACAAGCAAAAGTTCCAACAAGAACAAATGGCTCTCTATAAGAGAGAAAAATATTCAATGTTTGGCGCATGTCTTCCCATGCTTGTTCCGATGATACTGTTCTTCGTCATATGGGGAGGCTTTAGAGAAATGGTCGGCTGGAAAGTTGCCAGCGACTATCAAGATTGCTACAAAGAGTTTGACAAAGTGATGGTTCAAGAAATCGGTGAAGATTGGGAAAACTATATAGGCGAAGGTCAAGTGTATCAAGAAGCAGTGGAAAAGGCTCAAAAGGCTGTCTATGATTTCTATTATTCAGATGCACAAGTTGAAGGCAGAGAGTTCCTTTGGATCAAGAACATCTTCTCACCCGACAGCTGGACACCTGCTGTGCCTGACTATGTGACAGCCACAGGTCAATCGGGCATTGCAACCTCACGTATTGAGGGTGTCAGCAAAACTGAATATGAGCTTGTCATGGGCGACTTGATTGGTCAAGGTGGCTGGGGCAAGAATGGCTCATGGAACGGCTGGATTTTGTTACCCTTCCTTTCACTTGTTTTGAGTATTGTGTCACAAAAGCTTACTGCACTTGTTCAAGGCAATGGCGAAAAGAAGGAAAAGAAATCCTTCAAAGAAAAGTGGGAAAACTTCAAAAATCTTGGACAATCTACAAATGGTCAAGGACAGACTGAACAAGGTCAGCCCAACATGAAGTTGATGACATATATGATGCCAGTGATGTTTGCAGGCTTTGCACTTATGTATTCATCAGCATTTGCACTCTACACTGTTGTCAACTCATTGATGTCAACATTGATTCAGCTTATATGCAGTCTTGTGTTCAAGATTATTGACAAAAAGCAAAAAGATGCCCCTCAAAAGCCTATTAAGGCAAGAAAATAGGAGTAAATATGAACAAATTTGTAGAAGTAAAGGCTTCAACAGTTGATCTTGCCGTGGCAAACGCCCTTGAACAATTGGGCGTCAGCCGTGACAGAGTTCAAGTTGAGGTTCTTTCAAAGGGCGGGCTTTTTTCAAAAGCACAAGTGAGAGTGTCTATCGTTGAAACCATTCTCACCAAAGTCGAAGACTTTGTCAATGGCATACTTGAAAGAATGCAACTGGTGTCAAGAGCAACAGTCACCAGCGAAAACGGCACTTTGAATATAGAAATCACCGGCGAGGATAGCGGTACAGCAATCGGCTATCGTGGTGAATCACTTGACGCCATCCAATACTTGGTGCTCACCTACTTGAATCAAGAAAAGAGTGACATCAAGAAAGTGGTGGTTGACAGCGAAAACTATCGTGAAAAAAGACGCGAAACCCTCACAGCACTTGCTCATCGTCTTGCAGACAAGGCATATCGCACTTGCAGAAAGATTGAGCTTGAGCCTATGAATCCCTTTGAAAGACGTGTCATCCACAGCGCACTTGTGGACAGCGAAATTGCAGAAACAGTCAGCGAGGGCGAGGATATCAATCGTCACGTCGTCATCATTCCCAAGGGAGTTGAACTCAAGGGTGATAGACGTAGAAACAATCGCAACGGAAACAATAATAAGAATCGCTCAAGAAAGGACGGGGACTCACCCAAGCCTAAGAGAGAAAAGAAAGAGATCAATTACGACGATATTCCAGACGGAAAGGTCTATTCACTTCTCTCATCAGACGACGATTTTGTGAAGCCTGCACCTATTAGAACAGGCCCTCCCAAGTTCAAGAGCTTTGGCGGAAAGAAGAGATAATGAAAACAATAGTTGCAATTTCAACGCCCATTGGGGCTGGCGGCATCGGCATCGTGCGTATTTCAGGAAAGGACGCAAGGAAAATAGCCGATGCTGTTTTCTTTAAGAAAGGACAAGGTGTTGGGGATATCCTCCTCCAAAACCCCCTCAAAATGACCTTTGGCACATTTAAGGGCATAGACTTCAACGACAAAGGCTATGCAGTCTTTTTCCCTGAAAACAAGTCCTTTACAGGCGAGGATACCGTAGAGTTTTATCTCCACGGCGGTGTGCGCATTATGAAAGGCGCAGTTGAAACCATACTCCAGCAAGGTGCTGTCCCTGCAGAGGCAGGCGAGTTTACAAAAAGAGCATACCTGAACGGAAGAATGTCCTTGTCCGATGCAGAAGGCGTTGCAGATATGATTCACGCAGAAAGCACCGCAGGCATTCGTGCAGCATACAGAATGATGCAAGGTGGTGTTGCGGACAGAGTCAATGGCATTATGGACGATCTTCTCACCGTTCTAGCCACTCTTGAAGCCTCTCTCGACTATCCAGATGAAATGGAGGACGAGATTATGCCTGCCCTCGATAGTGTGCTTCCTGACATACTTGAAAGAGTTGAGAGCCTTGCCAAGTCCTTCTATATGGGACGTATTGCAAAGCACGGCGTAGATGTGGTTATTGCAGGCGAGCCTAATGTGGGCAAGTCATCTCTCCTAAATGCGCTTGTAGGTGAGAATAGAGCCATTGTCACAGACATAGCAGGCACAACAAGAGATACAGTCACGGCACGTGCAGAGGTGGGCGGAGTGCTCATCAACCTTACAGATACAGCAGGACTTCGTGAAAGCGATGACATTGTTGAAACCATAGGTGTAGAAAAGGCACGAAAGGCAATCGAGGGCGCAGATGTTGTGCTTTATGTCCTTGACGGAACAAAGGGCTTAGAGCCTGAGGAAATCACCACGACAGGCAAGGTGTATTACGTATATAACAAGTGCGACAAGGAAGGTTTTTCTGCCCCCGCAGGTGACAATATATTCACCGTGTCAGCAGTCAGCGGAAAGGGTGTTGATGACCTCGCAAAAGCAGTGGCATCTGTGTATGAGGAAGGTACTGTCGATGGTGATTTGATTACATCTCAAAGACACGTATCGGCACTTAAAAGTGCAATATTGGCAATAAAAAGTGCCGTTTCAAACAAAACTGACACAATTGACTGTGTGTTGATTGACCTTAGAGAAGCCTATAATTACCTTGGTGAAATCACAGGCGCAACAGCCACAGAGGACATTGTTGACAACATCTTTTCAAAGTTCTGTGTCGGCAAATAATAGTAGATATTAAGGATAAATATAAATATGAAAATGTATGATGTCATAGTTATAGGTGCAGGGCACG
>JAEIGA010017350.1_pt1 | contig 10963 bp, 10 predicted proteins | sample 9270691 | NCBI WGS metagenome assembly JAEIGA01 (sample SAMN17057246, study PRJNA624740) | gut metagenome | biome: biome; isolation source: fecal sample | host: Bos grunniens | place: China: Xizang | collected 2019 | reverse complement strand
TATCACATCCGTATTGTTCAATAACATCCATTGGGTCTACCCCATTACCTAATGATTTAGACATTTTTCTACCTTGAGCATCACGAATTAAACCGTGAATTAATACATCTTTAAATGGACGAGAATTAGTAGCATATCTTGATTGGAATGCCATACGTGCTACCCAGAAGAAGATAATGTCATATCCTGTTACTAATGTATCATTTGGATAATAACGTTTGAAATCTTCTGTTTCTTCTGGCCAACCTAATGTTGAGAATGGCCATAATCCACTTGAGAACCAAGTATCTAATACGTCTTCATCTTGAGTCCAGTTTTCGATATCAGTTGGTGCTTCCATTCCAACGAAAATTTCACCAGTTTCTTTGTGATACCATGCTGGAATTCTGTGTCCCCACCATAATTGACGAGAAATACACCAGTCTTCAATATTTTCTAACCATGTAGTAAATGTGTGTTCGAAACGTTTTGGTGTAAAATTAATTTTAGTTTCTTCATTCTTTTGATTTTCTAATACAGCTTCAGCTAATGGTGCCATCTTAACGAACCATTGTTTTGATAAATATGGTTCAACAATAACTCCAGTTCTTTCAGAGTGACCTACTTGGTGTACATGTTTTTCGATGTGATCAACAACACCTCTTTCTTCGAAGTCAGCTACTAAAGCTTTACGACATTCAAAGCGATCCATTCCTGCATATTTGTGAGCCATTTCATTCATTGTACCATTGTCATTCATACAAACTGGCATAGCTAAATCATATTTTTTAGCTAACATGAAGTCATTAGGGTCATGAGCAGGAGTACATTTCATAACAGCAGTACCAAAGCTCATATCGATATAATCATCTGCCATAATTGGGATAATTTCTCCATTTGCAGGGTTGATTACATGACATCCAATAATATTTTGATATCTTTCATCTTCTGGGTGAACAAAGATTGCTTGGTCAGCAAACATTGTTTCTGGACGAGTAGTAGCAATAACTAATTGTTGTTTAGTTTCAACTACTTCGTATTTGAAGTAATACATAGCACCGTCAATTTCTTTGTGAATAACTTCGATGTTTGATAGTGCAGTACGTGCTTGTGGATCCCAGTTAATAATTCTTTCACCTTGATAAATTAAACCATCATTATATAAATCAACAAAGATTTTACGAACTGCGTGATTTAAACCTTCATCAAGTGTAAATCTTTCTCTAGAATAATCTAAAGATAATCCCATTTTTGCCCATTGTGCACGGATGAATGAAGCATATTCTTCTTTCCATTCCCATGCTCTTTCTAAGAATTTTTCACGTCCGATATCATAACGAGAAATTCCTTCATCTTTTAAACGAGCATCTACTTTTGCTTGTGTTGCAATACCAGCATGATCCATACCAGCTAACCATAACATATCAAATCCTTGTAAACGTTTATAGCGAGCAATGATATCTTGTAAAGTAGTATCCCATGCATGTCCTAAGTGTAATTTACCTGTAACATTTGGTGGAGGAATTACAATACAATATGGGTCTTTTGATTTATCACCAGCAGTAAAATAACCAGCTTCTAACCAAGACTCATACTTACCTTTTTCTACTTCTAAATGATCATACTTTGTTGATAATTCTTTTTTCATCTTGATTCCCTCCTAACGATTGCATACAAATCAATATCATAAAGTTTATCTTCATGTCTTAAATAAGAAGACATGCAAGCTTCCTTTATAAATCCAACTCTTTCTAGTGTCTTTTTACTTTTAATATTTTGAGGAAACACTAAAGCCTCAATACGATGATAATCACATTGTGTAAAACCTATTTCAATTAATTCACTTAATGCTTTACTCATATAACCATGATGCTCATATTTTTGATTCATAATAAATCCTACTCGACCTATTCCATCAAATTCATCATTGAAATTAAGTATACCAATTACTTTATCATCTAAAATAATTACATATGGATGAATTAAACCACGTCGATAATAAGATAAATATTCAACTTTCATCATAAAATCAACTTCTTCTTTTGATTTACATTTTGTTAACCAATATTTTGTCGATTCAGGATTTAAGAAAATATCATACATACTATCTAAATCTTTTTCTTCTAGTTTTCTAATCTTAATCATTTTACTCCTAAAAAAAATAAAAACGTCCCAAAAAAGGACGCTTAACGTGGTACCACCTTTATTCACACAAATGTGTCTCAAACTCTTAACGCGAGAAACGTTCTTTCTTACTAAACTCAGAAAGACTACTCCAAGACTACATCTCATCATTAATTGTCTTTGTTGCACCAACCCAAAGCTCTCTAATCAACGCTTGATAAGACCTTCTTTTCAATGTATTTTTACTCAAAAATAATATCAAAATATTTAATATATTTCAAGCCTTTGGAATTAAAATACAAAGTTTTGCTTTTATTTCTATATCATTATTAGCTTTTCTTAAATCATTTACATCTACTTTAAATCGATTTGCAATCGATTCATACGTATCATCTTCTTTCGCAACCACTAATGTACAATTTGTATAAAGATTTTCATTTTCTTCAAACAAATCTTCTAACCCTAACAAATTCAATTCATCATCTTCATAAGTATATTCATCTTCATTCATTAATCCATTAATTTCAAATGTTAAATTGACAACTAAACCTTCATCTATATACCCATTTACATCAATTAAATGTACAGTAAATTCATCTTCATTACACTTATAATTTGGCGCAAAAATATCACATTCAATATACTCTCTAAAACTTCTTACTTCATCATCATCCAAATATTGACCTTTTAAATCAACATAACCTAAACATCTTTTTCCTTCATTTTCATTTCGAATTAATAGATTTTCGTTTGCATTCAAATTTAATAATTGATCCATTTTCATATCTACTAAAATCTTTTTTTCAACATTCATTATCTTCATAGAATACCTCCCATATATTCTATGATGAAATCTTTAAAAAATGATAAAAGCTGTCCTAAGACAGCTCTATATTTTTCTTTTTCAATTGTTCTTCAACAACTTCTTTAATTGCAATATAAACAATAGCAAATATTGGAACCCCAATAAACATTCCTACAATTCCTAATAATCCTCCACCAATACTTACAGAGAATAAAATTGCAAGACTTGGTAATCCTAATTTATCTCCTAAAATAATTGGACCAATTACATTACCATCTAATTGTTGGATTGCAAGAATCATAACTGCAAATGTTAATCCTAATTTAATGTCCAAGATAGTTAAAATAAATACACCTGGAACCGCACCAATAAATGGACCAAATACAGGAATCATATTTGTAATACCTACAATTGTACTTAATAATAATGCATATGGCATATTTAAGAAACTCATTACAAAATATGTAAGAACTCCAATGATTAATGAATCAATTGCTTTACCAATAATGAAATCATTAAATACTTGTGCAGTAATATTAGCAAAACGTGTTAAATAATCTGCAGTTGATTTTGGTAAAAATGCATAAGTCATGCTTTTTAAACTTTTCATGAACATTTCTTTTTCAAGCATGATATATAAGCCAGCAACTAAACCAATTAATACATCAAAAACAACACTTGTTACTTTCCCACCAAATGCAAATAATGTAGGAATTGTTTGTGTTACATATGTAGTTAAATTGTTAATTAAATTTGTCGCAAAATCAGCATTCAAGAAATCATTAAACAAATCAGTTTGAATATTATTCTTTACGAAGAAATCAATAATTGCTTTATAAAAGTTGTCAATTAATGTTGGTGCTTGATCAATCAATGACATGCATGATTCAACTAATTGTGGACCAATTAATGCAAAGAAACAAGCAACAACTAAAACTCCTAAGAACAACGCTAAAACTGCCGCAATAGTTCTTGATAGTTTTTTAGATAACTTTAATTTCATGAATAATTTTTGAATTGCCATCATCGGTTTATCTAATAAGAACGCAAAAGCAATTCCAAAAATAAATGGAGATAACATTTCAAATACATCAGATAGCCAAAGTTTCACTTCATTTAATCTAAGTATTGTAAAATAAAATGAAATTACAACTACCGCAACAAATATATAAGTTTTTGTTTTAAATTTTGTAGTTTCATCAATTTTCATATTACTTTCCTTTCACCTCATATAATTCACTAACAGTTACAAATTGATAACCTAATGAATCATAGTATTTAATCAATTCTACAGCTGCAGTAGCTGTTGTAGAATAAATATCATGGAATAATACAATTGCTCCATCATAAGCATATTTTTTAGTCATTGAAATAATAGAATCAACATCTCTACTTTCCCAATCTCTAGTATCAACATCCCACATAACGATTTTTTCACTAAATGCTTGTGCTAAAGATGAGTTATAGTCACCATAAGGTGGACGAACTAAATTAATTTCATTTCCAGTTAATGAGAAGAAAATGTCATTTACTGATTGAATATCTTCAACTGCAGCTTCAACTGATTTTTGTGTTAACCAATCATGATCATAAGAGTGATTTGCTACTTCACTTCCTTGCTCAGTAATTGCACGTACTGTATCAGGATAGTTTTCCATTAAATAACCTAATTCAAAGAAAGTTGCTCTACCTCCAACTTTAGCTAAAGCATCTAAAATCTTTTTCGTATTTGCAGGAGAAGGTCCATCATCAAATGTAAATGCAATCATTGGTTTTGAAGGATCGATTTCTCTTTTTTCCACATCGATTTTTTCATATTTTAAAATTGAAGGAACATTTTCATTATTCATTACAAAATCAGTATTGTTTTCATTATATGTATAGAATACTTTTGTACCATTTACATTAACTTCAACACCATTTTCTTGAATATTTACTAAACGTACATTTTCTTTATCAGATTCATATTTTTTCGCTAAATTACTAATAGCTTTACCACGAAGACAATCTTCAATATCTATTAATTCTTCTGAATCAAAATTGATATATAACTCTTCAGTTTTAATAGGATTAAATGGATTCTTATCTTCAATATCACTATAAGTAGTTGCTGTAATTACATAACTCTTATATTGAGAGAATGCAGTATTACTAGCAAAATCAATATGTGTTACAGCCGCATTTTCAGCTTTAATACCTTCCACAAATGTATTCATTAAAGTTTCAGCTTCACCTTCAAGAACAGGTAAATGGATTGCATAAATATACTTTTCTCCAGTTTCTTTATTCTTTTTAGTAAATACTTCTGAATCAATCTTTTCGTCTTCTAATTTAATTTCTAAAGCAGGTTTACTATATTCTTTCGCTATTAATGTAGGATTTATTAATTTAAATAATGCAGTAATTGCACCTACAACTAATAATAAAGCTAATAAGCATCCTCCTACTAGTATTAAAACTCGATCTATTCTAACTCTTCTTTTTCTTTTTAATTTTTCCATATAAATCACCAATAATATTTTACTAAATCAAATTAATAAAAGCAACGAAATAATTATTAATATAATTTCAATTTTTTCCTAAATTATTTCTTAAAAAATTGTTATTTATTTCTACAGGTAGTATAATATTAAGGTCAAGAGGTGAATAAAATGAACAAAGAAAAAATTATTAATCTTGCAGTAATTGCTCACGTAGATGCTGGTAAATCAACATTAGTCGATGCATTTTTAAATTATAGTAAAGTAATTCAAAAAAATGATGGAAATGATGAACTAGTCATGGACAACAACGATTTAGAAAGAGAAAGAGGAATTACAATTTATTCTAAAAACTGTTCTATTAATTATAAAGATTATAAAATCAATATTGTGGATACTCCAGGGCACGCTGATTTCTCAAGTGAAGTTGAACGTATTATTCAAACTGTAGATACTGTTATTTTACTAGTAGATAGTGCTGAAGGACCTATGCCTCAAACACGATTTGTATTATCTAAAGCATTAGAAATGGGATTAAAACCTATTCTATTAATTAATAAGATTGATAAAAAAGATCAACGTGCTGAAGAAGTTGTTGATGAAGTATATGATTTATTCCTTGATTTAAATGCAAGTGATGAACAATTAGACTTCCCTATTTTATATGGTGTAGCTAAACAAGGTATTATTGTTCATGACCCAAGCGAAGAAGGAAAAGACATTGAACCTTTATTTGAAACTATTTTAAATCATGTAAATCCATATCCTGATAAATCTGAAGAACCATTACAAATGCAAATTTCTAATTTAGCTTATGATGAATATATTGGAAGATTAGGTATTGGTAGAGTTTATAGTGGTACTATCAAAGAAGGTATGAATGTTGCTGTTTGTGATAGTGATGGAAATACACGTAATAAACAAATTTCTCAAATCTTTATTTATAAAGGTTTAAAACGTGTCGCTGTTACTGAAGCAAGTTGTGGTGATATTGTAGTAATTAGTGGAATTAGTGATGTTTCTATTGGAGAAACAATTTGTGATAGAGAAAATATTCTTCCATTACCAATGATTAAAATTGAAGAACCTACATTATCAATGAATTTCATCGTTAATAAATCACCATTTGCTGGAAAGAGTGGTAAATTTGTTACATCACGTAATATTAAAGAACGTTTAGAAAAAGAATTAGAAGTAAACGTTGGTTTAAAAGTAGAACCTACTGAAAGTGGAGATTGTTTCAAAGTAAGTGGACGTGGTGAATTACATATTACGATCTTATTAGAAAATATGCGTCGTGAAGGTTATGAAGTTGCAGTTAGTAAACCTGAAGTAATCTTAAGAAAAGATGATGCAGGAACTGTAATTGAACCAGTTGAAGAAGTAATTGCAATTGTACCAAATGAATATCAAGGTACTGTAATTAATAAATTAAACTTAAGAAAAGGACAAATGGTTGATTTATCTGAAGAAAACGGATATTCAAGAATTGTTTACCGTGCACCTACACGTGGTTTACTAGGATATCGTAGTGAATTTATTAATGATACACGTGGTGAAGGTACATTAGTACGTCGTATTGATGGATATGAACCATATAAAGGTGAAATTACTCAAAGACCTAATGGTGCTATGATTTCAACAGAAACTGGTAAAGCAATGACATATGCATTATGGAATTTACAAGAAAGAGGTACTTTATTTATTTCTCCTCAAACAGAAGTATATGAAGGTATGATCGTTGGAATGAATGCACGTGATAATGACCTTGAAGTAAATCCAATCAAGAATAAAAAATTAACTGCTATTCGTTCAAGTGGTGCTGATGAAGCTATGAAATTGACACCACCTAAACAAATCACTTTAGAAAATGCAATCGAATTTATCAATGATGATGAATTAGTTGAAATTACACCTGATATGATTCGTTTAAGAAAGAAAGGTTTAACTTCTAACGATCGTCGTTTAATGTATCGTAATCAAGTTAAAGTAGAAACTGATGAATAAAGGATGGAAAACCCATCCTTTTTATTTTATAATATTAATATGGAAAAATATTTAGTAGAAGGAAATATATCAGTAAAAGCTTGTTTATTAGCAAATCGTAGAGAGGTATATGAAATATATATCGATGAAAAGAAGAAAGATAAAGATTTAGCGTATATTATTCGACAAGCACAAAATAAAAATGTACCAGTACATAGAGTTTCAAGAGAAAAAATCGAAGAACTTGCAGAAGGTAAAACACATGGTGGATGTATTGCATTTGTAGGAGAAAGAAGTTATCAAACATTAGAAGATATTGAACATCCATTCTATGCGATTATTGAAGGAATCGAAGATCCATTTAACTTTGGTTATATTTGTCGTAATTTATACGCTGCTGGATGTCATGGATTAATTGTTCCAACACGTAATTATTCTACAGCAGTTACAACAGTTACCAAAAGTAGTGCAGGAGCTAGTGAATATATCAATATTATTCCTAGTGATGATATTCCATCATTAGTTCAACAATTACAATCTAAAGGAGTAAAACTATATTGCGCTATGCGTAATGATGCTATTGTTTACACACAAGCTGATTTTAAAGAAGGATGTATTGTTGCATTAGGTGGAGAAAAAAGAGGCCTATCAAAGCAAATATTAGCTTTATCTGACCAAAATATTTATATTCAATATGCAAATGATTTTAAAAATGCATTAAATGGTTCAAGTGCTACATCAATCATTGCATTTGAAGTATTAAGACAAAGAAGTTAAAAAAATAATACTGGAATTCCAGTATTATTTTTTATTATTTCTATATCTTTCTAACATCGTTGGATCTTGTGCATCACAAACATATAAGAATTTCGGTCCAAAAAGTTTACTTAATACTTTAAATACAATAGCCATATAAAGTCCGCCAATTCCTAAAACAAAGCATAAGAATAAAACTTTTTGACTACGATCTATTCCAAATACTGATGCTAATCCTAATACAAGAATAAAGCCAATCAATGTAATAATTGTAGAAACAACTGGTTTCATACGAATAAATAAATCGTATTCACAATGTTCACATTCATGTTTAGCTTTAAAAGAAAGCATATTATAAGTAATTAATTTTCCACAAAAAGGACAAACTAAATTCACATCAAATAATTTTTTCATAGATTCTCCTAATCAACAAAGATGTATCCACATAAAATATATAACATACAAATAAAGAATCCACCTACACCAAAATAAGCTAAGAATGAACTTAATCCTGGTAAATAGAATGCTTCTAATTCATATAATAATAAGAAAATTGTTAAAACAATACTTACAACAATTTTCCATACACTCATATGTCTACGTGTAGACTTATTTAATGCCATACCAAATGCAAATAATGCACTTACACGAACAAATATAAGTAATGTATTCCCTACACTTCCAGAAATATATGTGGCTATCAATTGATAAAATAATGCACTTATCAATGTTATAAATAAAGGATATCCAATATATTTAAATTCCTTCATACTAGTCCTCGATAACTACTTTAGCCATAACATCGCCATTACGCATGTTACGAACTGCTCCCATATTATCTGTAACTTGACCAAATACTGTGTGAACACCATCTAAATGTGGTTGTGGTTCATGACAGATAAAGAATTGACAACATCCTGTATTTCTTCCTCTGTGAGCCATTGATAATGTACCTGTTTCATGTTTATGAACGTTTTTGTCACATTCACATGGAATTGTATATCCTAAAGAACCAGCTCCAGTTCCATAAGGACATCCACCTTGACTAACAAAGTTTCTAATTACACGGTGGAATGTTTTTCCATCATAATATCCATCTTTAATTAATTTCACAAAGTTTTCTACTGTAATTGGTGCTTCTTCTTCAAATAATACAAATGGAATTACTGCACCATTTTCCATTGTAATACTACCTTTAATTGACATAAAATCACTCCTATCTTTATTATTATAACACAAAAACTATTATAATCAAAAAAAACCGATTATTCATCGGCTTTCAAATGATTAATAATTCCATTAGCAATAGCTTCAACCATTTTGTTTTGAGTTTCATTATTCATTAAATAATCAACATCTTTAGGATTTGATACAAATCCCATTTCAACAATAACCGTTGGAACCTTATTAAATAAAGTTAAATGTAATACACCAGTTTTAACTCCTCGGCTAGGCATTTCAGGACTTAATTTATTTAATTCTGTTACGATAGATTTCGCTAAAGCAGTAGATGTTTTCTGATCAGGATTTGCATAAACTTCACTTCCTGAAACATTATAAATATCTTCATCAGATACATTACAATGTATAGATACCATTAAATCTGCTTTTTCTTTTGTCGCAATATCTAAACGTGCCTGTAAATCCTTACCATTATCAGTTGACCATGTTACATTATCGTTAATGCGAGTCATAATTACTTGAATATTATTTTGTTCTAAGATATCTTTAACTTTGACAGCTATTTTTAAATCAAATTCTTTTTCAACGATTTTCCCATCTGCACTTGATGCACCTTCATCATATCCACCATGACCTGGATCAATAACAACCTTTCCAATGTATACAGGTTGATTATTATTATCACCATTATCAGTTTGATTAACAACCGCTCCATCAGCGTCAACTAATTCATAAGTAGGTTTCTTAGGCATCACAATAGAAAATGTTAATAAAATCAATGCACATACTGTTATAATACTTCCATAAAGGAATAAATCTTGTTTTTGTTTTTTATTCATAAAAAAATCACCGATTAAATTTTAACATAATTTTATTTCAAAATAAAACATTTTATAATTTTCACATTTTTTCACAATAAAACTTCACAAAAGAAAAACCTCTTAATAGAGGTTAGTTCTTTTTAATAAATTCTAATAATTGTTTTGCACCTTCAACGATTCCACTCTTATCTTCGCCAGCAAATCCTAAGTGAGTAAAGATTTCTCCAACAAAGATATTGTTTTTATATAAACTTTCGAACACTTCATCAATTAAAGGTTGGCAAATTTCTTGTTTTTGCATTGGTCCGAATGGATTCGCAAAATAAGTTTTACTTAAACCAACTTCTTGAGTTGTTCCTAATGCCATTCTTTGACCTTGAATACAAATTTGTTTAATTTCTTCTACATCTTCTACTTTTCTTAAACCTAATGAAGAATCATAGTTATTTGCATAAGCAAATAAGTCAATTTTATGATTAGAAGAAATTACATCATAACTTGCGGCAGGTGTAATAACACGTGCATTTGAACTATCTGGATTTAAGAATACAGAACGGTCCATATCACGATATGGAGTACCTTTATCTAAGTCATCTAAACGAATAAATGCCCCAATTTCAGTACCTTGTCCATATGGAATTCCATCTTCAATATGAATACTTCCCATATCATCAAAGACAACTTCAATATTACTGATGACATCATTTCCTAAAGAACGTAAAGCTTCAATAGATTCACTCTTACCTGCTCCACTATCTCCCATTAACATGATTCCTTTTTTCTTACCATCGTGTAATGTTACATTGATGAAGGCACCATGGATTGGTAAC
>JAEIGA010017349.1_pt1 | contig 10963 bp, 6 predicted proteins | sample 9270691 | NCBI WGS metagenome assembly JAEIGA01 (sample SAMN17057246, study PRJNA624740) | gut metagenome | biome: biome; isolation source: fecal sample | host: Bos grunniens | place: China: Xizang | collected 2019 | reverse complement strand
TGGAACCAAGGTTTCGAGGCTCAATTGGACGTTGATATCATCAACACCAACGAGTTGCAATGGACATTCGGTGTGAACTTCTCTATGAACCGTTCTAAGATCCTTGATCTCGACCAAAACGAATACCTCTCAGCAGGTTCTGGTCTCCGCGTAGTTCAAGGTCAACAAATGTATCAATTCTATCTCTATGACTATGCCGGTGTTAACCCCATCAATGGTGAGGCTCTCTGGTATACTGAGGCTGACGAAAACGGTGAAAAGTTGATCACTACTGACTTTACTAAGGCAGGCCGTATCTACAAAGGTTCACCCGAGGCTCTCGCAATGGGTGGTTTCAACACTTCATTGAACTGGAAGGGTATCGACTTCAGCGCAAGCTTCGAGTATAAGATTGGTAACTATATCCTCAACCCCGATAACCAAATCTTCTGGAATGACGGTGCTAACTTCGGTTACAACCAGTTGACTGTTGCTGCCGGTGAAGGTGCTTACTGGAAAGAAATTGGTGATACAGGTGTTAACCCCAAACCTATTGCCGATAACGGTACAAACTCTTCTTACACAGTATCTACTCGCTTCCTCGAGCGTGGCGACTACCTCCGTGTTAAAGACTTGACTTTGGGTTATACATTCCCCTCTAAGTTGATGAAGAAAGCCGCTATCAACAACCTCCGTGTTTACTTGAGTGGTTACAACCTCTTCACTTTCCACGATACAAACTGCTATGACCCCGAGCGTGGTCAAACAGGTACTTCACTTGGTATCTATCCTATCACTAAGTCGTTTGTAGTGGGTCTTGATATTTCATTCTAATAATTGAGAAAGGATTAAGAATATGAAAAAATTATTTATATTAGCCGCTGTTGCTCTTGGCCTTGTTTCATGCGATCTTACTACAGATCCCATAACAACGGTTACAGACAAAGTAGCGCTTGAAAACTTTGAAGGTTTGGATAAGGCCTCTGCTGTAACTTATGTAGCATTCTCTTCTGGCTCATGGTATGGCGAGGATCTTCAAATCTTTCCTGACGTAATGTGCGGTAACTGTGTTGCCGGTGCTCCCCTCAACTCTGGTCGTGGTATGAGCTGGCAACAATGGAACTTTACTGCTTCGGGTGGTTTCTCAATGTATGGCAATGCCTATGTTAACATCAACCGTTGCAATAACGTTATCTACGCTATCAAAACAAGAGGTGATCAATACTTGAAAGAAGAGGGTGTAACTCAACAAGACCTTGACAACTGCATGGCTGAGTCTCTTTTCGTTCGTGCTTATTGCTACTTCGATCTTCTTCGTTGGTATGCTCAACCCTACGCTATCTCTTCAACTGCTGCTGAAGGTACTGTAGAGGCTCTTGGTGTACCCGTTGTTAAAGAGAACCCCGAAGAGAGTGTACTTGACAAGCCTGCTCGTGCATTGGCTGCCGACAACTACGCTCAAATCATTAAATACCTCAACACTGCTCTTGACTTGATCGAGCCCGGTTTCACTCGCGCCGATGTAAAAGATGTTAAGTGTGCTGTTACTCCCGCTGCTATCGAGGCTCTCCTCGCTCGCGTATATCTCTATATGCAAGATTGGAAAAACGCCGAGATCCACGCTTCTAACGTGATCGCTATGGGTCATGCCGTTGCTACAGCTTCTGAGTATGCTTCAATGTGGACCGACGAGAGCATGAGCGCTCTTCCCGAGGTTATCTTCGCTGTATTCTTCGATACTACTGAGGCTTCTACTCTCCTCGGTAACATCACTGACCCCGATGAGTATGGTGACGTTCGCGTATCTGAAGACCTCTTGGCTCTCTATGAGGATAATGACGTTCGTAAGACTACTCTCCTCACATCTTCTGATCACCCCGACTTCTACTGGCCCGCTAAGTACCAAGGTAAGGGTAACCTCCTTGCTACTCCCAACGTGCCTTTGATTCGTGCATCGGAGATGTATCTTATCCGTGCTGAGGCTCGCTACATGCAAACCAACAACACAGGTGCAATGAACGACCTTAACGTAATCGCTGAGAACCGTAAGGCTACTCCTTATACAACTATTACTTATGCTGACATCTTCAACGAGCGTCGCAAAGAGTTGGCTTTCGAGGGTCACATCTGGCACGATTACAAGCGTATTATTGGCACTAACTACCAAGGCGGTGCTACTCCCGGTGAGATGATGGTACGTACCGACGTTTCTTCACCCATTAACCAAAATATTCCTTTCGACAGCAAATACTGGTGCATGCCTATTTCAGAGTCTGAAATCGACGTTAATGGCAATTTGGTACAAAATCCCCAATGGTAATTAATAAGGATATTTAATACTAAGTAACAATGAAAATCAAAAGTTTAATATACACAGCGCTTGCGTCGGTTGTGCTTTTCACTTCTTGCGATTTGAATAAACAACCCACTTTCAATGACGAAACGCAAGCATTTATTGCCTTTGATAGCGCATCGGGCATGCTCGATGAGTTAGATGGTACTGCCGAGATTTCACTCTATTGTGCTTCGTTGGCCGGTATCAATGCCTCTGCTGAGATTGCTTTCAACGCCGACGCTTATGCCGACAATGCTGCTGCTGTAGGCACTCACTTCAATGTAGCTTATGCTGTTCGTTATAGCATCGACTTTGACAACCAAAGCCCTACTTTCAACGAGCGCATCAATGTTGATACTATCGCCTTTACTGCTGCTCCCTATGTTATCAACTTCGATAACAAACACCAATTCGCTACTGTTGTTTTGGAAGCTGTAGATAATGATGCTCGTGAGCCCAATAAGAAGTTCGATGTACAACTTGCCAACATCCAAGGTTGCAACAAGGGTGCTATGAACACTTATTCTATTACTATCCTCGACGACGAGAACCCCTTCAACCGTCTTTTGGGTGAGTACACCGCTACAGGTGAGTCTGCTGCTCAAGAAAAAACTATGGAGTGGGATGTAACTCTTACTGCCGACGATGAGGTAGAGAACAAGTTGTGGATCCAACCCGTTATCTCAACAAGCCAATTCGGTCTTGGTCACGATCGTGTAGCAGCTGTTGAAGCTACAGTTGACGATGTTCAAGGTACTATTTCAATGCGCATTGGTCAATCTATCTACACTGTAGATGGTCAAATGGACCTCATCATTTGCGGTATTACCAACAATATCGAAACTACCGGTATCGGTGTTGCCAACTACGATGTTGAAGGTGACGTAACTATTACTTGGAGCTCTGCTCTCGGTGCGTACGATATAGTTGCCGGTGGTCTCTATGAGTACTTCACTAATATCGTTTATACAAAAAAATAATGTATTAACTAAGTAACAATTAACAGAAATGAAAAAGTTAGTATATATCCTCTCACTTGCAATCGGTCTTCTTATGACCGGTTGCGCACAGTGGGATCCTATGGAGTCGCTTCCCCGTGATACATGGGGTGCCGAGCCTGAGATTACTATCGAGGTATCTCCCCTCGACTCTATTACCGGTGCGCTCATCAGCGACAAGATGGATGTAGTCTTCTACTTGAAGAACGCTACAAACTTCAGCTTTGTATATGACGAAGGTGAAGCTCAATCTATCGATTTTACAGCTCTTTTGAAGGGCCAATATGGTGGTTGGAGTGCAGAGCCTGCTGTTGAAGGCGATACTCTCGGTATCCAACTCACTGGTTTCGAGCCTGGCAAAACTTACACTATCTATGCTGTAGTTGCTAATGCTGCCGGTGTACAAACAACAGCTGTGAAGACTGTAGGTGCTGTTGACGTAACTGCTCCTGCGCTTGTTGCTAATTCAGAACTCTCTGCAACTAACAACGGTAAGCAAGTAACTGTTGCGTTTGACGAGGCTATCGTTCGCACTGATGCTATGCCCGCTGTTACTTATGAGGTATTGAATGAGAACCTCGAGTCTTATGCTAAAGGTGATGCTACTGCAATGGCTTCTGGTAGAAACCTTGTTGTTAGCTTGCCTTCTACATTCGAGTTTGATGGTTTCTCAATCGTATTGCTTTCGTTTGCCGAGGGTTCGGTAGAGGATGCTTACGGTAACAAGATGGCTGCCCTTGTGAATGTTCTCGATGAAGAGGGTGTTCCCAATGGTCCTTGGTGGGCATACGATCCCAACAATGCAGGTGTTGATGATGAAAACGCTCTCTTCAAGTCTGATATGGGTTATTGCTATTATGGTGTTTCTAAAGCATTCACAGAAGATGAGTCTGAAACTGAGGTTGGCTCTCAACTCTTTAATGTAACTTTGACTCAAGCTGGTTTTGATTTGACAGAGTACTTCGGTCAACCCCTTAAAGGTGACAAATGGTCTCTTCCCAGTGTAATGAACATTCTCCAAGGTGCAGGTGTTGAAAACGTAACCGCGTTCAGCTATGAAGCTCCTGCAAACGATGGTAATACTTACACTTGGTTGACATTCTTTGATCCCGAAAGTGAAAATGGTTTGTCATTGGCTGGTTCGTTTGACCTCACTGCTGCTGGTATGGGTGTGGTTGATTGCTACTTGGCAAGCTACAATCCTGAATCAAATGAGCTTTATACTTCATGGGATTTTGTATATGCCGACATGAAAGGTCAAATGGTATTGCAAAATGCAGGTTACAAGGCTTGTGTTATCTTCCTTTCAGAGGGTAAGCCCTACATTCTCTTTGACTTTGAAGAGATTTATATCCTCAATGAGACTCTTGTAGGTGCTGACAATGTTAACATGTACGAAACTCCTCTTTGCTTGGATAACGTATCAATCAAGAATGTTGATTTGAAAGCTACTAAATTCCTTCCCAAGAAATAATTTTTCTAAGTTGAGAATTATATAAAAGAGGTCGCACCCATGGTGCGATCTCTTTTTGTTTATAGAGCCGTTGAGAAACTCGAGTGTTGCCGGTATGTAGTTTATTGCATCTTTATAAAAAATATTAATCCCTTTGTTATTGTGTAATAGATTGTTTATCTTTGCACCCTGAAAATTACATCAAATTTAACACCACATTACAATCTCAAAAGATGAAGAAAATTTTTACTCTTTTTGCCGCTGCCGTAGTATCGGTAATGTGCATGACTCTCTCGGCCGAGGTGGTAACTACCGAAATGGCCAAGCAAACTGCCGATAACTTCTTGGCACTCGACAATGAGTGGCATGGTGCTACCGACGCTCAAGTGCGCCTTGTAGAGCACAATGGTGTGCCTGCATACTATGTAGTGCAATATACCACCGGTGGTTGGGCTATTGTGTCGGCTCAAACATCATCGCAACCTGTTATTGGTTACAATACTGTGGGCGAATTTGCTGCTCGTGGTGCATTGGCTGAATTGCTCGACTTCAATGCTAAGATGATTACTGCTCGCGCTATTGATGGAGTGGCTGTAGAGCATGCCGATTGGAAACGTGTAATGCAACGCAAGCCTGCGACTGACCCTGCAACTGTTCCCGACATTGCTCCCATGGTTACAGTAAACCTCAATCAAAATACTCCCTACAACAAGTATTGCCCCAAAATTGATGGCAAGAATGCGTTGGTAGGTTGTGTGGCTGTGGCTATGACTCAATCAATGATGGTACAACGCTATCCTGAGCGCCCTGTGGGTAAAAACTCATATAAGCACCAAAATATCAAACTTTCGATTGTTTATGATGATGAGCCTGCTTATGATTGGGATGCTATGTTCCAATGTGAGCAAACCGGTAACTACGATGAGGTAGCTCGTTTGCTTTACCATGCAGGTGTATCTATCAATATGATGTATAGCCTTACATTCTCGGGTGCTTACATCGAAGATGCTGCTAAAGCACTTGTTCGCAACTTCCAATACGACAAGCAACGTGTACATGCAGTGGCTCGTGTGCAATATACCGATGATGCATGGTACGAAAAGATTTTTACCGACTTGCTCAATGGTCGCGTAGTAATGTACATGGGTGCTGCCGATGAGGCCGGTAATGGTGGTCACTGTTGGAATATCGATGGTTGGAAACAATCGAGCCAAATGGTGCACTGTAACTGGGGTTGGGGTGGCTATGGCGACGGTTACTTTAGCCTCGACAACATGACCGACTCTTATCAAGGTATTTCGTTCTTGTACCACCATGGTGCAGTATTCGGTATTGGCAAGCCCTCAACAGCTCCCTATGGTATTTCATTGAGTACAACCGACTTTGTATTGGGTACCGAGGCCGGCGTAGCATTGGCCGACGTAGTAGTGTCATGCGAAGATCCCGAGGCTGCGTTTGAATACGATTTGAAAGGTCCTAAAAACGTAGCAGGTAAGCATATCGAGTCGCCCTATCAAGTAGTTGATGGCAAGCTCGTATCGACTAAGACTGTTGAGGATAAGAACTCGTTTAAGTATATACTTATCACAGTAACCAATACCAATACAGGCGAGTCATACCAACGCGAATTCAATATTCAACTTGTAACCAATGATGCCGTAGAAAGCGTAATGAGCGATGCTATGCGTGTATATCCCTCGGTAGCAGCCGATGTGGTAACTATCGAAGTACCCGTTGTAGGTGGTAACTATGCTATCTACTCGGTAGCCGGTGCACAAGTACAAGCCGGTGCGCTCGATGCTTACAAAAATGAAGTAAATGTGGCTTCACTCGCTGCCGGTACTTACATCTTGCAATATGTACACAATAATGGTGTGGGTGTGAAAACCTTTATTAAGAAGTAATTTTTAGTAAAACTTGATATAGAAGATGGAGTTGCTCGGTCAGGGCAATTCCATCTTTCTTTTTTATTTGATATTTGGTAAAAAAGAGTTGATATAGTAGTATAAATTTGGAATTTATGCGACAATTTCTTTTCTTTGTACCCCGAAAAAAAGACAATCACAATTAATCCTTAATTTGAGAGAAATGAAAAAGTTTTTTATCGTATTGGTATCTTCTTTGGTAGCGTGTGCTTCGATGATGGTTCGTGCCGAGGTTGTGTCGCAAGAAGTCGCTAAGGCTACTGCCGAGAGCATATTGATGCAAGACAGTGAATGGATGGGTGAAGGAGAGGCTACTATGCAACTCGCAGAGTGCGATGGTGTGCCTGCTTACTATGTAATAGAATATAGTAAAGGCGGATGGGCTATCGTGTCGGCTCAATCGACATCCGATCCTCTCATAGCATACAATCATACAGGTGCTTATGTAGTGCCCGAGCCTATGCAATATGTGCTCGATATATGTGCCAATCGTATTGTGAAAGAGGCCGAATTGACTACCGAGGCTCATGTGGCATGGAATGAGGAAATGCGCCGTAAGCCTGCCGCCGATATAGATAACACTCCCGATATCGATCCCCTTATTACTGTAGACCTTAACCAAGGTGACCCCTTCAACAAATATTGTCCCAAAATTGATGGTCAAAATGCTTTGGTAGGTTGTGTGGCAGTAGGTATGGGTCAAGCTATGATGGTGGCTCGCTACCCCGAAAGACCTAATGGCAAATATTCATACAATAGTTCTAATGCCGGTCTTCAATCTATTAACTACGATCTAGAGGAGCCCTATGACTGGGATGCTATGTACAATGGTGATATGGACGAGATAGCTCGTTTGTTGTATCATTGTGGCGTGTCGGTAGGTATGGAGTATGGTCTCGAAGGATCGGGTGCAATGACTCCCCTCGTAGCACAAGCTTTGCCTCGTAACTTTGGTTACGATGAGAACATCGTTCGCTATATCGACAAGCCTAAGACCGACGAAGCTTGGCTCGAGATATTGCTCGATGAGTTGTTGTTGGGCCGTGTAATCGTATATCGTGGTCAAAGCGAAAATAGTGGTCACTGTTGGAACCTTGACGGATGGAAACAATCGACCAAGATGGTGCACGTCAACTGGGGTTGGGGTGGCTATGGTAATGGCTACTACAAAATCAATGCGATGGAAGATAAATACCAAGGTATGAGCTTCCCCTATGACAATGGTGCTATCATCGGTGTTGGTGCGCCTACAACAGCACCTTATGGTTTGTCATTGAGTACAACTCAATTTGTATTGGGAACTGAGGCCGGTGTAGCACTTGCCGATGTGAAAGTCTCATGCGAAGACGAAACTGCCAACTTTATATTTGATCTCAAAGGTCCTAAAAACGTGGCAGGTAAGCATATCGAGTCGCCCTATCAAGTGGTAGATGGTAAACTTGTATCGACCAAGACTGTAGAGGATAAGAACTCGTTCAAATCGTTGTTGATGACAGTGACTAATGCCAATACAGGTGAATCGTATGAAAAACAATTTACTATACAAATTGTGGCCGATGATGCAGTAGAAGGTGTGTTGAGCGATGCTATGCGCGTTTATCCCTCAATTGCATCGGATGTGGTAACTATCGAAGTGCCCGTTGTGGGTGGTAGCTATGCTATCTACTCGGTAGCCGGTGCTCAAGTACAAGCCGGTGCGCTCGATAGCTACAAGAATGAGGTAAATGTAGCTAATATTGCTGCAGGTACTTACATATTGCAATATGTACACAATAATGGTGTTGGCGTGAAGACCTTCATCAAGAAGTAAGAGATATAAGATAATAGTAAAGATGGGTGGTTGCTCGTAAGTGGAGCTGCCACCCATTTTTTTGTTGTGATAAAAATCAAAAAAAGATGCAAAAACTATCGGACGATTTGCATAATAAGGTATAATTTCTTTTCTTTGCAAGCGCAAAAAAGAATATAAACCAGCGAATATGAAAAAGTTCTTCACACTATCACTCACAGCCATCATGGTGCTGAGCACTATGATGTTGCAAGCCGAAGTTGTTTCGCCCGAGGTGGCTAAACAAACAGCCGATAACTATTTGATGCTCGATAATGAGTGGCGCGGAGCCGATGATGCAACCGTGCGTCTTGTAGAGCATGACGGAGTGCCTGCCTACTATGTTGTTGAATATAACGAAGGAGGTTGGGCTATTGTATCGGCTCAATCATCTACCGACCCTATTATCGGTTACAACACAACAGATGCGTTTGTGGCACCCGAGCCTATGCAATTTGCTCTTGATGTGTGTGCACAACATATTGTAAAAGTGGCTCAAACCGCCGGTGTTGCCAAGCATGACGGCTGGGAGCGTGCCATGATGCGCAAGGCTGTAACAGAGCTTGATATGCCCGATGTTGCACCCCTTATCAAGCGCGATCTCGACCAAGGCAATCCCTTCAATAAGTATTGTCCTAAGGTTGATGGTAAGCCGACGCTTGTAGGTTGTGTGGCAGTAGGTATGACTCAGGCCATGATGGTGCAACAATATCCTGTAGCTCCTCAAGGAAAGCACTCGTACAACTGTGCAGGTGTAGGTATGTTGAGCATCAACTATAGCGAAGAGGAGCCTTATGACTGGGTAGCAATGGATAACGGCGATACTGACGAGATAGCACGTTTGTTGTATCACTGCGGTGTGTCGGTTGATATGGAATACACTCCCGAGGGATCGGGTGCAGGAAACTCTATTGCTAAGACAGCGTTGGAAACCTTCTTCTGCTATGACCCTACATTGTTGCGATTTGTAGAAAAAGATGCCAATCCTAATAAGTGGTTGGAGATGCTGGTTCAAGATATCGTTTTGGGCCGTGTAGTAATCTACTTCGGTTCAGGTGAAATGGGTGGCCACTGCTGGAATCTCGATGGCTGGAAGAATGCAACACAAAAAGTACACGTCAACTGGGGTTGGGGTGGCTATGGTAATGGCTATTTCGATATTGATAAGATGGAAGATGCTTACCAAGGCATGACATTCCCTGAAAATAATACAGCTGTCTTGGGCGTTGGTGCTCCCACAACTGCTCCTTATGGATTGGAGTTGAGTACCACAACATTTGTCGTGGGTACTGAAGCCGGTGTAGCACTTGCCGATGTAATTGTATTGTGCGAAGATCCCGAGGCGAATTTTGTGTATGAAATGAAAGGTCCTAAAAATGTAGCCGGAAAACATACCGCGTCGCCCTATCAAGTAGTGGATGGTAAACTTGTATCGACCAAGACCGTAGAGGATAAGAACTCGTTCAAATCGTTGTTGATGACAGTGACCAATGCCGATACAGGCGAGTCGTTTGAAAAGCAATTTACTATCCAAATTGTTGCAAACGAGGCTGTAGAGAGTGTTATGAGCGATGCCATGCGAGTGTATCCCTCAATCGCATCGGATGTGGTAACTATCGAAGTACCCGTTGTAGGTGGTAACTATGCTATCTACTCGGTAGCCGGTGCACAAGTACAAGCCGGTGCGCTCAATGGCTATAAGAACGAGGTGAACGTATCGTCGCTTGCAGCCGGTACATACATCTTGCAATATGTACACAACGATGGTGTAGGTGTAAAGACTTTCATCAAGAAATAATCAAATCCTTATAAATGGAGGGTTATGCCATGAGGCATAACCCTCTTGTTCGTAAAATGAGATTTAGAGAAGCTTATACTGCTGATTTTTTGTGGCTAACGCGAGTGTCGAGTGTGGCCCATTGTTGTATACTGCTTTTGGCAGCTTGTTCGGGTAGCAAGACCGAGGTGGTAGAGGGTTATGAAAATGTAGATAGCCTGCCATCCATGTACACTTGTGATGTGAATACGCTAATATCCGACTCGGGAGTGACTCGATATCGCATAGAGGCGCCTTTGTGGTATATGTATGAGGGTGAGAATACCGAAGATCCTTATTGGTATTTTCCTCAAGGTATATATGTTGAGCAGTTTGATACACTGTTTGTAACCGAAACCATGATAGAAGGCGATACGGCAATATACTACAAGAAGCCTCAAAAGTGGCTCTTGAGTGGTAATGTGCATATAGAAAATACTGAAGGAAAGAAATTCTATACCCAACAGCTCTATTGGGATCAGCAAGCACGCGAAATCTATTCCGACTCAGCGATACGCATAGTCGATGGTGAAGAGGTGATAGAGGGTATCGGCTTTAAGTCGAACGAGCAGATTACGAAATATGTGATATTGCGTACAACGGGTATTTTTACAGTAAAAAGAGAGCCG
>JAEIGA010017348.1_pt1 | contig 10964 bp, 5 predicted proteins | sample 9270691 | NCBI WGS metagenome assembly JAEIGA01 (sample SAMN17057246, study PRJNA624740) | gut metagenome | biome: biome; isolation source: fecal sample | host: Bos grunniens | place: China: Xizang | collected 2019 | reverse complement strand
CTGTAGTAAGCCCTAAAGCAGAGACTTTATGCCGACTTATCAAGAGTTTCGTAAGATACATCGGAACGATTGCCGTTGGATATTACTGTCTGACAGTATTTGGATTTGACTCAGCTTCACTTCTTGCCTCTGCAGGACTGTTGACTCTTGTAATAGGTCTTGGAGCTAGGGACCTTATCACTGATATTCTTGCCGGAATGTTTATCATCTTTGAAAACGAGTTCCAGGTAGGTGATATTATAGAGGTTGGAGGCTTCAAGGGAAGAGTTGTCGAGATAGGAATTCGTTCCACAAGGCTTGTTAATACAAAACAGGATGTCAAATCTGTCAATAACCGAGACCTGACTAATATTATTAATAAGACAAGAAGAAATTCTTACTGCGATGTGATCATCTCGGTCGGTTTCTCAGAAGATATCAATGCCATTGAAGCGATGCTTAATGAGGAACTTCCGAAGGTTAAAGACAAGTGTCCGTATATCATCTCAGGACCGACATATGGCGGTGTGGACGAGATGTCCGGAAGAGACATGAAACTCTCTATCCGTACGGAATGCCTTGAAAACTATAAGTTCGAAGTTAGATCTGTCGTCAATAGAGAGATCAAGAATCTGTTTGATAAGTACGGATTTAAACTCGGATAAAATAAGTAATAAAAATAATCTGCGAACACAATACAAGGTGTTCGCAGGTTTTTTTATTACTTATTATTCTGTTCTCAGAGCTGCTACAGGATCGCTCTTGGCGGCTTTCTTTGAAGGAATTATGCCTCCGATCAATGTAAGAATAATACTCAGGATGATTAGTATTACTGAGGCTCTGACAGGGAGAAAAGCATTTACGTTCGGGTTGTTTGTCAGATGGTGTATGAGCAGATTCCCCGGAATGAGGAGCAGTCTTGTCATCTCTATTCCTATCAAACCAGCAAGAGAACCGATAATGAAAGTCTCTGCATTGAAAACAGATGAGATGTTCCTTTTGGAAGCTCCGATGGCTCTGAGGATTCCTATCTCTTTTCTGCGTTCAAGAACACTGATGTAAGTGATGACACCTATCATGATCGATGATACAACGAGTGATATGGCTACGAAAGCTATAAGAACATAGGAGATTGTATCGACTATGGTAGTTACTGATGACATCAGCGCACCAACGGCATCTGTGTATTGGATGACTTTTGTCTCATCTGTAGCACGCATACGGTCATTGTACTCATCGAGCATTCGGATTACTTCTGACTTTGAATCAAAATCCTTAGGATAAATGGATATTATTGATGGCTTTGAAAGATCCGCATAACCGAGTTTCTTAAGATTCGATTCGTAAGATACAGTACCGGATTGCATCATTGCTGCCATCAGCTCCTGCAGTGATTTCTCATCCATATTGAACTGGAATGCTCTGGAGAAGGCAGTCGTGTCAAATGAGATGGCGTTCGCCATTGATTCAGCAAATGATCCCATCGTCTTCTGCATGCTGTTCATGATTTCTTTTGCGAGGGTCTGCATGATGCTGTTTGTTACAGACTGCATGGCAGCTCCTGCTGCGGCCTGGAACTGAGCAGTTGCAGCGTTGGCAGCAGCCTGAAGCTGCTGATTCAGCTTGTTCTGGTCTACTATTTTTGAGATCTCCTGGTCCACCAGCTTTTTACCATCATCGGTATTCAGATATTCTTCAAATGACTCATTTAGTTTGGAAGGCTGGGGAAGCCCGTTTTCTTCGGCATATGCATCGTAACCGTCTGTGATGGCATTGATCACTTTCCGTACATCTTCATCAGAGATTTGAACATCACTGTATTTCTCGGAAAGAACAGAAAGAGCTTCGGATGTCTTTGCAGAACCCTCATCAGAAAGAAGATATTCGGTGAGGTACTCTGTCATACGCTGAGGATCATTGAACTCATGATCAGCAGCATAATCCGGATATCCGCTCATAATGTGTATCACGGCATCCTGAAGATCATCCATCGATATTTTGTTAAGCCCGGAATTGTTGATCGCTTCCTGCATCGCCTGTCGCACGGCAGATGATGTTCCTTCGTCCAGGAGATACTGCCTGAAGGCATCAGGGAGATTTGAGTAATCTGTTGACTGATCTTTAGAAGCATAGTCAAGATATCCGGTCAGAATATTAGTGACTGCCTCATCGATGTTCTCTGTCTTTACATCTATATCAAGATTGGCAAGAATCGAACCGATATCGATACCTTGAATAGAAGAAGGATCAAACTGAATGTTTTCCGGAGAGATGAGGGATGCCACATCTATGCTGGACAGGTTGGAGAAAGCAGACGCATCAATAGATAGTTTACTGGTATCAACTTTAAATGCATCTTTAAACGCGTTTTCATCGACTGTAAACAGGGAGTTCATATCAAAGCCTGTATCTTCCTCTGAGCCGAATTCGTTCCCTGTAAATACATTGATTACCCGGTTGTCGAGCTGTGATTTTGTTATCCTACTGTTGTTGGCTTTTTCTACCATGTGTTCTATCAATTCGAAAGGATATCCTACACCGGTAGATAGCATAGCCATATCACTGTCTTCAGATGGAACAACGACACCGACTATTGTTATGTCCTCGCCTTTTGCGATGAGGTTGGTCATATATGCCTTATCATCCTGTTTGTCGACCCAGACATTGTATTCCGGATCATAGGTGTAAAGATCAGCATAATTTACAACTTTATAGCTCAGCCCTATGAAATCCTCATAATCATATTCCTGGGGTGTGAGTTCCTTGGTATATGTCTCTTCTTTTGCGAAAGCATCGATCATTGCGTCGAGTTCGGAAGGATCTTTGAGCCCAAGGGTATACAGGGTTATATCGGGGATATTGCCGCTTGGCAGGAGGACAAGTACACACTCGTTATATCTTGCGGGCCATCTTCCTGCTTTAACATCATACTGGTGTCTATATAATGAATCCTGTGATGGAAGTGTAAAGAAGGAGTTTGTTGACATCGCGAGTGACATAAGGGAGTTCGAACTTGAGCCAAAGCCCAGGGATTCGAAAGATCTGTCCGGATTGATCTGCCTGTATCCTTTAGTTGTGACATTATAGATAAGAGGGGACATACTGAACGAGTATTCAATGGCATTTGTGTATGTTCTGATCTCCTCGCTGTTGTCCAGGTATTTCTTTAAGGCGCCAAGGTCATTCGACGATGTTTTTGAAAGCATCCCGTTTACCATCTGGCGTTCTTTTACTTTTTTTAGCTGTGTTTCGGTGTCCTCGTTTTTATCAGAGGAGCTGCTGGATGATCCCATATTCATCATCATGAAAGAAGCCATGTCAAAACTGGTGCTCTGTATCTGAAGAGGATATTCTGACAGTGTTTCTTCCTCAATGGAATGTATGTATGCATTAACACCGTTTGACAGGGAAAGTATGAGAGCGATTCCGATTATACCTATGCTTCCCGCTGCAGATACAAGGATCGTTCTGGCACTTTTTGTCCGCAGGTTATTGAAACTCAGCGAAAGAGCGGTGAGGAATGACATAGAGGATCTCCCCATGTTCTTATGGACAGGAGGAGGGGTTACAGATTCATCAATGATGCATGGGTCAGAATCTGCACGTATAGTTCCGTCTCTGAGATTTACTATCCTGGTCGCGTAATGTTCAGCCAGCTCAGGGTTATGAGTCACCATCACGACCAGTCTGTCTTTTGCAACTTCTTTGAGAAGCTCCATGACCTGGACGCTTGTCTCCGTATCAAGCGCTCCGGTAGGCTCGTCGGCAAGGAGTATCTGGGGATCGTTTACCAAAGCTCTGGCAATGGCGACACGCTGCATCTGACCGCCCGACATCTGGGTCGGTTTCTTATGCAGCTGATCTCCCAGGCCGACTTTTGTAAGCGCGTCAGCAGCTCTTTTCTTACGTTCAGACCTTGAGACACCGGAGATAGTAAGGGCAAGCTCTACGTTAGAGAGAATCGTCTGGTGCGGGATAAGGTTATAGCTTTGGAACACGAAACCAATGGTGTGGTTCCTGTATGAATCCCAATCCCTGTCAGAATACTTTTTAGTAGATATTCCGTTTATGATAAGATCCCCTGAGTCATATCTGTCCAAACCGCTAATAATGTTCAGCAGAGTAGTCTTACCTGACCCTGAAGGACCAAGTATGGCTACGAACTCGTTGTCCCTTAAATTCAGACTTACATGGTCTAGAGCTTTCTGGACAAGAGAACCTGTTTTATATTGTTTGGATATGTCTTTTAACTGGAGCATTAAGGATCCTTATCAGTTAATCGGTCAAAATCAGCTTTTTATATTAAGCCGCATACATAATAATTCTAGCATAAAATATTTACTCATTAGTATTAATGCATTGAAAGTTATACAATTGTTTACAATTAATCTAAAAAGGAAACCGCATAAGACTGGTCTTGTGCGGCTTCCTAAAGAGATATGCCCATGTTTGCATTATAGCTTTGTCATAAAGATCATTCCCCATTGGAAGCGTCTTGAATCATAGCTGATCCTGGAAGCAAAAAGAGGCGATCCGTTGGAGTCAAACTGCAGATCTGTCAGTCTCACGATCGGTGTACTGGCATCCAGTTTCAGATGCAATTGCTCTTCTTCATTTGGGAAACTGGCAGAAGTATATCTTCTGCCTTCTATTCTGTCAATGTGAAATCTGTTCTTGAACAGCTGATATAGTGATCCTGTCAGTTCGTCGTTACTGACTGATTCCATGACAAGATACTTAGGGGAGAAGTACGTATACTCATACATGCAGGGCAGGTCATTGACATATCTCAGTCTCAGAAGTGTGAGGACAGATTCACCCTGCTTGACTTTTAGGAATTCGTACAGATCGTCAGGAACAGTAGTCATTGAGAAAAGCAGAACATCAGAATGAGAACTGAAACCTGCGACTTCGCAGCTTTTGGTAAAACCCTCTAACTCTGTGAAACGATAAGATTGCTGGGCTTCTCTTACGAATGTGCCTAATCCCTGTTTCCTGGTAACTATTTCCTTTTTGACAAGGTCAGAGATAGCGGCGCGTATTGTAATACGGCTGACATTGAACATATTGATCAGATCGGGCTCAGGAGGGATCTGTTCACCGGGCTTGAGATTTCCGCTGCGTATATTTTCACTGATGATCGTCGATATCAACCGGTATTTTGGGATATCATTGTCATTATCCAGAACAAATGGGTCAAACTGAATCGACATTCTTAAACCTCCATTGGAATGCAACCCTTTATATGAAACGTTATATAACGTAATATTACCATCTGATATTATAAAATGTTTTTCTTCTATATGGAAGTATTATTTTAATTTTATAGAAAAAAAGTGTTTAAAAGTTTTTGATGCTTTTAAACACTTTATTATTTTTGTGAAAATATTCTACTTCTTTTCCAGTCTTTGAGACAGGGATCCGTTCCAGATCTTATATGTAACTGTTGCGTATAGAATCAGATTAGCCACTGCAACATACACCATAGGAATCGGAGTATAGTCGAGAAGGAACGGAACATAAGAGAGGATAGCTATCAGTATGGACGCAGCTGCTTCAAAATACATTTCTTTGAAGATCAGAGCATATAAGACCAGCATTATCTCTACGGGGAAACCGTAGCGGTCGTGCATTGCAGGAAGAAATACGATACATGTATATCCTGTCCAAATTGCGAAGCTGAGATAATCCTTGAAGATATATGGTTTTTTCTGTCCGTAAACTATTATCAGGCAATAGGAAATTAGTAGGATCGAGAATGTCAGGATAATTCCCGGAACAGAGAATAGCCTGTAATCATTGGGAACGAAATAGTAGATGTTGGGATAGTCCATAGTCAGATATGGATACATCTCCGCCTGTTCCTTGTAGATCTGCCAGAAATCAAATATGCTTCTCCCGTAATAAACACCCGGGAGAGATGTTATAGCCATCATGGCAGGGATCCACAGAAAATGAAGGAGTGAGAATTTCTTGCTGCAGAAATAATAGAGAAGTACTGCAGGGAAAAGGAGGATCGCCTGCAGTTTGAAACAGAGTGACAATCCGTAAAAGATCATTCCGAGAGCAGGCTTGTCTTTGATGAATCCCCATATACTTAGGATCAGGAATGAAGTGAATATAGCATCACACTGTCCCCAGATCGCAGAGTTGATAAAGACAGTGGGGAGAGCAAGTGTGAGGAAAAAAGCTGCAAAAGTAAGGAGATTTCTGTCCTTGCGGTGGACAGGAACAGCAGCTCTCACGACCAGAGCGCATGCAAGAGCAAGGACATAGTCGAAAAAGATGGACAGATACTTAATAAGATATACTGCTTCTCCTCTGAACTGGGCTACAACACACATGAGGAAGTGATAGGGTATGTTGTAATTGCCTATTCTGTATGCCAGAGACGGAAATCCGTGATGGTCCAGGATCTGGTAGTACCAGGAGATGAGATAAGCTTTCATGTCTCCACTGAGGAAGTACAGGACATTCTTTCTGGCATAAAAGGAGAGATACAATAAGATCGCTCCTGCGATCCACAGGAGGTTCTTCTCAAGGAATGATAAAAGTTTGTTTTCTGTCTGTTTCATCTGGATCCTCGTGATACTTAAGTTATCACTATTATAGATTAAAAAATAGAGGTGCAAAAGAGAGAAAAAGTCAAACAATCGTTAAGCACCGTATATGTGATATAATAATCAAGGAATACCACTAATAACAAATTAAAGGAGAAATAATATGGCAAATCGTTTCATATTGAATGAGACATCTTATCACGGTTCAGGCGCAGTCAAAGAGATCGTAACTGAGTTCAAAGCCCGCGGATTCAAAAAGGCTTTCGTAGCCTCTGACCCGGATCTTGTTAAGTTCGGTGTTACAGCAAAGGTGACAGATCTGCTTGATGCTGCTGAAATCCCGTATGCATTGTATACAAATATTCAGCCCAACCCCACTATCGAGAATGTTCAGTCCGGCGTAAAAGCTTTTGCGGAAGCTGGTGCTGACTGCATTATCGCAATCGGCGGCGGATCATCAATGGATACAGCAAAGGCTATCGGCGTTATCAATACCAACCCGGAATTTGCAGATGTCCGCTCTCTTGAAGGTGTTGCACCTACGAAGAACCCCTGCACACCTATTTTGGCAGTTCCTACTACAGCTGGAACAGCAGCTGAGGTAACGATCAACTATGTTATCACAGACCCGGAGAATAAGCGCAAATTCGTTTGTGTTGACGTTCATGACATTCCTGTTGTTGCCTTTGTCGACCCTGATATGATGGCTTCTATGCCAAAGGGACTTACCGCAGCAACCGGTATGGATGCTCTGACACACGCAATCGAGGGATTTATCACCGGCGGCGCATGGGAACTCTCTGATATGTTCCACCTCAAAGCTATCCAGATGATCGCAAAGAGCCTTCGCAGCGCTGTCAACGGCGAGCCGGAAGGTAGGGAAGCAATGGCTCTTGCTCAGTATATAGCTGGAATGGGCTTCTCCAACGTGGGACTCGGTGTAGACCATTCTATGGCTCATACACTTTCCGCTTATTACGGAATGCCTCACGGTAAAGCATGCGCAACCTTGCTCCCGACTGTCATGGCATACAATGCTCCCGTTTCCGGTGAGAAATACCGTGATATCGCTGCTGCCTTCGGTGTAGAAGATGCTTATACAGCGGATCTTGAGACAGCAAGAGCAGAGGCAGTGGCAGCTGTAAAGAAACTGGGAGAAGATGTCGGTATCGAGATGTCCCTCAAGGATGTTGTCCCGATGGAAGATGTTGATGCCCTTTCAGCAGATGCCCTGAAGGATGCCTGCACTCCTGGCAACCCGCGTCCAGTCACAGTTGAAGACATTAAAGAGATGTTCCTTTCACTTATGAAATAATCGATTCAATACTTGCTGCATGGCTATCAGCCATGCAGTTTTTTTATATAGAAAATTTTTGTAAACTTAACAGCAAGGCTTTCAAGATGGTACAATTAAAAAACAATCATTTGGGAGGGAAATGCCATGAAGAGAATCATTGCTGTGTTTTTATTGATGCTTCTGCTTTCTGGGTGCGGCAGAAGTATGCCATACAATTTTCCATACAGCTCAGATGATGATGAGAAGGAACCGATCGAGTTGGAGGATGAGATTGATTGGCGTTATGCATATCAGCTCGTTCTTGGCAGCGTTCCCGGCCTGGCAGATTATTGCATGAACGAAGGGCTTGAGATAATGGACCCCGGTGATGAGATAGTCACAGTGAATGATTTCGAATGTTACCCTTTAAGGTTTTGCATATATGAAGAAGACGATCTTGTAGTCGTGAGAAGATTTGCAGTAAGTAAGATTTTCCCATGCATTTATGAACATCAGATAGACAAGGACTATTGGTTTGAAAGGGAAGTGCCATTCCTTGATCTTTCACTCTATGATGCCAGACAGATCCTTAGAGGAGAGAACGCAGTATCGGGGTTTGCATTCCTTGGAGAAGCAGATAACTGGTCTCAGATAGCCAGAAATACTTTTTCAAGCTTCATGTACGGGCTTGAGGATAATAAAGTTTCTGGATACGGATCGAGCGAATATCTGATAATACCGGCGGATCCGGATGCGGATGTGACTGTATACTTGTGCAGTGAAAATCCTTTGAAAGAAGTATTATACCGTTCCAAGAACGGTGATCCGATAATTATTACTGCTGACAGTGAGTTGAACAATGTTGAAGTAGTTGTTCAGGGAGAGACCGGAACAGTATCGTTCCGCCCTGAACCCACTATTACTGAGATAGTCAATGAGGAGGGAACTCTCATACCAAGTCTCTTGGATATACTTGACATTGGTATTCCGTTCAGTTCCGAACTGCTGCTTGAAGCTGCGCTGTCCAGTGATCCCGATCTTGAAGGAATGAGCATGATGGTTGATGAAGGAAATGTCATCACTCTGCAGTATCATCCATGCCAAGTCGTGTGGTTCGGAACTGATCATGAAGATTCCTTTGTGCGAGAAAAAATGCTGGCAATCTCTGATGATTATCAATGGGTGTTTGAGTACAATGCTGCAGATGATGTCTGGAACCAGTTATAGCAGTTATACATTTAGAGGCAAAAAACTAAGGAGTTTATTTATATGTTTGAAAAAGTTGGAGAAAGATATAATGGATTTTCCGTTAAAAGGATACGCACGTCGGATGAGTTTCAGGGACGTATGGTAGAGCTCGTATATGACAAGACAGGAACAGATGTTATCTGGATGGACAACGGACTTGCCAACAAGCTCTTCTCAGTTATATTCAAGACTCTTCCTGAAGACAGCACGGGTGTTTTCCATATTCTGGAGCACTCTTTGCTGAACGGTTCCCAAAAGTACCCGGTAAGGGAACCGTTTGTGGAGCTGCTCAAGACGTCAATGAATACTTTTCTCAATGCCATTACATTTTCAGATATGACTATGTTTCCGGTCTCCAGCAGGAATACCAGGGATTTCCTCAATCTTACCGGAGTGTATCTGGATTCTGTGTTTGCTCCGCTGCTCCTGGAGAATCCGAAGATATTCTATCAGGAGGGATGGCATATCGAAGAGGATGAGGACGGATACAGCTTCAACGGTGTCGTCTATAACGAGATGAAGGGAGCAATGAGCAGTGCGGATCGCATCGTCGACCAGAAAGTCATGGAACTCATGTTCCCGGACCACTGTTACGGATTCAGTTCAGGCGGAGATCCGGAAGTCATTCCTATGCTTACTTATGAAAAAGCATGTGAGACTTATAGGAAGTATTATCATCCATCCAATGCAAAGGTGTTCCTTGACGGCGATATCCCGGTAGAGCAGACGTTCGACCTTATAAGGTCATATCTTTCCCAGTTTGAAAGAAAAGAACATGATTTTATCATTCCTGTTGTAAAGCCTGCTTTTGCAGAAACCACTATTGAGTACGAACTGCAGAAAGAGGAAGATATTGAAGATAAAGAGATACTGTCTATCGGCATTTTGTTCGGTGACTGGCAGACAAGAGCCAAGGATATGGCTGTGAGCATATTGAAAAACGTTCTTTTTGATTCCAATGAATCACCCATAAAGCGTGCGCTGCTGTCTTCCGGACTTGCGAAAGAGATGATAGTGAGTGTTGAGGATACACTGCAGCAATCATATCTGCAGATAACCGTCAAGAACATGGTCTCCGGCAAGGCAGACGAAGTCATTGCTCTTATAAAAGAAGAGGCTGCTAAGGAATTAGAAAAGGGAATAGACAGAAAAGCCCTTATAGCATCAGAAAACCTGATGGAATTCAGATTGCTGGAGCCTGAAGAGCCTCAGGGGCTGGATCACTGCCTCAGTGTGACAGGGAGCTGGATGTACGGAGGGGATCCGATCCAGTATCTGGAGTATAAGGAAGATTTTGCAAAAGTTCGGGAGATGATCGACAGCGGTGATATGGAGAGGCTGCTTAAAGAGCTGATCATAGACAATGATAAATGGTGTATCGTTCATGCAGTTCCTTCTTACACCCTTGGGGAAGAGGAGCGTGTGCAGGAAAAAGAGAGGGTAAAAGCGGTTACAGACGCCTGGACAGATGAACAGAAGGCTGAAAATCATCGGTTGAATGAAGAACTGATCGAGTGGCAGAATACACCGGATACACCTGAACAGCTAGCAACACTTCCTGTTCTTTCTCTGGATGAGGTCAACATCGATCCTGATTTTGTAGACACTGAGGAAAATGTTGAAGACGGAGTCAAGGTACTGTATCACGAGGTCGCATGTCCAGGAGTTATCCACTTCACTTTGTATTTCAAATTGACGGACTATTCCGCCAATGATCTATTCAGGATCGCGAGGGCATGCAACTTGTTCGGCAAGCTTTCTACTGAGAAATACAGTGCGCTGGAACTCCAGGAAGAAGCCAAACTTACTGTCGGAAGAATGGATGTCTCATTCGACATAGGCTCAAGAAAAGATCAGAAGGATGTATGCACACCTTTCATCACGGTCACATGCAGTGTGCT
>JAEIGA010017347.1_pt1 | contig 10964 bp, 8 predicted proteins | sample 9270691 | NCBI WGS metagenome assembly JAEIGA01 (sample SAMN17057246, study PRJNA624740) | gut metagenome | biome: biome; isolation source: fecal sample | host: Bos grunniens | place: China: Xizang | collected 2019 | reverse complement strand
TTTGGTGAGACTACGGTTTTCGAAACCGACTCGAATATTCTTGAGGCGATGATCGAGCGATGCAGTAGGGATGCCCGCAAGAGGTTCGAGCACCTCGACCTCGATGGCAACGAGAAACATATTACTAAGCGTGGTTTCTTCGCCCGTAGATATAAATAATTTTGCTTTGACGATAGTTGTCAAAGTTGAGTTATACCTTTGTGCCTACAAACGGTTGATTACGGGTGTAATTCTCCCAGGAGTACTACGACGAAGACACATCCTAATCTTTCGTTTCATCTTTTATTTATGGGTTATGTTTACAGAAAAGAGAGAGCATTCGGCTCTCTCTTTTTGCATTAAAATATCTGAAAGGGAGGAGTTGTCAGGCTTCTCGCTCCCTGAGTGGACACAAAAAAAACGAGAACCTTTCGATTCTCGTTTCGTACCCCCTCAGGGGCTCGACTGCGCTACTTGCAGTAGGCAGTCGTGTGCTCGTTTAGTTTACACCCTCCCTACCTCCCTGGAAGGGAGGCGATTACATGGTTCTCGCCCGAGGGTATAAAACAAAAAATCCGATGGAAAACCATCGGATCTTTTGTTGTACCCCCTCAGGGGCTCGAACCCTGGACCCCAACATTAAGAGTGTCGTGCTCTACCAACTGAGCTAAAGAGGCATTTGCTATCTTTGTGATTGCGAGTGCAAAGGTAGCGCATTTTTTTTATTCTGCAAATTTTTTTAGCAACTTTTTTTTGACGTGCCAATTAATGCGTTAATAATCACCAACATAGCAATTATTCTTTTTAGACCCTAAAGCTACTATATATTTCAATTTTCAGGTTTTTGCTATCTATCGCTATTCCACTCGCCGTTGCCATCCTCATAAAATACGGGTCTCTCGCCCGAAATTTTCTTCGCTGCGAGGTATGACTCGTACAAACAGATGCCATTTGCGCTATCATCGGCCAAGAAATATGCGATGACGGAGGGGTGGCGCTGAGTGGTGTATATCATCTGTGTCACGCGCTCGGTGTACTCCTTTGTCCAGCGAGGGTTGTTCGAGGGGTTGCCACCACGCTTGCGCGATGTACCCATCTTCGACGAGTTGATTGGGGCGGTGACGGCAACATAGATGCCGAGCTTGTCGCACTTTGCGAGGGTCTCCTCGGCTATGCTACCTGCGGTGAAGCGTAGTGCGCGGTGACCAAGTTCGTAGAGGCCCTGCACATCCTCTGCTGTGGCGTTGGGTGACACCTCGGTCCATGTGATAGTTGTTGCCTTGCCGTTGATGTAGAATGTGCCATTCTCATAGCGTAGCTCGCGCAGTGCAAGGGGCACGTTGTAGAACTCCACGTCGCGACCCGCAATGCGGTTTTTAAGGCGTAGCGAAAGGTGTGTGGGTTGTGCGCTGCTCCAGAGCACAGAGTCGGGCACGGGGAGACCAAAGCGCATGGTGTCTACGCCATACATCTCGAGGCTCACGTCGCGGTGGCCACCACTTAGGCGGATGGTGTCGTTGAGGTATATCTCATAGTATATGCGTGAGGTCTTAGCACCGAGTGTTTGGTTGTGCATGATAGCGCCGAGGTCGACGTTTACCACGCCACCCTTACCTATTGTTGCACGATAGAATATATCGCGCACGCGCACGCGAGGCTGCGAGAGGACATATGCCACGGGCTGTGAAGCATACTTCTCGAAACTCTCGATATCCGCTACTCTCTTGTCGTCAAAGATGCGTATGGCGATGCTATTTTTATCCTCGCGCGAAATCTTTGTGATGTTATACTCGGCTGCGGCATGACCATTTGTCGAGCCACCTGCAACCTTGCCATTTACGAGCACCTCGTATGGTTTACCTACGCCCTCTACGCGCACGAAGATTTGGCGCTCCACCCACGAGAAGGGGTATGTGAACTCTCCGGTGAGGAGATCCCCGCCCTCGGTTTTCCACTCTGTTATAGGTTGCATATATCGCTGCTTAGCGAGGCTATGCTCCACGGCCTCGTTGGCTGTGGGGTAGGGTATAAGGCGTGTGCGGTGAGGGTCGCGACCCTCGTTGCTCTGCGCTGAAAGCTCTGTTGCGGTGAGGGTGGCAATGGCGAGTATAATGCCGTATATAACGTTATGCTTCATGGTCTATCGCTTTTTGTTTGATGTGCGTGAGTCACGCCACTCGATGATGTCGGGTGTGAGTTCGTCTACGCGGTCCTCCCACATGCGGTTCTCCGTGAGACGGCGGCGGTCGTAGTCTATACGCTCGCTGATACGGAAGCGGGGGCGCTGCTTATTGGCTATCTCATCGCGGCGTGTGGGGCGTATGTCACGCAATATCATGCTATCGCGAGTGGGGCGCACGTCGCTATGCCACTCGAAGTTGTCGAGGATGCGTTTCTGAGTCTCGGGAATCATCGTCATTGGGTAGATGACATACTCGGGGTTCTGCTTGTAGGATATCTTGTCGATCTCGCCCTCGTCGAAGTAGAAACTGATGCCCGCGCTCTCGATATACATCAACGCTGTAACATCTGTCGTATTCTCGTCATCCTGTAAGTAGTAGATTGTCTGCGCATTGCCATTTACGTCGTTGCGGTATACCTCGCCATCGGCAAACAGAGCAATCATCTCCTTGCCCTTCACCTGGTTGTAGTACATCGTGTCGATCTCTACGCCCATGATGGGGTCGCCCATGAAGTGTGCCTTGCGGATGTTCTGGTTGAAGGTGTGTATAGCCATCGAGTCAGACGTAATCTGGTTGCTCTCGCTCCAGAGGATAGGATCGCGGTATAGGCGGATGATAGAGTCGGTATTGAGCGCTACGAGCGAGTCGCAGACAAGCTGTGTGTCGCTACGATACATGCGCACGTTGCGGTATGCCTTAATCATCTTGTAGCTGCTGTCGGCAGGGAAGGGTCGCTCCAATGTCGTAGAGTCTATGCGCATAGAGTCGCGCATCATCGTATCCACTGCCATAGAGTCTGCCATCATAGCGCTGTCGCTTCCCATGATGCTGTCGCGCATGGGTGCGGTAGCTGTGCTATCTGCGAGTGTGTCGCGTGTGTAGTCGGGGCCAGTATACTCCTTGCCACGACGTGCGGCACGAGCCTTGGCGCGGTCAATCTTGCGGTGCTCGCGCTCTATGCTCTTCTGCTTGATGTGCTCGATGCGTGCCTTCTCCTCATCAGCACGGCGTGAGCTCTCGGCGATGCGCTTTGCGATGATAGAGTCAACCCTTATTCTGAGCAACGAGTCGCGGATTGTCTGAATAGAGTCCTGCTCGTGTCTCTTTATAGAGTCGAGGCTGTCGCGCACACGGCGCTTCTCGGCGCGTATCGAGTCGCGTACACGACGCTTCTCTGCTGCGCGTAATTGCTTTGCTGTGAGTGGCTTAATGCTGTCGTTATGCTGTATGCTATCTGCTGCGAGAGAGTCCACTACGGGCTCCATAGCCACGCTATCTGTTGGTGTTACCTCCTCGTTCTGAGGCGCTTTTGCGTGTGGTGCACCCTCTCTTTCGCGTGCCGATGTGGGGTCGAATTTCTCGCCACCCTCACGTGATGCGGGGTGTTCATTTGTTGGGTTCTCACCCCTCTGGCGTGTGGGATCTATCTTAGCATCCTCGCCACGGTCACTCTCGCCCTTTGAACCGCGCTCGTTGCGCTCCTCGTTGCGGCCACGCTCCTTGCTGTCTTTAGTTTCGGCCTCGGCTGAAACCTCAACTTGAGTCTCGGCAACGAGTCCAGTGTCGCTTGCCATGTTGAGTGCATCGCGCTCTCTATCGCTTGCACTATCCTCTGCTGGTGCCTCATCACGACGTTCGCGTCTCTCGGTATTTGTGGTGTCGCGAGTCTCCACGGGTGGGAGCACGGCGACAGTATAGAGCCACAATGTATCTGCCGAGAGGAAGAGTGAGTCGGTCTGCGAAAGGTCGTAGTTAATCATTGAGGGGCGGCGTGTGAAGAGCGCATTGCCTGGCTCATCCCACCACTCGCCATAGTCGGCAAAGCCCATAACCTTCTTTGTGGTGTCGTCGAGCTGTATGTTGCTACGGCCGATGATGTGACCCTCGGTGCGATAATACTCTATGGAGTCGCTCCATATCTCGCGCTCGGGAGAGAGGATATAGGCATCGCGTGTGAGGTGGTGAAGGTCGCGTGACTTGGTGTATGAACCCTCATTTGCAAAGAGATACTCGTCTTTGTCGTTCCAGATGTTGGTGTTTGTGAAGTACTTAGCATCCTCGGTCTTTGTGTTGAAGATTACCGAGTCGCTCTTCATGAGGTATGTCTCATCGCGCATCTCGACATTGTCCACGGCGATAAGCTCATGCTTCTTGGTGTAGTAGTAGCCACGGTCCGACTCCATGTGGCTCTCGCCCTTATCCACATAGCAGCCGCCACTGAAGCGTCCTACCTCGTTTGCGGTGTCGAACGAGCAGTTGTAGGTGTACATCGTAGCCTCGCCATCCACAACCTTTACAAGGTCGGAGTAGAGCGTTGCTGTGCTATTCATGCGGTTGTACGAGGCACGGTCGCCGTAGGCGTAGGTACTATTCTGGTTGATAAGCACGTTGCCGAAGCACTCGAAACTCTGGTTTGAGTAGCGCACAGCACTATCTGCGAGAATAACGGCGCCATTGTGGTGTGCCGCGAAGTTACCCACGAGGATAAAGATTGTTGAGTCTCCCTTCTCGATGAGGTAGCTATCGTCGGCAATCATATCTACCATGCGTCTTTCACTCGCTGCTCGCTGCTGGGGCTCGGGGGCAGGTGTTGCGACAACAAGGTCGGTATATGTAACGTAGTTGTGTTCACTGGCAGTGATGCAGAACACACCGACAATGAACACGATAAAGAGTATAGGAAATAGATATTTTATTCGCATAGGTTATTCGAGAGGCTACTTTATCCAACCATCATATTCGAACTCGTCGCTGCGATATGCTGGGTCGATGTAAACATACATGCCATCAATCTTGCTCTGCAGCCACTTCTGGTATACCTTCGTCTGCTTATCCTCGAGCGCCATCTCTTCGATGCGTATGTAGTCCTCGTCGAGCGATGCCACGTGTGCGGGAATTACATCTACGAGCTTCACAATCTTGCTTAGCTGGTTGCCGTTGAGGTCGGTAGTCTGGAATGAGTTCGATACCTCGCCCTTCTTTAGGCGCATCAAGGCGTTGTAGTCCTCCAACGACTTGCCACCCATCTGACCGAAGTCCTCCTTGAGGAAGCGTGTAGCGGTGAGACGCGCACCATCGTAGACACCCATGCGCTCCAAGACGTCGTGGTTAGAGACGATACCACCGTTGTTGCGCGATGTAGCATCATCCGAGAAGCGTAGTGCAGCATCCTCGAATGTCAACGAGTCGAGGCGTATGAGGCGCGCGATGCTGTCGAGCTCGTGTGCGGGCTGCATAAGCTCCTCGCGTGTGAAGGTGGGGCGCAAGAGGATGTGACGGCAGTGGTAGTTCTCGCCCTGCTTGTCTATAAGTTCGATGATGTGGAAGCCGAACTCTGTCTCCACAATCTCAGATACCTGACCGGGCTTAAGCTTCTCCAAAGCCTCAGCGAAGGGGCGTACGTACATTGACGAGGGTCCTGGCTCCATCTCGCCACCATAGATGGCCGAACCGTCGAGAGAGTACATACGTGCCAAGGTCGAAAACTTTGTCTCGCCCTTGATGATACGCTCGCGCATGTCGAGGAGACGCTCCTTGGTGCGGAGCTGTGCATCCTTAAGTGATGCGGGGAGCTTTGTGATCTGTGCGTAGACATACTGCTCACCGATGATGGGGAGGCTGTCCTTATCGATACGATTGTAGAAGCGCTCAACCTCGCCAGGCACTACCGTAACCTTGCTCACTACATCCATGCGCATAGCCTGAGCATATGCCTGCTCCTCGTTGCGTGTGCGCAACATCTCGCGGTAGGCGAAGATGGGCATGTGCTCCTTGGTCTCGAGCTCGGCAATGCCACCAGCCTCCTCGATAAGCATCTGGAGGTAGGTCTCGATGCGTGATGCTATATCTGCTGAGTTGATTGGCACAGAGTCGATGAGGGCCTGGTTGTATAGTAACTTCTGCTCCAAGAGAGCCTCGAGAGCCTCGTTCATGGGGTCGCGGTCAGAGGTGTAACCCATCTGTCGGCGCTGTGCTACGAGCGCATCGGCATACTCTGCAACCTCGGAGTGGAGAATAGATGAACCACCCACAACGGCAACAACCTTGTCGAGCATCACCTGTCGACGCTCCTGTGCTATGGCACTTGTGGCAGTGGCAAATAGGCCTGCGGCAATGGCCGCAACAATCATAATCTTTCTTAACATATATCTTTTTCGTTTCTTACGTTAGTGTGCTACTCTTGTGCGCTCTCGGTGATTATTACATCCTCCTCCTCGATGGTCTCCTCGGCATCGCGAACCCTGGCGGGTGCGCTCTCCTCGGTATCGGGGTTGTAACTCATCGATTTGAGTAGTACCTCGTCGCGCAATAACACGCGTCCCTCCTCTACCGATGTGCGCTTAAGCTCTGCCTCATACTCCGCAACAATCTGGTCACGGCGCTCGGCATAGAGTCTACGACGTATGTCGCTCTCGACGGATGCTATGGGTGCGAGCTCACCCTTGAGTGCGCGGTCGGTGATGATGAAGTAGAAGTGTGCATCGTCCGAACTCATCTGTTGCACGTTGCTCTTCGTGATAAGGTCGTTGTATGTGCGTGAGCGCTCTGTGGGGAGGTTGCTCAAGAAGTCGGAGTACGACACCCACTGCGAGGCCATGTTGACAACGCTAAGTGAGTGCTTCTCTGCCAACGCCTCAAGCTCCGACCAATCCTTTACCTTTGCGGAGTTCTGCATAGCCGTAGTTAGCGTTGTGGTGTTGCGGAAATTCTTGGGCACCTTCACGACTACGCCCTGCACGACATTGTGGTCGAGTTTGAAGGCTGCGCTATGGGCGCGGTAGTATGCTGAAATCTGCTTGTCGGTGATCTCCGCGTCGAGCATCTTGTCGATGTAGTACTGGTCGAGTTGGCGCATCATGAGTGACTGACGATAGCCCTCCACAAGGCGCTCTATATCCTCGGATGAGGTGAGTACCTCCTCGGCACGCTTCATCTTTAGGCGGTTGAGCACCCAGTTGTCGGCATACATTCGCATGAACGTAACGCTGTCAGCGCCAGTGATACCCACGGGCATATCGCGCATAACGTCGTCGATGCGTAGTTCAACGCCATCAACCACGGCGATTACATCGTCATCAAGTTTGGCATTGCCTCCCTTGTCGCCATCAGAACATGAGATGGCAACAGCGGCTAGTAGTGTGCAGAGTATGTAGTTTAGTTTTCGCATAATCAACTTGCAAAGATACAATTTTTCTTTGTTTTCAACGCATATTATTCGAGATTATTGCGTAGCAATAGGGTTTTTACAAAAAAAAGAGGCTGATTATTCAACCTCATATAACAAAAGGGGTGACTAATTTAGTCACCCCACTGCTATTTTTTTTGTTTACAAAATCTTGACCAATGCTGCCACAGCACGACCACGGTGCGATATGGCATTCTTCTCTTCGGCGCTCATCTCGGCAAACGAGATGTCGTAGCCCTCGGGGATGAACAAAGGGTCGTAGCCGAAACCCTCGCTACCCGCCATAGAGGTTGCTATACGTCCCTCGACTATGCCCTCGACCTGCTCCTCTACGCCGTTGCGAATCAGCGATATAACGGTGCGGAATCGAGCCTTGCGGTTCTCCTTGCCCTCGAGCTCGCTGAGTAGCTTTGCGTTGTTTGCGGCAAAGTCGTGGCCATCGGTGGCATAGCGTGCCGAGTGCACGCCGGGAGCACCATTTAGAGCCTCAACCTCGAGGCCTGTGTCGTCGGCAAAACAGTCTAAACCCGTGCGCTCATATACGTAGCGCGCCTTGATTGAGGCATTCTCATCGAGCGTAGCACCCGTCTCGGGAATATCCTCTGTGATGCCCACCTCGCGGAGTGTGACAAGCTCATATCCATCGCCCAACACAGCCTTCACCTCGGAAAGTTTGTGGGCATTATTCGTAGCAAATACAATGCGTTTCATGCCGCAAAGATAGCGAAAATTTTAGAAATAGTATCCCTGCTTGTCACCTAAACACTCGATGCTGACGCCATAATGATAGTTGTCTTTGACTATGTATGCTGTAATCTTGTCGGTGGTGTTGTAGAGCTCGTCGGTTACGGTGATGACCATTCTACCCTTGGTGGGGACAATGTCGTAGTATTGCTCGTTGCTGAATCTCAGCCACTCGGTGATCTTTGTTGTCACGGTGAGAGGGTTGGTGTAGCTCTCCTCGCGGTCAACCATCACGAGAGTGCCCTTAAACTCGATGTCGGGAGTGCCCTCTTCGTTGTAGAACATCTTAGCCGTTAACTCGCCATATCCCGTTGACTCACTGTTATATATGCTGTTGAAAACGGCATCGTATGTATCCTTCCCAGTCTCGCGTATGGTGAGGTCGAAGCCGTTGCCTCCAGTGCGTGTTACCTCCCATTTGTCTTGCTGCATCACGAAGGTTATGCTATATGTTGTGCCATATCCCGTTTCATAGATGAGGGTATGGACGTTATCCACAACGGTAATCTCCTTGGGGTTGTTTAGCTTCTCGCGCTTGAATCGGTCAGACTCGCTATTCGAGTTATTTCCCGTTCCATCCTCTACCTCGAAGTCATCCTCGATTGTGAGGTAGTAGTTGTAGTTGGCAACGAGGTTGAAAATCTCGTTTACGCGCTGCAGATCGGGGTAGGCGATATCCCAAATTGTCTTGCCAAGTTTGTCGGGACGAGGTGTTGTGCCCTCATCGTACTCACACGCTGATAATGAGAGTATTGCAAATGCTATTGTAGCGTATCGTAAAAGTCGTTTCATAGTCTCGAAGTGTTAAAATCTAAAACCTATACCTGCTCGTGCACAGCCACTTAGGCCCGCGCCAATCTCCGCAAAGCCATAGAAACCCTTGCCCACTGCGATGCCGAAATAGGTGAAGTCGTACATTGGGGTTAGGATGCCGCGGTTGTACTCAAAGCGCGCTGCGAGACCCAAGCCCACTGCCGAGTAGAGCTGGACATACTCGCGACGCATATACTCGAAGCGTAGGTTTAGGATAAGGCCCACGCCATAGCTGCCATTTGCGTATAATCTCTCTTCGGTGGCGATGTTGCGCACCTCGTTGTAGAGCGCTGTGAATGTCGCCTTACCGCCTATCGAGAGCCACTTCTTAACGTAGTGGTTGTACTCCAAAGATATTGGCGTAACCATATACGTTGGCGTGGTGTAGTAGCGATACTCGGCAAGCTTGTCGCTCGCTGTAGGCATCTCCTGAGGTCTGATCTCGTTTGAATCGTCCATGATGCCATCGAGGAAGACGTTCTGAATGTAGCTGGGCGAGCCGAGTGTGAGACGTATGTTGTGGCGCCAACGCAGTGTATCACCCTCGCGGTGCTCCTGCTCCTGCACAACGATATAGGATGTGCGTTGGTATGCCTCCTCGGGGCTAAGCTCTTGCGCTTGTGCCTTTGGTGCTATTGCTCCACCCGCAAATAGTGTCGCGAGTAGTAGCACGATGATATTTCTATATGCTTTCATTGTCGTTAATATTTTTTGTTAAACCTACATCCAAAACCTGCGCTTATGACACCGCGGTTGCCCGCGCCTATGTCGAGATAGCCAAACCAGTTGCGACCCACGGTGATGCCGAAGAATGTAACGTCGTAGGCCACACCAAAACGCTGTATCTCTGAGGTTAGCGTGTTCTCGTAAAACTCATACGTGGCGCCCAATCCGAGACCCGAGTAGAGCTGCACGATGCCACGATTTACCCACGCAAAGCGTATTACGGGCATAAAGGTAATGTTGTTGTAGCTGAAGGCATCCACGCGGCTATGGTCTATCTTGTTCGACACACGCTCATAGCCCGTTGTCCACGACGCTACGGCACCTATGTAGCACCAGCGCTTGAGCCAACCGCCCATATCTAAGTTTGTGGTAAACCATCTTGTGTTATTTACTGTGGTGTTGGGAGGAAGCATCACGGGGTAGTCCTTCCAATATACCGCTGAGGCGTAGCCCGATGGAGTGTAGGGGTTGTAGCCAAGGCCGATGCGGAACTCTCCCTGGCCCGTGTAGTCGCTCTTTTTGGTTACCTTCGACTCTTCCTTGCTGTATGGCACATATTCCACACGATATACGCCGTTGGCATCTTCATACTCGTATGTCTGTGCACTCAGCTTCGTGGGCAGTGCGACGAGCGCTGCGACGAACAGTAGGAGTGCTATGCTGCATTTATGTTTCATAGTAGAGTATTATTAGGTTTCGTTTGCTATTACTAAAATTTTGCACCCATGCCAAAGCGTAAGCAGCCACTTGTGCCGCCACCAACCTCTGCAAAGCCGTAGATGCTCTTGCCAACTGATACTCCGAAGTAGGTCATATCGACAAATGGGGTGACTGTCTGTACTCTATCACAGGTATGCACCGTCATACCTACTCCGAAACCCGAGTAGAGGCGTACAACCTCCCTGCGCATATACTCGAAACGCATGGTAAAGAAGCCACCCGCAACGAAACTGCTACTCGTATCTATTCCCACTCTTTCGTCCGTAAGCTTGTCATACTTATATCTATATTCTGCCGAGAACGACGCCTTTCCGCCTATAAGGAGCCAATCCTTTACGTAGCCGCTATATTCGAGTGTGAGGGGTGGAATATAGATGTACGATGAGTAGTAGTAGTTCGATGCGCGAGTGTCGAAAATAGTCTCCACAATCTCACCCGTCGTAACACCGTTAAGAGAGAGTATGCTGAGGGCTCCCGGCATGCCTATACCTATGCGTATGTCGTTGCGCCATGCGCGCGAGGGTGTAGTGCTCTTCTCGGTTTTTGAGATATACTGCACTCGGTATATACCCGTCGAGTCACGAAATTCGTATGTCTGTGCACTAAGCTCTAGT
>JAEIGA010017346.1_pt1 | contig 10965 bp, 16 predicted proteins | sample 9270691 | NCBI WGS metagenome assembly JAEIGA01 (sample SAMN17057246, study PRJNA624740) | gut metagenome | biome: biome; isolation source: fecal sample | host: Bos grunniens | place: China: Xizang | collected 2019 | reverse complement strand
TTGGTCAGCTTGGGAGAGTTTGTTTTCAAGTTGAGCTATACGAGCGTCCTTCGTAGCGAGTTTGTCTTGTACGAGGAAATCAAGGATTGCTCTTGTGTTGCAGTTTTGGTTGTCAACGATGTCACGGGTGGAGTTGTGGATGGCGTTGCGAGTTTCGCAGAATTGGGTCGCGAGGTTGTAGTTGGTATCTGCAAAGCCTCTCTCAATCAATCTTTGGGTCTCGCAGCAACATTTATCCACTCCGTGGAATCCGTTGTTAATTGCGTTGTTAAGCGCATAGGTTGCATCAGCGATGCCATAGGTTTGCTGATCAAGTTTGGAAATCAGTGTTTGCTGGTCTACTGCAGCTCTTACATCCGCTTGGGTAGCGCAAGGGGCGTAGCAACCGCCACCACCTCCAAAGCCGCCACCGCCGCCAAATCCACCTCTGCCCCATCCAAACAGAGCAAAGAGGAACAAGATTGCGAGCCAACTTCCATCACCGCCTCCAAACAAACCGCCATTGTTATTGCCGGTTACAGCCGCGATATCCGCGGCAGACAATTCGGAAGAATTCATATTATACATCCTTTTCTTTTATTAAATTTTTATTTATGTAAGCAAACGCTTGTGCACCAACGTTTGATTGCATACTATTTGAATTTGAGTTGTTGCGCCATTGCGTGAAGTTGATTGAACTGTTGCTGGGTCATTTCACCGCTGTTCAATAACCTCTGCACTTCGGCTCTTGGATCACCGCGAAAATTATTGCAGAATTGTTGAAATTGAGACATAATGTTTTGGTTGTTTGTGGGTTGTCCACCGCTCAATAAAGGGTTACGCATCTGTTACCTCCGCTTTTTTTGTCAGCATTGACATTCTTTCATCGAATTCTTTTCTTGTAATGTAGATAGATGGGTCAAAGTCTGGATGAGGTTTTAACTCGTTATGTTGTGACGCGCTCCTCTCGGTGAAGTCGAAGATGCGCAGAGGCATCGGCATTCCGCTTTGATCTGCCGACTTAAGATAGAACACAGGGCTTTCGCTATCCATAAGCATAACGGTTGTGCCGGGTGCAACAAGAAAGCTCTTCGCGCCTGCTTCACCTTGCACCCAAACAAGGCCGCTATTGCCTTGATTCGGTGCGGTTAGTGGGACTTGTTGCATTCTCAATTGTGATAACTGATCAGGAACATTCCCTTGCATAGGGTAGTATGAGGGATAACCTCCATAATGATTGCCGTACATATTTAATCCTCCTTGCACCAATAGTAGACGGGGACTTCGTCGCCACTGTCCCAAGTGTCATAATAATAGCCGTTCACTGCGGCAACAACGTGCCCGGAAATTGCGAGGATATATCGGCCGTGTTGGTGGTCGTTGCAAAACTCCTCGACATTGTAATTCTCGCGCTCGTCGTCGATTAAGTGTCTTTTATAACCTTTGCTTTTTAGGTATGCGCCCCATACTCTGTTGGATGAAGGCATATCGCACATAATGTAGCCCTGCAAACAAAGGTCAATATAGGTTTTCTCCCAATCTTGGTCGAGTGTTTTGGATATAGCCCTGACCGTGCAATCGCCAACGGTGTTATTGACAGGGTTCGAGTTGTAACTTTGGAATCTTCCCATTTCATCACTCCCTTTCTGCCACAATTATAGCAAAAAAGACAACCGTTCACAAGCAAGTAAACGGTTGTCTTTTCGTTGAATTTATGAGGGAAAAAGGCGGATTTTGTGTTTTGTGACGATTTCCCTTACGTGTTGGGTGGAGAGGTCATATTCCTCTGCTAACTTCTCATAGGTAACATCGTCAAGAAATTTTCTTTTCAATATCTGTCTGTCTCTCTCCGAGAATACTTTTTGGTCTATGATCTGCGCAACATCGGCAACAGTAAGACCAAGATTGAAAAAATCAATTTTCAATTTTTTGCCCTTGTTCGGGGTCTATCTTTTCATCAGCAAAGAACAGTCTCAATACCTGCGATTGCGCGTTAATTCTCTGTGTGTCAATGGTGGTCACGTTTCTGTATCCGTTTGCTTCTCCCGTGAGGTAAGCCGTTACAACGGGGAACATACGAATAAGCCATTGGAGGAATGTTTCAAGTGTGGGGTCGCTTAATATTTCCACCACAAACATTCCAAGCACAAAGGTGAGAATGAATTTTGAGGCGTAGTTTACAATCATATCGTGCTTGCGCTTTTCACCGCCCGATATGGGGAGAGCTTTGCGCTTGCCGAATAGATTTGTTTGTGCGGATATGCCCAATAATCCGTCTGCCGACAGTTCAAGAGGCATAACCGAGTTTGCGAGGATAACTGCCTTTTTTGCTTGCCAAGATAGGTCGCACCGGTAAACCTTTCTTATAGTAAGATTTTTGTATTTTTCCGTGTACTCCTCATAGGTCATATAAGGGCACACGATGCCCTTTTGAATTTGTGTCAAGTCATCGACACGGTATTTGTTGCACCAATCGGCAAGCGTGTTGATGAGAGATTTTGCAACGATAAAGTCGCGTATCTTCTCAAACGATGCCTTGGCGGTTTTATACTCGGTGGTCTGTCTGCCCTTGTAGATGCCACCGTCATATTTGTTTCGATAGGTTGTTGTTGAAACGATGAAAATAAGGATTGAGAGCCAACCGACAGTAAACGCCTTGTTGATGGAGAAACCGACATCCCAAAACGATACGAATGCTGCAAGCAAGCACAATGCCAAGAGGGCAAAGTCTGTGCCGACACTCACCAAGCGGTTTTGGTCGATTTTTTGCTCAATAATTCTCTGCGGTTCTTCTTCGATTTTGGGAACGAACATAAATTACTCCTTTTCTTTCTTTTCTCCTTCTTTATCTTTCACCTTGTCTCGCGCCTTGAATACAATAGTACCTGCAATGCTCGATAACGCGCCAACAAACGAGATAACGAGGATTTGGTCAATAATGGCTTTGAATGCGATGCAGAACACACAGACAATAACCCAAATCAATGTGATAGAGGGGGATGCGATATGCTCCTTGATGATGCGGAACAACGGAATAATGCTAATAAGAATTAGAATAAGACTTAAACCCGAAACCGTTGCGCTCGATGACTTTTCCACCCAAACAGGGAAATAACAAAGAGTAGCCACGGCAGGGGGAGCGATGCAGAGCAACGCCCCCAATGCGGTAAGCCCGTTATACTTGAGCTTATTGTTCATTCGCAGTCTCCTTCTTCATAAGGTCGCAGATTTCAACATACTTTTGACCGTTGATGTTCTTGGTAGACATCGGGATAGTTGTGGAGTTGGAATAAGTGTTTTGCATCATTTCTGCAAATAGTTTGATAGCTTGCATGCAGTTATCAAGTTGCTTTCCATAGTCCTCGAGCTTCTCCTTGTCAAGGGCTTTGATTTCTTCGATTTGGCGGTTTACATCGTCCTTAAAGCCGTTAATAATGCTCTTCATGCCGCCATCTCCCTCTACGGCTTTTACAACATCGTTTGCCGCCGCGATGAGGTCATTTACAGACTTAACGGTCGTGTCCTTGGTGTTCTTCAAAGCGGCTACCATCTCAACCTTGTTCTTTCCGCCCGACTTTTTGAGGATGGAAACAAAGATGATGAGTGCCGCATCGAATGCGAGACTGATTACGGTGGTAATTTCGCCCTTTTCCCACGCCTCTTGAAGTCTTCCAAGCAAAGATGCCACCGTGCCCTCATCGTTGCTTGTAGGTGGTTCTGTGGGCGTCTCTGTGGGTGTGTCGGTTACATCCTCTGTGGGCTTGTCCTCGGGTTCTATAATCGGCTCTGTTACATCTGTAATCTCTTCGGTTGTTTCAACCACCGAGGTTTCTTCGGGGGTTGTTACTTCATCTGCGTATGTAGCAACCGGGAAGATGGCAAGAATGATTGTTAAAACAATGAGCACCAAAAAAATGTTTTTCATAGTATTTCTCCTTATTCTGTTTGATAGCCCGTGAGGGATTTGATTTGCTGTTGCTGTTTTTTAATAATAGAGCAAAGATGCTCTGTCATGCGATATAGGTGTTTCATATCTGCGCTATCTGCGTTGATGGTGTGAAATACCAAAATATCGTCTGTGTTGTCGCGCGGATCTGTTGTATTGAAACGCACGCCATAAGGGTATTTCGGGGATGCCAAACGGTATGTGTTCCCCCTTGTAATGGGAATAGTGATTTTGCCACCGATAACGGTATAATTTCCGCTTATCTTCCCGTTTGTGTAGAGCTCCAACTTTTCTCCGTCTTCAACTCCTACACACTTAATAATGATATAAGGTGTTTTCAATCGCTTAAAATTACTGTGAAGCAAAATGAAGCCATCGAAAAACAAAAGTTCCATTGTTTCCATATCAATCCTTTCTCCCCTTGCTCAATAGTGAGCAAGGGGAAATATAGTTATTCATCGGCTCTCTTCGCCACCACCATCAACGCCGCTATAAAATAGCCGAACATTACCGATAACGGCACAATCCATAGTAAATGCCAAGCACTCATCATAGTCATATCTCCTCGTTAATCGTTACTATCATATCGGCACCTTTTCCGTATGCGGTTATACGGATAAAAGACGCTTGACGGATATACTGTAACTTCACATTAGATGTTCCGTATTCAGTATTAAAAGATATTGTTTCTATGCCGTTTGTATCTCTTGTTACTGTGATAATGTGGGCGTAACTTCCTGCCTCTGCTGCGGCGAAATAATCAAGGAATTTCTTGCTGCTATCATAGAAATTAACATAATAGTGTCCTTGGTGATTTGCTGTTGCGTTGAGCCACTCCACGCCTTTCATTCTAATAACATTCCTATCTCCGTGAGTTCCATCATCATTAGGAAAAGCTATAAAGCCCGTTGTAACAGAGCCGTTCTGTGCAGAGCCACTCAAACCACCGCTTGAACTTAATCGTCTGTTTTCAATATATCCTGTGCCGTTAAAAATGCTTCCGTCTGTGTCTGTTGATATAGGCACTTGGTTCGTGCCGCCACCTTTCCAAATCATAACGCCATCAACACTTATCTCCGATACCTCACCTTCGGGAATTGTTAGAGATTTTAGATTTGCAAAATCCATTACGCAAGCACCACCTTTTTGGTTACGGTGCTACCGTCTTTGAGTTTGAACGTCCAAGTTTCACCCTTTCCGCTCAACTCCGTTTCGGTTACGTATTCGCTCGGTACGCTTGTAAGATAATTGGCATCGTTGGTAAGTTGGCTTACCCTCGTAGGAACAACAATAGCATCAATCAAACTTTTAAGCGCGACACCCTGTGCAGCCGAAAGCGGCTTGTTTGTGACGTTGGTAGCGAGATTGTTTATAATGTCAGCAACATTGACCTTGCTTGTTGTGATTTGTTGGATAATTGTTTTGTTATCATTGATAGACGCAATCATCTCGGTGAATTGGTCAAGCGTTTCATCATCACTATCCAATGCAGCATTTATGCGGTCTGCCAAAGCTTTTAATTCGATACGGATGTCGTTGTGCGCGTTTGGGTCGGTATTGTGATTTTCCAAATCAATACGATTGATATGGGTTCCTCCCGTGTCCTCTATCCAATTTTCAAGAGAAGTCAATCTCAAACCAGTCGCCTTTGCTTCTGCGGCATATCCTTGTTTGATAAGACTACTATCAAGTTGCACGAGGTCTGTTTTTTTAGCATAATCGTCTAACGCAGAGTTATCGGCTTTTTTAGCCAACGCATCGCCTGCCGCTTTCGCATCCGCGGCTTTGCCACTTATTTTGAGGGTGGTATCAAGGTTGTTACTAACGTTACCGCTTTCGCCACCGTCAAATATTTCTTGAAATACAAGCTTCAAATCTGCCATTATTGAGACCCTACCTCCTCCTCTGTTACTTTATAAATGCCGCCTGTTCTGTACTTGAAACCGTTAACGGTCGTTGTCGGTCCAACGAACATATAAATTTTATCCTTCACTTTTTCGCGGTCTTCCGATAGAATGCCGTCCATTATATCGGGGTCTTCTACAGGGTAAATCATATTGTTTACTACGTCTTTAAGAGTATTAAAGTCTTCTGCGCCCACTTTATCACGGAGAGCATCACGGACTGCTCCTGCATCTGCTGCTTTGCCATCTGCGTTATCGTCAAATTGAGTGGCAAGTTCAGGTGTTTCGCCTTGCGGACCTTGAGGTCCTTCAGGCCCTTGAATGCCTTGCTCTCCCTGCGGTCCTGTAATATTGGTGCATCTATACCAAACCGATTCAACCCAGCTGCCGCCTTTCGTACAACGGTACACATATCCCGTATCCTCGTTAAGGTACATATCGCCTACATTTGCAATTTCAAAAGGGTATGCGCTACTACCTATCAAAGCTCCCGAAGTTCCGTTTGTATAGTGCTTACCTGTATACCATTGTGTGGATTCGCCTTGAATACCTTGCTCGCCTTGAATGCCTTGCTCGCCTTGTGCGCCTTTGATATTAGTCACGTGCAACCACGACGCTTCCACAGGACCACCACCTGCAATACAACGGTACACGTCTGCCGTATCTTCGTTGAGGTACATATCGCCTACGTTCGCATAGTCAAACGCGTCGAAGCCACCGCCAATCAAAACACCGGGATTCGTCTCTGTATAGAGAGTACCCGTGTACCATTGCGCGGATGTGCCACCATCACCTTTCTCACCTTGTGTTCCTTTAATATTGCATAGGTATGTCCATCTTGCCTGTTCCCAAGTGCCACCGATGATACAAGCATAGACATTGTATGTTTCGGTGTTGAGGTACATATCAAACATCTTTGCAAGAGTTATTCCCGAGTTGGTGGAGTTTACTGCGTTGTTTTCCGTTCCATCTCCCGTGATGCCCGTTCCGCTGTACCATTTAGACGATTCGCCTTGTAAGGCGATTAAAAAATCTTTTTTACCATTGAAATATGCCATTTTTATACCACCCCAATCTGTTGTATGTGTATTTCGTGGTTTTCCATATCCTTTGGTTCATAGTAAGTGACAATCGAGCCGTCAACAAGGTGGATGTTTCTCTTGTAAACGCCAACATATCCATCCTTTTCCACATTTACAATTGTATCGAGGTCAAGAACGCAAGAATGCGTGACTCTTTTGTCATATCGCAAAATACCTGAACCCAAAAACTGTTTTTCGCCGCTTTCAGGTTCTATATAAAGTAATTCTACGATGTAAAGACCTTCGGCGGTTAGTTTCAAGTCGACGGATTTGTATAGTTCTCTACCAAGCATTTCGTCAACATCTGTCCTTAATTGAGAAATCGCTTCCATTATTTCGGCATCCGTTGCACCATTTGTAATGATAGCCAAAAGGTCTTCCTTCTCTTCGGGGAGAAGTGCTGCATATTCTTCTTCTGTGCCGATAAATAATCTCAATATTCTATCGCCATCGAATGTTTGAATATTTCTTACATAGCCACTGCCGCCGCTTGCATCTTCTATGACGGCTTTGTCGATCGCGTCAAGTCTTTCGCCTACTACCGCAGCATCTGCTGCAAATCCGGGTTGGGAGAGTGAAGCATCTACATTAACGTTGCCACCGCCTCCGCCGCCACCGACCATGCTTTCAAGTTTTTCATCGAGTCTTATTTCTCTATTGTTATTATTAGCATCAAGACCAACAAGAACGTCTTTCGCGTCAATAAGCGCGAATTCGCTGCTGCCTCTTGGTTTCAGTTTAGATTGTACGTATACAGGCATATATTAACCCTCCTTTCATTTTGAGAATACATTTACGGTCGTATTCCCAAGCCCTGATTGTTCAGAACGATAAATACGATAGTCTGTCATGCCGTTGCTTTGGTTTACAAACTGCCCGTTTGCCAACTCGATGAATCCTCCAACCCAACCGTCGATGCTAAATTCACACTCACCAAAACTCGAGGGAAGACAATAGTAAATATATTCGCCCTCTGCGGCTGTTACTGTAAAAGACGAAAGAAAACTGCCATCATCCGTCTGATTAAGAGCGAGAATTTCTTCGCGGTTAAGAGTTGGCGAAAGATTCTTTTCAGATGTGCCATAATACGTGCGCGAGAAAAAGGAAATATACGCGGAGTTGCTAATTTGTTTACCGGTTTCGTCTGTTGCCTGAAGACGCCAGCTTTGTTCACTTCTAAATTCACCGTTAACCGTGAATTGCGTTGTGTTTACATCGATTGTCTCACCGTTAAAAGTAAGTGTTGTAGGTGTTTTATTGAAACTCCACGTGACTTCTATCTTGGTTACAGCGGTACCAACTTCAAATGACCCGCTATAGTGAGCGCCATCCTTTGTATAATAAGTTACATTAAAAGACGTGAATTTAAGACGGTTTCGCTCTGCTTCTTCTGCATCTTCCTGCTCTTGTTTCTTTTTGATAAGTTCATCAAGAATTGCTTTTCCGTCTTCACTTATCATATTGGTTTTAATGAGCTCGTGGGCTTTTACGATGCCATCTTGCATATGACCGAGAAGGTCGGCATCTATCTCCGTGGCATCATCTCCATACGTATCGTAGTCCTTAAGCTCTATTGGTACAAATGCATATTTATTGTTTTCTGCCATATCTTCACCGCCTTATCAACCCGTGTAAACTTGGACGTTAGATTCGGGGGAGTCTGCGTAAATCAAACCGTCACCGAGTGCCTTTACCACAAGATTATCGGAGGTTTCGTCGGCAAGTCCGGGATATTGACCGTAAATAGGGAAATAGATGCCTACGCCTACTTGGTCTTTGCCTCCTGTGTAATCAGACGATGTGAAAATAACATACTTTGCTTCGCCTTTGCCTTTCGCCGTTGCCGCGTCAGCCAAAGTTTGAACATACGATTTTTTCAAATAAGGTTTTGCGCCAGTTCCGATAGCATTCACAATATCGGAATATGTTCTTACGTCAATACACGTTTTATAGTCCATTGCAGTATAAAACGCAATTACGCAAGTATCGGGGTCTTGAGCGGCTTCGAGTTTTCCAACGCAATAAAGCTGGAACTTATTCGGGTCTGTTTCGTCGGTGTTTACCGCAATAGAATCTGCCAATGCCGCTACCTCGATAAAGTCCGTGTGCTTGTATCTGTCATTCGCGCTTATTACGGAGATTACTTGTTGCCCTTGAACGTTTGGTGTTAATTTAACACCCTTTACTGCAACGTCGCCCGTGGATTGGAATACCTTAATTTCTCCAAGATTGCTTTTGAAATAGAATACGCCATTTTCCTCACGTAGAGGCGCGGTTGTACCATCAAGAAAGCCGAAATTAACCGCTTCAGGGCTTGTAATACCATCGTAAACGCCCCTAAACGAAACTGCTGTAGCGGCTGAACCATCTTCCATATTTATGTCCATTAAACCACTAACCTCAACGTAATATTTGTAACCGTCTACAGTAAGCTTTGAAATCGGGAATACAGTTGCTCGAGATGGTGTGAAAGGGTCTGCAGGTTCGCCGCCAAAAAACAAACCTGTTGCCATTTCTGTAGGTTTGCCAACCGTTCCGTTAAAGGTAATCGCGCCTGCATAGGGGAAGTATTGACGCGCTTCCTTTCTATCGATTTCGGTCAAACTGCCATCGCTGTTTTTTTCGTAAAGCGCATATCCTACAGCGTTCTTTATAGGTGCTCCACTGACATATTTGAATGCCATAAATTTTTATCTCCTTTTATATTTTAATGATTATTTTTTGCCCAAAATAGTGCGACCGAGAATTGCCAAACCGAGAATTGCGGGCGTGTATGTGGAAACGTCCTTATATTCTTCAATGATAATGGTGGGCTTTTCAAGTTCTGTTATTGTGGGAATTTCGGGAATAAACGGGTAGTCAATTATCGTACACAACTCGATTTCCGGTTGCGCAAGGGGTGTTATTGTCGGTGTTGCGATTTCAACGTCTGCCGCGTTAGGGTCTTCAATCGTGATGCTCGGCTGTGCCAACTGTTGTGTGCCTGCCGGCTCTTCGGGCTTCGTTGTCGCGTTGGGGTCTGCGATATAGATTTGCGGTGTAGCCAACTGCTTCGTGCCTTCGGGCTTTACCACATCATCGGAAACGTCACCGCCTACAATGTATATTTGCGGTTGGTCAAGAGGTATCGGCTCGTGTTCCTCATCGTCTCCGTCGCCTTCGCCCTCAATACCGCGAATGGTGATATATGGAGTATCGAGAGGACGAAGAACAATCCCGGGCTTTTCCTCTTCCGCGGCATCGGGGTCGATGATTGCAATCTGCGGTGTGTCGAGAACTTGCACATACACGGGCGGTTTTTCTTCTTCGATGTCGCCGCCTAATATCTCAATATGCGGTTTGTCAAGTCTGTTTATGCCATCGTCTTCTTCATCATCTCCACCGATGTTTGGGTCTACGATTTCAATCTGCGGTGTTTCAAGAACGATTATTTTTGTAATAAGGTCGAGAATCATCCCTGCCATATCCTTGCCCAAAATATCGTCCGTTGTGCCCGAAAGACTGCGGATAACGTCGGCAAGGTCGGCAAGCGATTCGCGGTGAATTTTATACATCAGCTCCGTTGCAGGCGGCGCATTTACGCTGACTTCGCCATCTCGCAAAGCGCGCGCAAACTCATTCGCAGGGATAGCAACGTAAATAAAGTTGTTTTCCGATGCTTGCTTGTAACGTATCGCATCCGCTATTTCGTCAAGCGTGACGCGCTTTATAAAATGAATGTCTCTCGGCATATCAGAAACCCACTTCCTCTGCAAATGGAATGTCTTCGATAACCTTTAGGCGAGCATCTATATCGTTAACAACATCTTTATCGGCTTTCGACCCTGCTATTTGCGTAATCGTGTCTCTGTTGTTCACGATATTGGCAATTAACTCACTCAATTCGTCAAGCGTTTCTTCGTCGCTATCAAAGAAGTTCGTTATTTTCTCGTTGATGCCAATCAGCAGCAGTTCCAATTCGTGGAACTTATCGCCAACAACTTTAGCATCTGCCGCGCTATCTTCGTTTTTGAGCGTTTTGTCAGTCGATACTGTGGGTCTTCTATGAATAGAG
>JAEIGA010017345.1_pt1 | contig 10965 bp, 9 predicted proteins | sample 9270691 | NCBI WGS metagenome assembly JAEIGA01 (sample SAMN17057246, study PRJNA624740) | gut metagenome | biome: biome; isolation source: fecal sample | host: Bos grunniens | place: China: Xizang | collected 2019 | reverse complement strand
GGTACATTCAAGGGTGGAAGATACATCGCTCCAGACGGAAAGGTATATAAACGCAATTCCATCGTTGCCAAGACAGCGCGTGTCGTAATGGCTGCTCAGCCTGAGATGGCAAGGGTGAAGGATGTCATCGGATATTCCACCAGGGCGATGTCTGCAACCTATCCTGAAAGTGCCCTTTCAAACTGGTTCATAGACATCCTGATGCGCAAGACGGAGCAACTTTCCGGAAAGAAGGTCCATATCGGAATCACAAATTTCGGTGGTATCCGTGTAGACATGCCTCAGGGTGACATCATCCTTGATGACATGCTGTCTATGTTCCCGTTCAAGAACTATCTCGCATATGTGGAACATACCGGAAAGCAGATCCGTACCATACTTGAAGGAATGGCTGCAGACCGTTTCCAGGTTCTTGGAGGTGTGAAGGTGGTCGCTGACGGAGGCAAACTTGTTTCAGTCGAGATCGACGGAGAGCCTCTCGATGACGAGAAGGTATATGGAATGGCTACGATTTCCTTCCTTCTGACTGGAGGAGATGGACTTAGTCTTGAAGAGAATGCTCTTTCAGTGACTGTCTATGAGGATGTTCCGATCATTGATGCCGTATTGGAACATGTAAATGCCGAGACAGCGGCTGGAAGGCCTATCGAATATACAGTTGACGGCAGAGTTACTGTCAAGGATTATAAAAAGAAGAAATGATGAAGAGGATGATATTGTTCGCTGTTGCCTTCATGGCAACACTTTCGCTTGGTGCTCAGAATCTTACGGTTCTTCATCTTAACGATACCCATAGCCATGTGGATCCCCAGCGTTCCGGAGATTACAAGGGAATGGGTGGCGTGATCGAGCATTCAGCATATATCGACAGCGTGCGCAAGGCAGATGGAAAGCGCAACGTGCTCCTGCTGCATGGCGGCGACTTCAGTCAGGGTACTTCATACTTCACAGAATTGGGTGGAGACATTGAAATAGATATCCTCAATGCCGCAAAGTATGATGTGGTAACCTTGGGTAACCATGAGTTTGACAACGGCATTGTGGAACTTTCGCGCCGCCTCAAGAGGCTTGATGCAGATGTCGTGTGTGCAAACTACGATTTTACCGGCACGCCTCTGGATGGCCTCGTCGAACCTTATGTGGTGGTGAAGAAGACAGGCCTCAAGATAGGTATCATAGGTCTTCTGACAGATATTACAAAGGTGGTGGATATCACGCAGGTAGGTGATCTTCAGTATATGGATCCTGCATCAGTCGTGAACAGATATGCGGAATACCTGAAAGGAGAGAAAGGATGTGACCTGGTCTTCTGCCTCAGCCATCTGGGCTATACCGAGGACAAGGAAGTTGCGGCTAAGATACGTAACGTGGATGTCATTGTCGGTGGTCATTCGCATACTCAGCTCCATAAGATGCAGCATGTGAAGGACCTTGACGGCAAGGATGTCGTAATCGTGCAGGACTGGTGCTGGGGTATGACTGTCGGAAACCTGAAGGTGACATACTAGTGTGTCATCCTGATTAAAACGAAGGATCTGTATGGGAGTAGCGGAGTTACTGATCATAGCGATAGGACTGTCCATGGACGCCTTTGCCGTATCCATATGCAAGGGCCTTTCAGTGCAGAAACTGCGTCCGGTGCATATGGCGCAGACCGGTGTCTGGTTTGGTGGTTTCCAGGCACTTATGCCATTGATCGGATATTTTCTCGGTATCAGTTTTGCTGATTTTGTCGCAACTATAGACCATTGGATAGCCTTTATCCTTTTGGGAATCATCGGCGGAAACATGATAAAGGAATCATCGCATAAGGATGAGGAGATTTCTATGGACCCTGATTTTTCCTTCCGAACCATGCTTGCCTTGGCTGTGGCCACGAGCATAGATGCCTTTGCGGTAGGCGTGTCGTTTGCTTTCCTTAAGGTCAATATCTGGGAGGCAGTCCTGATGATAGGGGTTACGACAGCGCTCTTTTCTGCTGTCGGAGTGGTGATAGGCAATTTCTTCGGGGCAAGATGGAAGTCCAAGGCTGAATTTGCAGGAGGATTCATCCTGATTGCCATGGGATTGAAGATCCTGTTAGAACACACGCTTGGTGCATAGGAGCAGGTTTCCTGCCATGTCTGATTTCAGACCGAATATATGGGCGTCATCTCCTGAGGTGATGCCCAGTTTCTTTCTTAGGGTGTCTGTGTCCATCGGGATGTTCCTGGCGGTCACTTCTGCCTTCGGATAAGCCTTTCCTGCTGCTTTCATCGTCCTTTTGTCCAAGGGCTCGCAGGACATTATCCTATATACTTTTCCGAGTCCGTTAAGGTCTGGAATCATCCCTTCGTCTTCGAAGGTGTAATAATGAGTCGACCTTCCCAGTTTAGTCAGTCCGAGTCTTTGAGCGATGAGATTATAGGCTCCGGCCTTCATCAGGGCCTTGCCAGGCTCGAACAGATATGCATCGCCGGAGATGTCGGATATGACTGACCCCGTCTCCTTTTCCTGAGACGGACGAAAGTTGAAAGCCTCAGGCTCGGATGCCGGATAATCCGCAGGAAGTTCGACTGTATGAACGGTATATTCCGCATTCCACTCCCGGTCCATCCATATCAGAAGTTCCTTGCATTCGCCTCCTGTCGCCACGACATGAACCTCGCGACAGGTATGTCCAAGACGCTCACATACCATGGAAATGTCTGCCATCGGAGAGAGTTTGATGAGCATGTGAGGGCATACTGTGAATATTTCATCTTTTAATGTAAGTACATCAGGGGTGCATTCTTCTATGAGAAATACTTTCTTTCCACCTTCTCCTCGTCTTGCCGGATCCATGTAGACGATGTCGGGGCAGAAGCCGGAAAGGATGTCTGAAGGGGATGCTTCCCCAGGACCGTTGCCTACAGCCTTGTTGCTTATCCTGATGTTCTCAGCGCCGAGAATGCTGAAATTGTGCTCTGCCGCCTTGCAGAGAGCGCCCTGCATCTCGTTGTACAGGACTTCCGATGCCTTCCTGGAATAGAACCATGAATCGACTCCAAGTCCTCCTGTGAGGTCTGCAATGCGGTAATTCATGACTATCCTTTCAGCCAGCGCTGCCTTGTAACGGGCTGTGGATGAACTGCTGCATTGTTCTGCAGAAATCTTTGCAGGGAATATGAGGTCAGGGGTCTCGTACCATTCCTGAACCTTGCCTTTGAGCTTCCGTCTGCTTTCAATGCAGTTTACAGCCAGATTCATATCAATCTCAGGCCACTTGTCCTTAGCAAGCAGCAGTCTGGAAGTGTCATCATTCAGATGAACGGATATGAATTCAGCCAGTTTTTTCATCTCATTGCAATTGCTGCAAAGATACTCCATATTATTTATATATATCTGCATTGCTATTCAAATATTTATTGATAAATTTGTATGATTTGATGATTATTCACTACTAAATTAATATCAAAATGGCTTATAAAGTAATAGACATCGAAGGTGTAGGCGCTGCTTATGCTGAGAAACTCACTGCAGCTGGTGTTGTAACTACAGCTCAGTACCTTGCAAAATGTGCAACTCCTGCAGGCCGCAAGGCTCTTGCAGAAGAGACTGGCATCTCTGACAAACTTATCCTCAAGTGGGCAAACCACGCAGATCTTTTCCGTGTAAAGGGAGTAGGCCCTCAGTTCGCTGAACTCCTCGAGGCTGCCGGCGTCGACACAGTAAAGGAACTCGCACATCGTAAGGCTGAGAATCTTGCAGCAAAGATGGTTGAGGTAAATGAGGAGAAGAAGCTCGTGCGCCGTGTACCTGTAGTTGCAGAGGTTCAGAAGATGGTTGACTTCGCAAAGGAACTTTCGGCAGTACTTACTTACTAGTATACTGAAAATCATTATTTATAGCCGTTGCGTCTTATTCGCGACGGCTTTTTTTGTCGGTGGCTCAGACCTTGCTATATCCTAGTCAGACTTTAAAATACTAAAGAAATGAAAAGGATTATAATAATGGTTGCAATAGCTTTCGCAGCGTCGTTATATGCTGATGAGGCTGATGCCTGCACAGGTATCTCACTTGTTGCCCGTGACGGCAGCAGGGTAGTTGCCAGAACAGTGGAATGGGCAGCCACACCGATGCAGTGTGGTTATGTCGTGTCTCCGAGGGGACATATGCATCAGTCATACACTCCGACGGGAGAAAATGGACTTGTATATAAAGGAATCTATGGCTACGTCGGCATTTACACGGAATATGAGCCGTTTGTGGTCGAGGGTGTGAATGAGGCCGGACTTTCTGCCGGATTGTTCTTCTTTCCTCAGTATGGCGATTATGCCCCGTACAATTCCTCGAATAATGCCAGGACATTGTGCGACATGCAGTTCGTGTCATGGGTGCTTTCTCAGTTTTCGAGCATAGATCAGGTGAAGGATGCCCTTTCCAAGATCGACCTCGTCACTCTTGACAATAAGATTGGGGCCGTGCATTGGAGGATCACCGAGCCTGGCGGAAGGATGGTAGTACTGGAGATCGTGAAAGGGGTGCCTCAGTTTTATGAGAATAGGCTCGGAGTGCTCACAAATGCTCCCGGTTTCCAATGGCATATGACCAATCTTAACAATTATGTGAACCTCATGCCTGGCTCCGCGCCAGACAATACCATCGCACAGGGCATAACCCTCAAGGGACTTGGTCACGGCAGTGCAACGCTCGGCCTTCCAGGTGACTTCACTTCTCCGTCGAGATTTGTCCGAGCCGCATTCTTCCAGACCACGGCTCCTGTCTGGGACAACGGATTTGAAACAGTGGTCCAGGCTTTCCATATCCTGAACAATTTTGATATTCCGGTCGGCAGCCAGCATCCGAAGACGGATATTCCCAAGGGAATGCCAAGTGCCACTCAGTTTACGGCAGCGACCGACCTCAGGGCCATGAAACTCTATTACAGGACGGCCTGGAACAGCAATATCCGCTGTATAGACCTGATGGACATCGACTTTCATAAGGTCAAGTATCAGTCACATCCGCTTGACGAAGTGCAGCAGCAGCCTGTCGAAATGGTCAAGGTAAGATAGCACTTCCGTCCTTGGCTTATGGCAAGGCCGACCATAGGCAAGGCTCATCATATTTCATCTTTATATGTTTCGCCGGAAATCTGATGGCTCAGGCTCCGGCGAAATTTTGTATATTCGCGGCTGTAATCCTGATACTGCTTATGAAAAAGTTTAAAGTACCTGATACCTATGTAATAATATTCACGGTTATCGCAATATGTGCGATATCCACATGGTTTGTTCCGGGAGGAAATCCGCAGACATGGCAGGTGTTCTCCGCGCTATATGAGGGATTCAGCCAGCAGGCCGGCATCATCGCCTTCGTGCTTGTCATCGGAGGTGCGTTCTGGGTCGTGAACAGTACCAAGGCCGTGGATGAAGGCATCATGGCATTCATTTCAAAAGTCAGACGGCTGGAACGTTTTTCACTTGTCCGCAAGGTTGGGGCAGGGAATATTGTCATTGTGCTTGTAATGCTTCTTTTCGGCCTTTTCGGCGCCGTTTTCGGCATGAGTGAGGAGACCATAGCGTTTGTGGCCGTAGTCATCCCGCTCGCGAAATCTCTCGGCTATGACGAGATTGTCGGTGTCTGTATGGTATATGTGGCCGCCCATGTCGGTTTTGCCGGTGCCATGCTGAATCCGTTCACCATCGGTATTGCCCAGGATATGTCCGCTCTTCCGCTGTTTTCCGGTATCGAATACAGGACCTTCTGCTGGGCTGTGCTTATGTCCATCACCATAGGCTTTGTACTCTGGTATGCATCCCGTGTACGTCGCAGAAATGCCGTCGAGGTCAATTCGGTTGCAGATTCCAATGAGGATCCGGCACCTGCCGAAGAACTTCCGAAAGCAAAGGCCTGGATATGTTTCGTGCTTCTGTCTATTGCTTCTGTATTGTTTTCGGCCTTCTATGCGTCCGGTTGTACCATCAAGCTTGGTCAGTCTCTATATGATGCTCCATGGCTCCTCTGGGTACTCGCTGCCTTATTCATGGTCTTCTCGGTGATAAGCCTGAGAAGTTCGGTGAGGATGTTCATACTCAACCTCCTCATGTTCACTATCATATATATGGTGGTGGGAGTGATGGGATACGGATGGTATCTCCCTGAAATTTGCGCCCTTTTCATGGCACTTGGAGTTGCGGCCGGCTTCTCTGCCGGATATTCAGCAGACGGAATATCAAAAGAGTTTATTGCAGGAGCGAAAGACATATTCTCTGCAGCGCTGGTAATAGGTCTTGCTGCAGGAATCATAGTCATTCTTAAGAACGGCCAGGTCATTGACACGATGCTCTCCTCTTTGGCCTCAGCGCTTCAGGATGTCGGTAGGGCAGGGGCTCTGGGATCCATGTACGGAATCCAGACGTTCATAAATATCTTCATCCCGTCCGCTTCCGCCAAGGCAGCTGTCACCATTCCGATAATGGCTCCTTTCTCAGACATGATAGGCGTATCCCGCCAAGCTACTGTTCTTGCATTCCAGTTCGGAGATGGATTCACCAACATGATCACTCCATGTTCCGGTGTGCTCATGGCGGTTCTTTCCGTTGCCAGGATTCCATACGAGAAATGGTTCAGGTGGGTGTGGAAATTCATCCTGCTTCTGATTGCAGTCGGATTTGTCCTCTTGCTTCCTACTCTTTGGATTGACTTACCTGGTTTCTGACAATAGACAACATAAAGCTAAAAACCGCTACCTTCACAGGCAGCGGTTTTTCTTACGTACTTTAACTTAGATTCAGGTCATGTTTTTCCTTTATCTGATGCAAAAATATCCTGAAATATGTTTTTGTGGAAAAAATAGTGATTTGTGGGGCGAAAATGTGATATCACAACGTTTTTTGTGACTAAAATCAAATATTTGTGACTAAAAAATATATTTGCTATTTTTGTCACACTAAAAAAGTGACAGTATTATGTCTAGTATCGCATCGATCTTCAGGCGTTTTGTGCCCCAGTTGCTGCACATGATTGTGCTCCCGATATTCTTTTTTGCATTCATGCTCATCCTTCGTCCTGAAGGGGTGGTGGATTTCCTGGGAAAAGAATGGTTTGGTGTCCATCTTACCATCATCTCGTGCATCATCCTTCTCTCCATTGCCCTGACTCGTGCTGCATACTATTTCATACCAATGAGGATGAACTATACCTTGTATGTGTTCTGGTGCCTTGCGGAAATCATCTTCATGTCGTTCTTTACAGCCCTTTATCTCTGGCTGGTGCAGGACAAGGTCATGCTGTATTTCGAGTTTCTGACCTCTTCATTCAGATTCCTCTTCTTCTCTCTCGCATTTGCATATGCGATTCTCGCTCTATCGTTGAGGATCTATCAATATCACCGTAAGGAGTTCGATCAGGATGACAATCAGGCTCATAGGATGCGTTTTTATGACCATCAGCACAATCTCAAGATAGTGCTTACAGCTCCTGCCATTCTCTACATTTCAGCGGAAGAGAATTACGTCAATATCTATTATCTCGACAACGGTAGAGTAAGAAGCTATAATCTCAGGAGCTCGATGAAGGCAATAGACGAACTGTGTCAGGACAACGGTCTTATGCGATGCCATAGATCATTCTACATCAATCCCGCCCATGTCAAGGTCTTGCGAAAGGACAGGGACGGGATAATGTATGCTGAACTTGATGCTGATGACGTTCGTCACATTCCTGTTTCCAAGAAGTATTACGACCGTCTCTCCGAAATGCTTTAGAACAAGCCGTAGAGCTGTGCGTCGATCTTGTCTGTGATCTGTGCAAAATCCTCAGGTCGGTTCTCGAAATCCATGTCGTCTGCTTCGATTACGAGGATCTGGCCTTTGTAGTTGGAAATCCATTCCTCATATCTGTCATTCAGATTGCTGAGGTATTCGATGCTGATGCCCTTTTCGTAGTCTCGTCCGCGCTTCTGGATCTGTGATACAAGATGTGGAACGGATGACTTGAGATAGATCAGAAGATCCGGCTCCCTGACCATTGACATCATGAGGTTGAACAGCTGCATGTAGGTGTCGAAATCACGGTCCGAAAGGTTTCCCATTGCCTTGTTGTTGGCCACAAAGATGTGTACACCTTCAAGGATGGTTCTATCCTGAATGATTACCTCGTCTGACTTCGCAATCTCCAGCAGGTCCTGAAAACGCTGGGCGAGGAAATATGTCTCAAGATTGTATGACCATCTCTCGATGTCCTTGTAGTAGTCCTCAAGATATGGGTTATATGTGACGGACTCATATTTGGGAGTCCATCCGTAATGCTGCGAGAGCATTCTTGTAAGTGTGGTCTTTCCGCAACCGATGTTTCCGGCTATTCCTATATGCATATTAAACAAGTCCCTGTGCCATCATCGCTTCGGCTACCTTGATGAAGCCTGCGATGTTTGCACCTTTAACATAATTAACGTATCCATCCTCTTCAGTGCCGTACTTCACGCAAGCCTCGTGGATGTCTGTCATGATCTGTCTCAGATGTGAGTCCACTTCTTCACGTGTCCACTTGAGTCTCATCGAGTTCTGTGTCATCTCAAGACCAGATGTGGCAACTCCGCCGGCATTTGAAGCCTTTCCAGGAGAGTAGAGGAGTTTCGCGCTCTGGAATACCTCGATGGCCTCAGGTGTACAAGGCATGTTTGCACCTTCAGCTACACAGATGCAGCCGTTTGCCACGAGTGTCCTTGCTTCCTCTTCGTTAAGTTCGTTCTGGGTTGCACAAGGCATTGCGATGTCGCATTTCACACTCCAAGGTCGCTGTCCCTGGAAGTACTGTGCAGTAGGGTATTTCTCGACATACTCCCTGATGCGGCCTCTGTAGATGTTCTTGAGTTCCATGATGTAGGCGAGTTTCTCAGCGTCGATTCCGTCCGGATCATAGATCGAACCGTTTGAATCTGACATTGTCACGACCTTAGCGCCCAACTGGATTGCCTTCTGCGCCGCAAACTGAGCAACATTTCCGGAACCTGAGATGGCAACTGTCTTGCCCTCGTAACTGTCGCCGCGTGTAGCGAGCATTGCAGATGCGAAATAGCATGTGCCATATCCGGTAGCCTCAGGCCTCATAGGGCTTCCGCCCCATGTCTGGCCCTTTCCTGTAAGGACGCCTGTGAATTCGTTGCTGAGTCTCTTGTACTGGCCGAACATGTATCCGATCTCTCTTCCGCCCACTCCGATGTCTCCTGCAGGAACGTCAGTGTCGGCGCCGATATGCTTCTGAAGTTCTGTCATGAAACTCTGGCAGAAACGCATCACCTCATTGTCGGACTTGCCTTTAGGGTTGAAGTCGGAACCACCCTTTGCCGAGCCCATCGGAAGGGTAGTGAGGCTGTTCTTGAATGTCTGCTCGAAAGCAAGGAACTTCATGATGCTGAGGTTCACACTCGGATGGAAGCGGATACCGCCCTTGTATGGACCTATGGCACTGCTGCACTGAACGCGGAATCCTCGGTTCACCTGGATTTCTCCTTCGTCGTCAAGCCATGGAACTCTGAAGATGATGATTCTTTCCGGTTCAACGATTCTTTCGAGAATCTTGAGATCCATAAGATATGGATGCTCAACTATATAAGGTGCAACGCTCTCAAGCACTTCCTTGACAGCCTGGTGGAATTCCTTTTCGCCTGGGTTTCTGGCGATGAGGTCAGCCATGAAACCGTCGATGTAGTTCTGTGTGTACTGGTCCATAATCGTATCTATCTGTTTGGGGGTTTATAATTCGTACATCTTTGCAAAATTGCGAATATTCTGCCTTAAATCCAAACGATAGCCCGGTTTTCGGACCATCTGCGCCTAGAATCTTATAGAAAGTCCGAAAACAACTTTCTTTGACATAGGGTATGAACCGTAGTCAATTCCTATGGCCTTGTCGCCATAGGTGCTGACTGTATTGACTGTTGATCCTGTTGGGGAAGTGATGCTGGTAAGTTTGCTTCCTCCAGTTGCAGTCTCAGGGTCTCCTCCCGGGTACTTGCTGAATGTGAACCAGTCGTCGAGGGATACGAATACTCTTGCATTCTGCATGAATATCTTCCTGACAATCCTTGAAGGGATTGTGTATCCAATCTGCAACTGTCTGATCCTGAAGTAACTTCCGTCGAATATGGCAGCATATGATTCCTTCAGTCTGCTTGCGTTCTGTGACCATTCCTCAGAGTTGAACTCCTTGATTGAATTGCTTGTCAGCCTACTAGGGTCATACATGCAGTAAGCGATCGAATTTCCAGCAGTTCCGTTTCCATGTATGTTCAGGTCAAAGCCCTTGTAGGTCATGTTGATCGAAAGACCGAAATATGAGGTAGGAATTCCCTGGCCGATATAATCTCTTTTGTCTTCACGCCATTCTGTGGTGCCCTCGGGATATCCGTAGAAATACCACATCGGCATACCGACGGTAGACCTGGTGTTTACATAGCCGTACTTGCCTGTGCCAGTTATGGCAGCAATGGTTTCATCTCCAAAAGATGTCACGGTGTTCTTCAAGGTTGAAAGGTTTCCTGCGATGCTGTATCCGAAATCACCGATCCTGTCTTTCCAGACAATGTCAATGTCGACGCCCATGTTTTCTACCGAACCTGGTATGACCAAGTAAGTCATTGTGCTTGGGATGAAAGGGATGTTTTCTGTCTTCTTGTCAAACCACTCAGCCGCAATGCCGAGTCTTCCATTAAGCATTGAGGCCTCCACTCCGACATTCATCTGCTGCGATGTTTCGATCGGCATTCTGGTAATAGGCTTCCAGAACGCTTCTATGTTGGCTGTGCTTCCGCCCTTGCCCCATGATGCATTCAATTCAAGATGCGATATTGCAGTCGGATTGACTCCTGAGAAGAATGACTCGTTGGAAATTGTCCATCCTGCCGAAACGGAAGGATAAAATTTCATGTCTTCTGAAGTGTATTTGTCTGTCCTTATGCCTGCCTGGATATTGTATCTGCCGGCGAAACTGTAGTCAGCC
>JAEIGA010017344.1_pt1 | contig 10965 bp, 10 predicted proteins | sample 9270691 | NCBI WGS metagenome assembly JAEIGA01 (sample SAMN17057246, study PRJNA624740) | gut metagenome | biome: biome; isolation source: fecal sample | host: Bos grunniens | place: China: Xizang | collected 2019 | reverse complement strand
TTCCGATAAAATCCAATACTTGAACAAAGCTTATCATCTTTTTTGATTTTTACGCAAAGTAACAAATAAATTCAATAAGAAAATGTATTTTTGCCCAAAGAAAATTGCAGAAAGAATGAAAATAACGATTATAGCTGGAGCAAGACCCAATTTCATGAAGATTGCTCCCCTCATGAGAAGCATTCATGTAGCTCAAACGGAAGGCAAGAACATCCAAGCACGATTGGTGTATACAGGTTCTGCCCAAGACAAGAGTTTGGAGCCTTCCCTATTCCAAGATTTGGACATGCCATGTCCTGACACTTGTCTGAATGTGGAAAGCAATGACTTCTTCCAACGATTGGCCAGCATTATCGTTGCTTTTGCCGAAGAGCTGGACAAACACCCAGCAGACCTCGTTATGGTAGTGGACGACCTCACTCCTACGATGGCTTGTTCCATTGTTGCCCGCAAAAAAGGCATTAAAATCGCCCATTTGGTAGCAGGTATCCGTTCTTTCGACATGGATATGCCTAAAGAAGCCAACCGCATGATTACCGACGGACTTTCGGACATTCTTTTTACGGCCAGCATGTCGGCCAACCGAAATCTCAACCAAACGGGAACAGAACAGAAGCATGTGTATTTTGTGGGTAATATCCTCATGGATACGCTACGCCACAACTACAACCGATTCATCAAGCCGGAAATTTCCACTTCCTTGAACCTTCAAGAGAAACAATACATTCTACTAACCCTCAACAGACATTCCCTGATTGAGAAAGAGGAAACGTTGTCGGCTATATTAAAGACACTCCAAACCAATACAAATGTCCCAATCGTTGCTCCTGTTCATAATTATATAAAAGAAAGGATTGCACAATTGGACATCGGCTCCAACCGGATACATATCATTGAGCCTCAACCTTATCTTTCTTTCGGCTATCTGACCGCCCATGCCAAAGCCATCGTTACGGATTCGGGCAATGTAGCCGAAGAAGCCACTTTCATGGGAATTCCTTGCATCACGCTCAACAACTATGCCGAGCATCCGGAAACCGTTAGCATCGGTTCCAATTTTCTGGCGGGAGAAAACGGAGAAGCATTGGCCGAAGCGCTCCAATTGTTGGAAGAAGGCCAATGGAAAAAAAGCCAGCTTCCCGAGCGATGGGATGGACGAACCGCCGAACGCATCGTTCAAACCCTTCTGGAAAAATTCGACTAAGCGAAAAAAAGAAAAGTTCAAGAGGTTTTTAAAATTCCTCTTGAACTTTTTATAAAATGTCTTGAACTTTTTACCAGAATGTATATGACAAGCCGAATGTAAGCATTTCCTTGAATTGGAAATAAGTTCTATTGTCATCTGTCAGAGTTACGCCATCGTCAAATCGCCCGTGCAAGAAGACTTTTGTACTGAAATAACGGTTGAATTGGAACTCAAATGTATTTTCCCAGTTCATGATAACCTTTTCGTAAGTCGTAAAGTAGTCAAACTTGGTACGATAAGTCAGATTATCACGAATCTTCCAAGTCACATTGGCAGTAATTTCCGAACCGAACAAGCTGGCTCTTCTCTTTCCTGCCTCCACATTGAATTGGGACGGATTGACAATCTTATCATTTGCCAAATATACATATCGCCAAGACAATGGGTTACCCAACACAGATAGATTATATTCATTCTTACTCAACTTGTAGTCCATACCGAGAGAAAGCTTCAAGTTGGCAGGCGAGAAGAATGTCGAAATCAAATCATTCGTATTGGTCTTGTAATTGGAAAAGAATTGTGTCTGGAACTCACCCGACAAGGTATAATACAAATTCTTGATTGCCCGAATACCCAACTTACTATTCAAACGGAACAAGTCGGCATTGGTCTTGTAATTATGCACCGTATCCGAAGGGGCCGTAATGAAACCAAGCTTTATTTCCAACGAATTTTCAAACTGAACCTTCTGTTTGTCATTGTAGTTGGCCGTCATTCTTAATTCCGAGTTCAATGCATTGGTACTTTCACCACCCTGATACCAGTTGTCCGAAATACCATGTTGCGAGAACTGCATGGAAGCAGCAGCCGTATATTTCCAGAAATTAGGTTTAACGATTACCAATTCCGACGTTGCATTGGTTTTCTCTTTTTCCGGCACTACATACGAAACTATATCTTCCTTTCGAGGGGTTACAATCGTATGGGCATCCGAAAGCACCTTCATTCCTGCAAAAGAGGCTTCATTACCCTTTACGATATTTGGATATTTCATATAGACATTCAACAATATTTCATTCACCCATCTGTCGGCACCTACTGAATTCGTAAGTTTGGGCAATTCATATTGCGGTTCGGCATTCTTGATTACCATATTCAGAGAATCCACCGCGTTCATACCCATTTTGTCACTCGGTTCCCAATTCAGTTCCAAAGCCTGTTGTATAGGGGCATAATAATAAGTGGGAGGAACAATCAATTTGTGATAATCCGCTTTCAATTTCACTCTTGGAGCAGGTATATCCAAATCATCCCACATCCGATGATAAGCAAAATAAGAAGCACTCATCTCCTGCAATGTATCAGTAAATGCCTCCAAAACCGTCCTTTTAGAAGAATCGGCAGTTTGTGCCTGGACGAGCGAAACGCCCATCAACAAGCAGATTGATATAATCAGTTTTTTCTTCATCATGTATTTGACTTATTTTTTGCAAAAATACATTTTATTTTTCTTTTAGCACATAAGCATTCGCAAAGTTTTCATCCAAAAACGACAATTACATCTCTAAAACAGACAATTATTTTTTTCTTCAAGCCCTAGATTCGGAAAAGTTTTTGTAATTTTGCAGCTTGTTGAAAAATATACAATTCGAATTAATCATCTATTAAATAAAAGTAAAGACTAAAAATGGACAAAAACACGTTAGTGGGATTCGTACTGATTGGTGCCGTATTGATTGGCTTCAGCTATTGGAACCGTCCCAGTCAGGAAGAGATGGAACGCGCCCAGCGCTACCAGGATTCCATTCAGACCGCACAATTGGAAGCGGCCAGATTGGAGGCACAAGCTGCTGCTCAAAGCGTACAGGCTTTGACGCTCGACTCCACCTCTTTATTCTTCGGTGCCAATCAAGGTACAGAACAATTCACTACATTGGAAAACAATTTGGTTAAGGTAACTTTCTCCAACAAGGGTGGTCGCGTAGTTTCGGCTACTTTGAAGGGCTACAACAACCAACAAGGCGAACCTCTTACATTATTCAATGAAGAAGAATCGGCTTTGAATTTCGCTTTCGAAGGAAAGAACGAAAACATCTTGACCGAAGACATGTTCTTCCAACCGACTCATGTAACGGACAGTACCGTAACCATGCGTTTACAGACAACCGGTGCAGGCTACATTGACTTTGCCTACCGTTTGCTCCCGGATGCATACATGGTGAACTTCGACATCCGTGCCATAGGTATGCAGAACTTCTTCCCTGCCGCTCTGAAAACAGTCAACATCGACTGGGCTCAGCGTGCCCGCCAACAGGAAAAGGGATATGATTTCGAACAACGTTACACTTCATTGACCTACAAGCCAGTAGATGACGGCCCTGATTATTTGAGCGAAATGAAGGACGACAAGGAAACATTTGAGGAACCAATGGAATGGATTGCCTTCAAGAACCAGTTCTTCTCAAGCATCCTCATTGCCAATCAAGATTTCAACAATGTAACTTTGGACTCTAAGATCCAAGAAAAAGGAAGTGGTTACATGAAGAGCTACAATGCCGAAATGACCACATTCTTCGACCCAACAGGTAAGGAAGCAACCCAATTGCAAATGTATTTGGGTCCTAACCACTTCAAGACTTTGTTGGCATCCAACGATTTGGTAATCAACCAAGAAGAAGATCCCGAATTGGAAAATTTGGTATACTTGGGCTGGCCGATTGTCCGTCAAATCAACCGTTGGTTCACCATCAACTTGTTCGACTGGTTGTCTGGTTGGGGGTTGAACATGGGTATCGTACTCTTATTGATGACTATCATCGTTAAGGCCATCGTTTATCCAGCTACTTATAAGTCATACATCTCATCTGCCAAGATGCGTGTATTGAAGCCATACATTGAAAAAATCAATGCCAAGTATCCGAACCAGGAAGATGCATTGAAGAAGCAACAGGAAACCATGCAGCTTTATAGCGAATATGGCGTAAGCCCAATGGGTGGTTGCTTGCCAATGTTGATCCAGATGCCGGTATTCATGGCGTTGTTCTTCTTCGTTCCGAATGCGATTGAATTGCGTCAGCAAAGTTTCTTGTGGGCTCCGGACTTGTCAGCTTATGATGACATCATCAATTTCGGATTCAACATTCCATTATTGGGTGACCACATCAGCTTGTTCTGTTTGTTGTTCAGTGTTACCAACATCCTTAATACTTGGTACATGATGAAGCAACAGGATACAGGCCAGCAACAGATGCCAGGTATGAAGATCATGATGTATTTGATGCCGGTAATGTTCATCTTCATTTTCAACAACTATTCATCCGGTTTGAACTACTACTACTTCATTTCCGGTTTGATCAGTATCCTGATTATGATGGTACTCCGCAAGACAACAGATGAAAACAAGTTGCTAGCTATCCTCGAAGCCAACAAGGCCAAGATTAAGCAACAAAAAGGAAACAAGGGTACACAAGGCGGTTTGATGGCCAAGTTGGAAGCTCTCCAAAAAGAACAGGAACGCTTGCAAAGAGAACGCCAAGAACGCATGGACCGTATGAATAAAAAATAAAGGATCGGGCTTTGCCCAATCCTTCTCTCCTATTTAAAGCCACAACTTTTCTGTTGTGGCTTTTTTATTCCTTTACAATCTTAAATCCCAATTGACGAATTAACTTCAAAGTGCCAACAGCAGTATTACGGTCGTACACCCGTTCTTCTTCTGGCAATTTCTCATATTCCACCAAACAAGGATGCTGTTTCAACTCATCATTACGTACTTCACCATAGGTCCATCCTTGTTCCATACGAGTCTGTGCCCATACCTCATGAACATTCTTGGCCATATCTTCTACCAACTCCATCAAATCTTCTGGCAACTCCACCTTTGAGGTGTCTATCGGTTGCGGAACATAATTCTTCTTCATATCATTATCATTTGATTATTCTTTTGTAAAGAACAATCTAACTAATCAAATCTATCACACAAATATATAAAATTTCACTTATTACCCAAAACTTTTCCTGTAACATCAATCAATACCCATTCATCATCTTCTGCCAATTGCGCTTCAAACATCGTTGCGGAAAGCATTCTGATATGGCTATAAATGGCAGGAACAATAACTTTTCCGTTATCTCTCCGAATGATACCATAATATGGATAAAGGGAGTAAGTCATATATGGAGACATCACATCTACACATGTACCATCTTCATTATATCCCTTCGGATAACTCAAATAATCCGTGCCATCACACAAAAATGGACAAAGAACAGTACCATCATAATCAGCATGCCATTTATAACCATCTTTTCTTAAAAATACCCCTCCCTCTGCCGCATATTCTATGTAATCATATTCAATTGGGAAGATAAATGACAAATGTTCATCTAGCAATCCATAATCATCCCCATCTTTAACAATACGATATCTCCCTTTATGAGGTGTCCAAATACAATCATACTTGGCATCCACCACCCAATTACCAACAGGATCTATCATACCACATGCACCACGCTTGTCCGTCATCACACAATATCCACTTCGGAAAAGATAATCAATGGCCATTCCGTTCCTATCTGCATAATCATACTGAAAAGGAATAACCGTTTCATTCTTCCGATTGATAAAACCAATCTTACCATTCTTCATGACAGCTGCCACTCCTTCCGAAAAAATCCATGCGCGACGATATTGTGCTTCAATCACAACTTCTCCCGTATTCACATTCAAATAACCTCGCATGCCTTTTTGACAAAAAACGGTTAAAGAATCATTTTTGGGACTTTCAGCTACCCATTCCACTCCTTTCAACACAAACTTATTCAACGAATCATTATAAATGCCATACTCACCCCGATTATAGAATTTCCTAACTTGAATATGCTTGGACAATCGTGTATCTACATAGGATTCATTGATGTGCATGTTATATGCAAAGCCCAACATAACTGCTGTAAATGTAAACCCAATAGCCAGCAAACATACCATTGCCCGCCAGCAAACCTTCCAAATTTTCTTCAACACTGTTTTCATAATTCCTATTTAATTAGTTATTTTCTTTAAAGAAGATCAGAAGAATCTGATTCTATCATGTCAAAGAAAAAAATCCGCAAGAGTGATCAAGTTACTCACTCCTGCGGAAAGATTGTGATTAGTTCTATCACCTTATTATCATATCGCATTTCTCAAATCCCTCTCCAAATGTTCTCTAATCCGTTTACTTCCATATTTCCAAAGCTTATGACAAAATACGATAAAGACAATCATCAAGATGGCAGCCACAGATGGAACTATTCCAACCACAAAACATATCACATCATATATGCCATGAACAAAAACAGGAACAATCAATGCTTTATATTTGGCAGAAGGCATTTTTTCATTATCAAACTTACCCAACGAATAATAATATCCCATCAAAACGCCGAAACCGAAATGGCCGGGAACAGCCGTCAAAGCGCGGGAAATCCCCACTGACAACCATTCATCATAACTATCTACAAGATAAAGAACATTTTCCAATGCAGCAAAGCCTAATGACACACATACAGCATATACTATACCATCCATGCGTTGGTCAAAATACTTGCATTTACGCAAAAACAGCCAAAGCATGATATACTTGGCTACCTCTTCCGGTATGGCCGCTGCGAAGAAAGCCGTTTGTACAGCTTCCCTGACAGTTGTATAATTGGAGACAAACACTCCCATTTTTTCCAAAGGAATGGATATGCAGAAAGACAACAAAGCTGAAGCCACACCATAAAAGAATGCCTTGACCATCTCTTTTACCGGTTCCGGTTGGTTCTTGTCTTTTCTATAGATATAAAAAAGCAATATTAGAATGGGAGCTAATGCCGCCAACAAAATATATGCATTCATCATATTGCTTAAAACGTCTTGTTCTTAATAATCTCGCCTGTAATTTCTTCTAAAAAATCCAATCTCATGCAAGTCAACAGTTCCTGGGTATATTCCTTCAACAATCCTTTATAATAAGTTACATCCTTATGATTGGTTTGAGTAATCCGTTCCCATAAGGTTTGTTCGGTTGCATCTTTATATGCCTGTTCAATACCCTCCCGATCATCATCAGTCAACAATTTACGAAGTTTTTGTTCCTCTAAGACACATTCTTTTCCCAGACAATATTCTTTCCATATGTCTAACAAATATTCCTTGAACTCCGCTTCTATTTTCAACGGTAAAGTCTTATCATACCCACCAATCGTTTCCGGACATTCAATGGCAGCTTCCTTTATCAAATTACCGAAATATTTGTCCAATAATTCCTGTTCCTTTTCCTTGCAGAACTTTGCAATTTGTTCAGTAGTCATAATTATCATTTATAAAGTTTCCAATCTATCTCCAATTTCTTTCCACAATGGTCGCAAAACACTTGATGTTTGCTTACCAATCCTTGGCATTCCGGACATTTGAATTCTTGTTTCGCATCAAGCAATCTTTGTTTCAGCAAGCGATAAAGTTCGGTATCTTCCTTTTTTATAATTTCATAACCAACAGCCTTTACCAATTTCAACGAACTTTCGGCCATATCACGATCGAACTTTTTTTCCGATTCCGGCAATTGCGAATATGGAACCATACAAGGAGTTTCTTTTTTATCATCATCACGCTTCGGACCATATGTCCATCCCTGCGCCATGCGTTCAACCGCCCATACGTCGTGGGCATTTTCCGCCAATGCTTCACGAAGTTCGTTCAATTCTTCAGGTAATTCAATTTTAGACAAATCTATTGGTTGAGGATTATATGTTTTCATATCTTTTAAATTAATAGTTACCAAATAACATTTTGAATCTTTCCAGGCATCCAGAAAACAAGATACCGCATAGGTCTCCACTCCCTTCGGACTATCCGGATTATATATTTCCATTGTCTTTTCTATCGGATTGTACGACTTTATCACTACCGTATGATCGGGAATCTCCCCTGTCATCATATCTTCACACCATTCTTCAATTGGATTACCATTCAACTCTCCACCATCTACTGCTGCAATGATACTGTCTCCCACCAATAAGGCTTCCTCGATGTCCTCCAATGTACAATGATATCTACGTACAACAACCAAACCATTCTTTTCCAAATGACGTCCCACATGATGCAATACTGTACCTTGTTCCTTCAACCATTTATTCTGAACCGCATCCTGCAACATAGCTTTCTCATCATATTCTATGTTCCATTGCTGAAGAATATACTTCTCGCATTCCAAACAACAATTATTTCCTTCATCACAAGTAGCCGCCATCGCTGTCAAAGGAAGAAATTCCATATCATTATCAACCATTCCCAATTCCGCATCCACACATTGAGAAATACGCATCAACTCCCTCAACTCGGCATCTTCCGCCATGGCATCAAGGATAGTATGGATTTCGGCATCCGTAGCATTACCATCAAGATACGCCGCCAACACTTCGGTCGAAATGTTATCGTCTACTGATTTCTTTTTCATATTTCTCCCTTTCTTTTAGTGCAATTTGCGTCATAGACGCTATGGCACGCTTTTTAATATTGTACAAATTCTCCACACTTACTTGCAATTCCTGTGCCACGTCCTTTGGATCTGCATCATCTAAAACTAATCTTCGGATAACATACACATACCGTTTGTTAGACATTCGTCCAAATAAATTGGCAATATCCATCCGCGCTACAGATACAGACTCCTCATCCACTTTTTCTCCTTGATTAGTCATATCCAAAGGAGTGTCATTAGGAGTCATATCTATCATTCTGTTTCGTTTGGCTATGAAATAACGGATAGCAGTAATTTTCAACCATTGGTATATGGAACTTCGTCCTTCAAATTGGCGAAGTTTACAAGCATCTTCCTCCATCAGATACAAATAGAACTCACTGACAAATTCATCATAATCCACCTCGTAGGAAAACACATAACGGATAATACTCAAAAACAACGGGCGACAATTCTTGAAAAAAAACTTCCGTGTCACCTGTTCATCCCGAGCAATCAATTTTTCTATGATTTCTTTATCGGTCATCTACTTAGTTTTTAACACTCTATCATTTAACTTTCAAAAGTACCTTTTTTTTATTTTAAAAAATCATTTTATAATATTAAAAAAGCACAACATGCTAACAAACATAAAATCCATTTGCATCCGTTCATGTATTATCATTACTTTTGCAAAAATTAATTATCAACAAAATAAACCAACTAAAAGAGTCATGGCAATACAATACGACTTCTATCGAAACCCCAACTCTGGGGGCACCAACAAAGAAAGATACCATGCCAGAGTGGTGTCAAGTGGTAAAATTTCAACCGAACAATTGGCTAATGAAATCAATCAGGAATGTTCTCTTACACCAGCCGACATCAAGGCCGTATTGATTTCACTCAGCGACAAACTCGCCAAACATTTGAGCGAAGGGCGCAAAGTGTATCTCGAAGGTATCGGACATTTTCAGGTTAATCTGCGCTGCAGGGAAGAAGTACGAACCATCAATGCCTCCCGTTCGGAAAGCATTGAGTTCAAATCCATCTCCTATCGGGCAGACAATGAATTGAAGAAACAATTGAAGAAACAAAAGGTACGCCGTTCGCGCAACAAGAAGCATTCCCAACCAATGACGGAAGAAGAAATCGATCAGATCTTGACGGATTACTTTTCGGCCAATGCCGTACTGACACGCCAGAAATTCCAATTTCTTTGTTCTCAGGTGCAAACCACAGCCAACCGCATTCTCAAAAGACTGGTGGAGTACGGAAAGTTGAAGAACATCGCTTCTCCGCACCATCCGGTTTATATCCCTGACAACGGAAATTATTCCCGATTCAGAAGAATGTAAAGTAGCACAAAAAAGGATCAGGCTACAAACCCAATCCTTTTTCTCGGAGCCGTGACCACTAAGGGTTGCGGCTTCATTTTTTGATATGCCATCTCAATATCCTGTACCTCAATGGTCTGCAAAAGTTCCCGACTTTGCAAATGGAAAGGCAAGGACATCAAGCGGTCGGACATAGCCGACACTACCCCATCCAAAATGTATTGTTCCACCCAACGCGCATTATGGAAGAAGGCATCCTTGTAAAGCAAAACTTCATCTATGGTTTCCTTTAAACGGATTTCTGCCATAGGAGTCAGTACGTAATCCGATTTCTCCAGCAATGCGTTTGCAATCTGAAACAGTTCATCCGCATTGTAATCCTCAAACTTGAACTTGTATGGGAAACGGCCTTTCATGCCCGGATTCATTTCCAGCATCTGGTTCATTTCCTTCTCATAACCGGCCAGAACCACAATCATATCTGGATTCTTTTGAGCCAACACGGTCAGAAGGCTTTCCAAAACTCTACATCCGAAATCCTTACGATCTCCACGATCGTTGTCACAAAGGCTGTAAGCCTCATCGATGAACAGCACATTTCCCTTAGCCTGTTCAAGAACTGCTTCCATATTCTTTTCAGTCTCGCCCAAGTAACGACCTACCAATTTAGTACGCTCTGTCACAATGACACCACCTTTACTAAGCAAGTCCAACGAATGATACACCTTTCCTACCAGTTTGGCTACCGTAGTCTTACCGGTACCCGGATTTCCCGTAAAGATCATGTGGTAACCACCCTTTTCCGGAACCTGTAATCCGGCTTCCCTACGCATCTTGTCGAAACGACTCCGATTGAACAATGTCCGCATGTTCTGTTTCAGGTTGTCCAATCCTACCATTCCGTTCAACTCACGCACACTTTCTTCAAACCCATCTTTCGGAGTGGCATTCAACGGCA
>JAEIGA010017343.1_pt1 | contig 10965 bp, 7 predicted proteins | sample 9270691 | NCBI WGS metagenome assembly JAEIGA01 (sample SAMN17057246, study PRJNA624740) | gut metagenome | biome: biome; isolation source: fecal sample | host: Bos grunniens | place: China: Xizang | collected 2019 | reverse complement strand
GAAGCCGTCGTGCCATACCTCGGCGGTCTTTTCGGGATCGCCGTAATAGCCGGTGAACAGGCCGCAAGGAGCGCCGCCCTGAACGTCGATCACGATTTCGCCGGTCTCACCGTCGGGAACGGGGTTGCCGTCGGCATCCACAAGGCTGACCTTGTAAATGGGAGCGGGCTTGCCCATCGAGCCGATCTTGTGCGAAGCACCGCGCATATTGCCGATGATCATGGTGCTCTCGGACTGACCGAAGCCCTCAAGGATCTGCAGACCCGTTGCCTTTTCAAACTGGCGGTAGACCTCGGGGTTGAGTGCCTCGCCGGCCGTGGTCATATGACGGACGGAGGAGAGGTCGTATTTCGAGATGTCCTGCTTGATCATCATGCGGAGCATGGTGGGCGGTGCGCAGAACGTGGTGATCTGGTATTTGGCAAAGAGGGGAAGAATGTCGGCGGCATCAAAGCGATCGAAATCGTAAACGAAGGTCGCCGCCTCACACAGCCACTGGCCGTAGAGCTTACCCCACATAGCCTTGGCCCAACCGGTGTCCGAAATGGTGAAGTGAAGTCCGTCGGGATCCACGTTGTGCCAGTATTTGGCGGTGTGGAAGTGACCGAGAGCGTATTTGTAATTGTGTGCCGCGATCTTGGGATAGCCCGACGTGCCCGACGTAAAGAACATCAGCATCAGATCGTCGCCGCCGGGAGCATCCTCGGTGCGGTCAAAGTGCGTGCTGTAAAGCGTGTATTCCTCGTCAAACTTACGCCAGCCCTCGCGCTCACCGCCAACGAGAATGCGGTGCCTTAGCGTGGGGATATCCTTCGCGCCGTTTTCCACCTGGGCGGCGGTATCGCCGTCTGCCGTGCAAAGGATGGCACTGATGCCCGCCGTGCGGAAGCGGTACTCAAAATCGTGCTCCTGAAGCTGGTTGGGGGCAGGGATCGCAATGGCGCCCAGCTTGTTCAGACCCAGCATCGCAAACCAGAACTGGTAGTGACGCTTGAGCACCAGCATAACGCGGTCGCCCTTTTTGATACCCAGCGACTTGAAGTAGTTGGCGCACTGTGCCGACGCTCTCTTCATATCGCGGAAGGTAAAGCGGCGCTCGGTATGATCCTTTGAGATGTGGAGCATTGCCAGCTTTTCGGGCTCACGCTCGGCCAGCTCGTCCACAAGATCGAATGCGAAGTTGAAGTTTTCCGTATTCTTAAACGTGATCGACGTGGGCGTGCCCTTGTCGTTCTTGGTAACGTCGATGTATTTTTTGTAGATTCTGTCCTTGGTGTCGTGCTTGATCTCGCCGGTGCTTGCGATGGCCTTGGGCGTGGCCAGCTCGGGAATGGGCTCGCCCGTGGGGTTAAGAACGATGGCGTAGAACACACAGTCCTTGCCGCCGACGGCGATCATACCGTGCGGCGTTTCACTGTTGTAGTACATACTGTCGCCGGGGCCGAGCACTTCCTTGTGGTCGCCCACCTGCACCATCAGCTGTCCCTCCACGACGATGTCACATTCCTGACCTGCGTGCGAGGTCAGCTCGATGTCGCGGTGCTGCGCTTCCTCGTCGTATACACTTCGCACGAAAAGCGGCTCGGCAATACGGTTCTGGAAGGCGTAAGCCAGGTTATAATAGGTCATACCGTGCGCCTGCGCGATATGCTGACCGCCGCCCGCACGCGTTACGGTGTACGAGCGAAGGTTGGGGCTGTAGCCCTCGATGATGTCGGTGACGTTGACACCGAATACCAGCGCACAACGATAGATAAAAGTAAAGTTCAGATCGCTCTTTCCGCTTTCGCAGTCGGCGTACTCCCGGGGAGTGACGCCGGTCTTGGCCGCCATATCCTCAAGGGAGATGCCCTCGATCTCGCGCAGCTCGCGGATACGTGCCGCCATTTCTTGGATCTTAAAATCCAGTCCGGTAATCTTTTGCATATGCTCCTACCTTTCGTGGGACGAAAAAACACTCGTCCCAAAGCTAAATGACTTTGAGACGAGTGTGAAAAACAACACCCGCGGTACCACTCAAATTGCGGAGAACCGCCACTCTTGGAATCCATCAATTCCTATGCCTTTACGCAGCAATCACGGAGAGGGTCTACGGCAAACGCTTTCTTCCTCTCGGCTCGGAAGCTACAAACAACGGGTTTCACCATAGTGGCTTGCACCGACCGCCACTTCTCTGGATGGTTACTTTACCGCGTCCTCTTCGTCAACGCCTTTTAACATACGGATATTTTATCATAAATTGAGGGCTTTGTCAAGCATTTCTTTGGACTTTTTTGAATTAAAGCTTATTTCTCTGGATTTTTCCGCTGATGGTCTTGGGAAGCTCGTCACGGAATACCACGATACGGGGGTATTTATACGGCGCGGTATTCTTCTTGACGTAGTCCTGAATTTCCTTCTTGAGCTCCTCGGTGGGCTCGGTGCCCTTGGTCAGTACGATGCTGGCCTTGACCACCTGACCTCGGACCTCGTCGGGGACGGCGGAAACACCGCACTCCAGAACGTAGGGAAGCTCCATGATGACGCTTTCGATCTCGAAGGGACCGATACGGTAGCCCGAGGACTTGATGACGTCGTCCACACGTCCGACATACCAATAGAAGCCGTCCTCATCACGCCACGCGGTGTCGCCCGTATGGTAGAAGCCATCGTGCAGGACCTCACGGGTCTTCTCCTCGTTGCGGTAGTAGCCGGCAAACAGGCCGCAGGGGGTCTTTTCGCCAAGGCGAACCACGATCTCACCGGTCTCACCGTCGGGAACGGGGTTGCCGTCAGGATCGACGATGAGGATATCGTAAAGCGGGCTGGGCTTACCCATCGAGCCAAGCTTGTGCGTGCCGCCCATCAGGTTGGCGATGGCCAGCGTAAGCTCGGTTTGGCCGAAGCCCTCCATGATCTGCAGGCCCGTTGCCTTTTCAAACTGGCGGTAGACCTCGGGGTTGAGCGCCTCGCCTGCCGTGGTCATATGACGGATGGAGGTGAGGTCGTATTTTGAGATATCCTGCTTGATCATCATGCGGAGCATGGTGGGAGGTGCGCAGAAGGTGGTGATGTGGTATTTGGCAAACATCGGAAGGATCTCGGACGCATCGAAGCGGTCGAAATCGTAGGTGAAGACCGCACCCTCCGCCAGCCACTGACCGTAGAGCTTGCCCCAAAGAGCCTTACCCCAGCCGGTGTCCGAGATGGTGAAGTGAAGTCCGTCCTCGCTGACGCCGTGCCAATACTTGGCGGTGATGTAGTGTCCGAGCGGATATTCGTAGGTGTGGGCCGCGATCTTGGGATAGCCCGTCGTGCCCGAGGTGAAGAACATCAGCATCAGATCCTTGCCGCAGGGTGTGTCCTCGGTGCGGTAGAAGTGGGCACTGAAGAGGGGATATTCTTCATTAAAATCACGCCAGCCGTCGCGCTTGCCGCCCACAAGAACACGGGTCCTAAGGCTGGGACATTTGTCAAGGCACTTGTCGATCTGCTCGGAAACCCCGTCATCGGCGGTGCACACCACGGCGCTGATCTCGGCGCTGTTGAAGCGGTACTCGAAATCGTGTGCCTGCAGCTGATGCGTGGCAGGGATGGCGATCGCACCCAGCTTGTGAAGCGCGAGGATGGAGAACCAGAACTCGTAGTGGCGCTTAAGCACCAGCATAACGCGGTCACCCTTCTTGATGCCAAGTGACTTGAAGTAGTTGGCCACCTGTGCCGAGCCGCGCTTCATATCGTTGAAGGTAAAGCGGCGCTCGTTCTTATATTTGTCGATGTGGAGCATCGCCAGCTTGTCGGGCTCACGCTTGGCAATGGCGTCCACCACGTCAAAGGCAAAGTTGAATTTGTCCTCATTCTCAAACTCGATGGCGGTGGGATAGCCCTTCTCGTTCTCGGTCATATGAATGAATTTTTCGCTGATGAGCGGACGGTCGCTTGTGCGCGTGGGGAAGAGCGTGTCGCGTACGACGGTCTCCTTCTCGTTCTCGCCGGGGAGAATGATAGCTACAAAGTAGCAGTCGCGTCCGTCCACGGCGATCATGCCGTGAGGCGTGGAGCTGTTGTAGTAGATGCTGTCACCCTCGCTGAGGTATTCCACATTGTCGCCGATCTGGATCTTCAGGCGGCCGCTCATCACAAAGTCAAACTCCTGGCCGGAGTGCTTGGCGGTGTGGATGGGCTTATTCTGAAGCTCGGGATCGTACTCGTAGTGCACCCAATACGGCTCGGCGATCTTCTTGCGGAAGTTGGGGGCGAGGTTCTGAATGTCGATGCCGTCCTCCTTGGCCGTTGCCTGACCCTGACCCTTACGGGTGATGGTGTAGGACGAGAGGTGGGCACTCTTACCCTCCAGAAGATCGCTGATACCGATGCCGAAGGTGAGCGCGCATTTATGAATGAAGGTGAAGGGGAAGTCAAGCTGACCGTTTTCGTACTGACGGTATTCGTCAAGGCTGACCTCTGTTTTTTCTGCCATTTCGGTCTCGCCAAGGCCGCAAATTGCACGCATTTCGCGAATTCGGGACGCGACCTCCATAAGCTTTTCCTGAGAAACCGTTGCCATACTTACATCATCCTTTCTTTGATAAATTGAAAATAAAAAACACCCGTCTCTTTCTTTGAGACGGGTGTAATAAACACTCGCGGTACCACTCAAATTGCAACAGCGTTGCCACTCTTTGGAATCCAGCAATTCCTATGCACTGACGTAGCATTCACGTGAAGCGCTACTTGCTTTTGCGTTCGCACCTCCGACTCGGAAGGGATAAGTCACAGAAAACGCCGTTACCGACTCACAGCACCCGTCGGCTCTCTGGAAACAAGCTGTTTTCGACCGTCTTCGTCACAGTCTTTTTTGAATATAGAAGCATTTTAACACTTGTGCGACCGTTTGTCAAGGGGTTTTTTTGATTTTTTTGATTTTTTATGGATTTTTTTGTGTTTGTATGCTATAATGTTTCCATCAAGTGCTCGAAAGGAGATAGACTTATGTTCCGTAAGGCGGTTTTGTCGGATCTTGACGCCATTGCGCGTATTTACGACGCCATTCATACCTGCGAGGAGCAGGGGCAAAGCCACACCGGCTGGCAGCGCGCGGTCTATCCCACGCGCGAGACCGCAAGGGCCGCGATCTTAGCGGATGACGTTTTTGTGATGGAGGAGGGCGGCCGCGTTGTCGCCTCGGCAAGGATCAATCGCATTCAGGTTGAGGAATATAAGCTTATCAAGTGGTCAAAGGAGGCAAAGGACGCGGAGGTCATGGTGCTTCACACGCTGGCCGTCGATCCCGCCGAGGCGGGGAAGGGGTACGGCACGGCGTTTGTTTGCTTTTACGAGGACTACGCGCGGGAGAACGGCTGTCCGCATCTTCGGATGGATACCAACGAGATCAATACGCGCGCCCGCGCACTCTACAAGCGCCTGGGCTATGCGGAGAGGGGCATTGTCCCTTGCATCTTCAACGGCATTGAGGGCGTAAGGCTTGTGTGTTTGGAAAAAATACTATATTAAAGAAAAGGGCAGACCGTAGGGTCTGCCCTTAATTATTTTATTTCCTGTTCCAGATCATTAAACAAATCGGAAGAAAAGAAGTCAAGAATGGAGATTTCCAATCCGTCACAAATTTTTTTGATCGTAGATATGGTGGCTGAGTTGTTGCGGCCGCTTACGATGTTGTTGAGTGTAGATTGAGTCAGACCGCTTATAGTGGACAATTTGTTTACAGTGATGTGATTTTGCTTGCACAGCTCTAAAATTCGAAGTTTAACCGCCTCGCCGATGTTCAAAATATCACTCCTCAACCCTTTTTCTTTATTTTATCTCAAAAGAGTTGAGAAAATTACCTCAATTGAGTTGACTTTTGAGCTTTGGTATGATATAATTGCTTACACAATATAAAATACGTACAATTGGATGGCGTATTGTAGAAAAGAGGAGAAAAAATGAACAAACAAATGAGCAATTGCCAAGCTTGTGGTCAGGAGATAGCAAAAAGTGCAAAGGCTTGTCCGCATTGTGGAGCAAAAAACAAAAAACCCATTTTTCAAAAATGGTGGTTTTGGGTAATTGTTGGAATTATCTTTATTGGAATTGTTGGAAGTGGTGGGGATGATAACGCGGATGTAAACAATGGTGCAACCAACCAAGATACAACGAGCAGCGAACAACACAATAATATAAGCACTAATGAAAAAACAGGAGTTTTTGCAGGTGACTGCGGTATTTCTGCTACGGCGGAGATGGGGACGGATATTATTGGTCAGCCTACAGTATCTGTTTCTATCACAAATACAAGCGACAAGGATATAAGCGCAATCAAGTTTTACGTTGTTCCCCTTGATGTTTATGGAGAAGAACTTAAGGGTTTGTGGGCACAAAATTATTTGGCGACGGATAACACAATCGTTAAGGGGAAGAGTGAAAAATTAACATACCAATTCCTCGATAACAATGTCAAAACTGTAAAACTTTATGTTTATAGCGTTTACTTTAGCGACGGTGCGGAGTGGGGTGATCGAGAAGCCACAAAGTCAGTAATTCTCAAAAACGGAATGGAAGTCATTGTTGACGGAAGAAGCGAGAAATAAAACGCTTTGTTGCGGATATGATTTCAATTTATTTACAAACGAAAAAAAGGGCAGACCGTAAGGTCTGCCCTTTTTTTACGATGTATCAAGGTGAGCCGGGTATCAGCGCTTTTGGATCGAGTGCGTAAGGTTTCCCTTTTACTCCGGCTTCCGCGTCTTAAATTCGGTCGGGATAGGGCTCGGCGGTGATGATGCCGTCCTTGACGTGAAGCTTGCAAACACGGGCCGTACGGGCTTCCTTCAGGTGTCTGAGGCCGTAGTCACGGGCGTGGTAGATGGCGTAGTATTCGCCTTTATACTTGATCACGCTGTGGTGTCCCGTGCCTTCCTCCCACTCGTTTTTGATCAGGACGGGATCGAATGCGCCGTCCCTTGTGTGCTTGACAAAGTCGATCTTGGTCAGATCCTGTTCGTCGGTCTTGGCAGAGGCGTAGCCAATGTGATAGGTATCATCCTGATAACAGCCGCCGCTGTACATCACGTATTGCCAATCGCCCTCGCAAAACCAAAACGCGCCCTCAAGCGTGTGCCAGTTGTTATCCTCGCGCCAGAGCGACGTGAAGATCTCTTGGTCCATTGTGGGAACGAGCACCTCTCGGCAGATGCCTGCGGGGGTTACGGGGTCAAGCAGCCTGTCGACGTATACGCGGGTACCGATGCGCTCGGGCTTGGTGTTGTTCTCGGCGTACCAAAGGAAGAGGCCCTTGTCGGTCCTGACGGCGTGCGAGTCGATGGAGAAGCGGTCGTAAAGACGTACGGGATTCTCAAACGGCCCCAAAGGCGAGTCGGCCGACAAAACGTGCATAAACTGAAAGTTCTTTCCTTCTATAAAAGATACGTACATATAGTATTTTCCCTCGTGCTTGATGACCGAGGGGGCCCAATATTGACGTTGCTCGGGTGTGTCCTTGACCGCCATACCCTCAAAGTGCCAGATGCCAAAGAGATCGTCGGCGGAGTAGACCTCAACGCCCTTGGCATCTCCAACGCCCGAAACGTAAAGATACAGCTTGTCTCCGTCCTCAAAAATAAAGGGGTCGGGCTGCGTTTTTCCAAATACGTCAAATTTCAGTTTCATAGTAGTCTCCTTGGCTGAATTCCGTTGTTTTGTTCATTATATCATTACATCGGTTGGATTACAAGAGAAATTTGTGTCCAAAAATAGGAAAATCAAATCAGTCCTCAGCAACCAAATGGATCAAACGGCTGGCGCCGTCGCCGACAAGGGTGTTAAGGCAAAGCCCGGCATTCATAAGAAGCGCGCCCGAATACGTCCTTCCTGTAGCCACGTCACGGTATTGTTTTTCGGGGTCAAGGCCGCACAGACGAAGGTACTGGCGCTGTCCCACGTGAGTGCGAATGATTACAAGAGTAACGAGTGCCTCGCGCTTATCCTCTGTAACCTGCATCCATGCACTGCGGTCGCGGTCGCCGTCAAAGGGGCTGACCAGGCGGTAAAGATCACCAAAATGAGTCACATCATACAGCTCGTGATATTGCCTTACCTGCGCGCGAACCGTTTCGCATTCCTCCTCGGTGAAGGTGGAGGGGTCCAGCTCATAGCCAAAGGTTCCTTCAAGCGCGACGTTTCCGCGAGTGGAAAGGGGGCTGATGCGCTTGGTTTGATGATTGGGAGAGGCGCTGACGTGAGCGCCCATCGAGGAGGGCGGATAGCACATTGTGGTGCCGTACTGAATATCAAGACGCTCGATGGCATCGGAGCAGTCGGAGGTCCAGATCTGGGGAGAATAGTAGAGCATACCGGGGTCAAAACGACCGCCGCCGCTGGCACAGCCCTCAAGAAGAAGGTGGGGATAGCGATTCAAAAGACGCTCAAGCAGGCGGTACAGTGCCAGCACATAGCGGTGAGGCACCTCCTTCTGACGTTCTGCGGGAAGCGCCGCGCTTCCTGTCTCGGTAAAGTTGCGGTTGAAATCCCACTTGACGTACTCGATGTTGGCACTGTCAAGCACACGGCACATACTTTCGAAGACATAATCCTCAACCTCCTTGCGGGTGAGGTCAAGGATGAGCTGAAAACGGCCAAGCGACATCGGGCGTCCTTCGATGTGCAAGCACCAATCGGGGTGAGCTCGGTAGAGATCGCTGTCGGGGGAGATCATTTCGGGCTCAAACCAAAGGCCGAACTTTACGCCCAGGGCGTTTATGCGCGTTACGAGATCGTTCATGGTTCCGCCCAGCTTTTCCTCATTGACCACCCAGTCACCGAGCGCGCAGCGAGCATTGTTGCGCTTTCCAAACCAACCGTCGTCAAGCACGAGCATTTCGATGCCGAGCTCGGACGCCTTCTTGGCGAATTCGTACAGCTTTTCGCCATCGAAATTCATCGCGGTCGCCTCCCAGTTGTTGATGAGAACGGGGCGACGCTTTGTCAACCATTCTCCTCGCATCAGGTGCTTCCTATAGAGGTTATGGAAGGTACGGCTCATGCCGCCAAGTCCTTCGTTCGAATAGACCATAACCGCCTCGGGCGCGGTAAAGTGTTCTCCCGGCTCGAGAAGCCAGTTAAAGCCATCGGAATTGATGCCCATAGCCACGCGCGCGGAGCCATAGCATTCCACGTTGACCTCGGCGGCAAAGTTGCCGCTATATACCAGGTTGAAGCCGTACGCTTCGCCGTAATTCTCGGTGGCATCGGGGGAGACCAGCGCCATAAAGGGGTTATGCTCGGCACCGGAGGCACCGCGAAGACTTGAAATTCGGTGGGTGGCGTAGTCCAAACGGGTACGGGAATAGTTGCGCTCACGGCAATGGTGTCCGTGAAGGTGTATGACGTCATAGTCGTGCGTATGGAAGTCTACCGATGTGCTGTAAATGCGCTCGATGTTGACAGCCGTATCGGTGGGGTTTTCAACCGTTACATGGCGGGTCATAACAGAAAGATCCTCAAAAACGGTATAAAAAAGAGTAACGCGAATGCCGGTGTGGCGATCCTCAGTCAGGATTTCCAGCGTGGTTGCTTCATCTTCGCCCGCAAAGGTGGCGGGGAGTCCCTCAAGCGCAGGCTTTCCGCCATAGATCTTGTGGGAGAGATAATGAACGAGGGTTGCGGTGTGTCCCTGTGCCGAACGGACCGAGAAGGCGGCCGGGCGATAATCGCCGGTGCCGGTGCAGGGAAATTCGACGGGCGCGGTGTCAAGGGTAAACCTGCCGCCGGGAGCGTAATGGGGCTTGGGACAGATGCCGGGCGTTGTGAAGTTTTCATTCAGGTAGCCAAGGTCAAGGTCCTTTATGGGCGCACCGTAGTAGGTGTGCACAAGAATTCCGTCCTCGTTGATCGCGAATATGTAGCTGGAGCCCTTGGTGTCCAGCTTGAAGATCTTCTTTTCCGAATTGAAAAATATAGGCATTTTTGTCTCCTTTTGTAATATGTCACGACATATTTTTTATGTTACAATCCAATTATAACATTTTTGCCGAATTTTTCAATAGGTTTTTAGGTGATTGCTGAAAAAGTATACCAAAAAGAGCGACCGGTCGGTCGCTCTTTTTCTGTGAATGATTTTTGCTTTGGAGGGGTCAGTCTTCCTTCTCAAACGCATCCTTGCCAAGTCCGCAAACGGGGCAGGCAAAGTCCTCGGGAAGATCTTCAAAGGCCGTGCCGGGGGCAATTCCGTTGTCGGGATCGCCAAGGGCGGGGTCATATACATATCCGCAAGGGCAAACGTATTTCATAATGGTGAATTCCTTTCTTTTTTGCTATATATTTTCCCCAAAAACACCCGACAATTACAGGCGGGGAAATGGTAATTCATTGCATTGATCCGAAAAAGCAAGGCGCATCCGCGGATGCGCCTTGCCTGAAAATGCGAATTCGATCTGCACGGATTACTTGCCGAAGTATCTCTCAAGCAGGCCCTGGAATGCCTTGCCGTGGCGAGCCTCGTCGCGAGCCATCTCATGTACGGTGTCGTGGATGGCGTCAAGATTTGCCATCTTAGCCATCTTGGCCAGCTCGAACTTGCCCTCGGTTGCGCCGTTCTCAGCGGCAACGCGCATCTCAAGGTTCTTCTTGGTGGAGTCGGTCACGACCTCGCCCAGAAGCTCTGCGAACTTAGCGGCGTGCTCAGCCTCCTCGTAAGCAGCCTTCTCCCAGTAAAGACCGATCTCGGGGTAGCCCTCTCTGTGGGCAACTCTTGCCATAGCAAGATACATACCAACCTCGCAGCACTCGCCGTTGAAGTTGGCGCGAAGACCCTCGATGATCTCCTCGGATGCATCCTTCTTGCCGATGCCTACGATATGCTCGGCAGCCCAGGTCATCTCGGTTTCCACAAGCTCCTCAAATTTCTCGGCCGGTGCCTTGCAAAGAGGGCACTGCTCGGGTCTGGTTTCGGACTCTACGATCTGTCCGCAAACGGCACATTTCCACTTT